>TARA_R110002003_G_scaffold28_20_pt1 | contig 10189 bp, 13 predicted proteins | sample TARA_R110002003 | Tara Oceans TARA_R110002003 (sample SAMEA4396441) | marine metagenome | biome: Westerlies Biome; feature: [SRF] surface water layer (ENVO:00010504); material: water (ENVO:00002006), including particulate matter (ENVO:01000060) such as... | depth 5 m | reverse complement strand
AGAAGCTGGTCGACTGGACAGATGGATATCCGTGGACGAATGATGAGATCCTGACGTGGATTAGCATCTATTGGTTCAGCACTGCGGGAGCGAATGCGCATGTCAGGATATACTATGAGGCGCAACACAATCCGACGGAGAAGATTCCAGATCGTGACCGCGCAAGCCAGTGGGTTGACAAAGTGAAGCTAGGGTTGGCACACTTTCCGAGAGAACTAAGTGTAGTACCTAGGATATGGGGCAAAACTTTAGGTATGTTACGATTTAGCGATCCAAAGTATTTGTACTGACGCTCACACAGGGCCGGTGGTTCACGAAAGTGACAATGACAAAGGAGGTCACTTTGCGGCATGGGAGAGACCCGATGTCATTGTCGACGACTTGCAGAAGATGTTTGGGAAGAATGGAGAATGCTACAAGATCGTGCCAGGACAGTCTGGGTACTAGGTCCCTACTAGATGTAATGGAGTAACATAGTACCTTTGTGTATCCTATGTTCTCGGCACATTCCAGGTACTTTGATCTTGCTTTCACCGAAGATTGTTGATTGTAATTCTGAAAAATATCCACAATTCCATTGGCAGGCTGGCACTTGGTGGAAAGTCTGTGGTAATCCCGCATGATACCTGCCCGGATGAGACAAGGTTTGGGAGAAACTGCACCAGTGAGTGATACAATCATCATCGAGTTATTCTATTTGCCCACCTGAGTCTTTGATAGCATACTCCAGCGATCCTCTCAATTCTTGCACACATCTTGAACCTAAATATATCGGAACATGTTGTTCTTGACGCTCCGCTTCATAGCGACAGGTTTGCCATCTTCGTACTCAACACCCGCATCGCCACCATCACCCGCAATGCCTTGCAGCTTTATTTGCAGCTCATGATCTAGCTCTGCTTGCGTCTTCTTCTTGGGCTTGGGTTCTTCCGAAGGCTTGGCAGTTGACTTCTGCAGCGCATCACAATCAGCCACTTAACCGTAACAGAGGTGCTGCAACTCTTACCAAAGATGCGTCTTTCGACAGACTTGAGCTCTCAGCGTCACTTTTTGATGCATAAGATCTACATGGTGACACTCGTGCAGATGCTGTGACTGGGTGCTTCGCAAATGTGACTGGTGCGAGTCGCCGCGTGATCTCTCTTGAGGAAAGCATTTTGGGATGTGCTTAAATTATTTGAAGGAAGACATCTTGAATCTGGGCCGAGGTGGGAGTTGTTGTGAGTATCTACGTCACCGTGACTGTCGCATGGTGAAGACACCGCGGGCCTAGTGAGGGATGGTTGCCAAGAGCGCTAGCGTCACGCATGGGGGAATCTTTCGAACTTTGGTTTCGCGACGAGCAGCAAATCCTCCGCGCGACAACCCACCACGCCCACCTCAGCCTCGTCGTGCGGCTTCCACTCCTTTTAGATTCAAATCTCGGCTCGTCGAATACTCCTCGCGATGGTCGTCACCAAAGTTGGACAGTGGTCCAATGTCGAGGACGAGGTGCTGAAGGCCGCCATCTCCAAGTATGGCCTCAATCAGTGGGCGCGATGCGCATCGCTTCTCGCCAAGAAGACGGCGAAGCAGTGTAAAGCCAGGTGGAATGAGTGGCTGGACCCCAGCATCAAGAAGACGGAGTGGTCACGCGAGGACGACGAGAAGCTGTTGACTATGGCGAAGCTGCTCCCTACGCAATGGCGCACAATTGCACCTATCGTCGGACGCACCGCGACACAATGCCTGGAGCGTTACCAGAAGCTGCTGGACGAGCAAGAAGCGCGTGAGAGTGGCGATCTTGGCCTCGCTGGACCAGAAGGTGGAGAGGCAGCTGCGCCGTCTGCCGAGGACGTGCGACGACTACGACCGGGCGAAGTCGACGCCTATGCTGAGTCTCGACCAGCTCGCCCTGATGCAATCGACATGGACGAGGAGGACAAGGAGATGCTGTCGGAAGCGCGTGCGCGTTTGGCCAACGTCAGCGGAAAGAAGGCTAAGCGGAAAGCCCGTGAGAGGCAGTTGGAAGAGTCAAGAAGGCTGGCGCTGCTACAGAAGCGACGAGAACTCAAGGCGGCTGGCATTAACATCAAAATCACCCCGAAGAAGGGCAACCATATCGACTACAACGCAGATGTACCGCTTGAAAAGGAAGTCCCATCTGGCTTCTTCGATACCACCGATGAGCTCGACAGCAACGAAAAGCAACGGGAGGCCTTCGACCCGCGGAAGCAACAACTCGCGAACAAGCGCAAGATGGATCAGCAGGACGACGGCGGAGAAAGCAAACGCAAGAAGAAGGACGAGAAGTCTGGGGGACTCGCAGCGTCGTATGCGAAGGCTGCGCAGATGCAGAAGATTCGAGAAGCAGAGCAGAGCAGCAAGCGTCGCGCGCTTGCCCTTCCAGCACCGCAGGTCGGCGATGCTGAGCTGGAAGATATCGTCAAGATGGGCCTGACTGGCGAGCGTGCCGTCACGGGTGTTGGAAGTGACAACATTGCCACGCAAGGCTTGATAGGAAACTACTCGAGCATTGTCGGTAACACACCGATCCGTACGCCCATGGCACCAAAAGAGGAGGACGTCATCGCAAATGAAGTACGAAACGCTCGACTACGAACTGAGACACAATCCGCTCTACTAGGTGGAGAGAACCCGGAGCTCGTCGGTGACGAAGCGCCCACATCGCTATCCGCGCCTTCTTCACGGCACCAAATTGTCACACCGAATCCACTGGCAACACCGTTCCGACAGACGAATGGCGCTGCAGGAGCCACACCGATACGCCAAGGGCCCGGGGCGACCCCAATGCGAACACCTCGAGACACATTGCGGTTAAATGAAGAGGATGGCGCTGTGCAGTTGGTTGGGCAGACACCCCGCGACATCAGACTACGAGAGAGTGCGAAGAAGCAGGATTTGAAAAGTAGACTTGCGGCACTGCCAAAACCCAAAGAGACCAGCTGGGAGTTTGAATTGCCAGAAGAGCAGGCAGATCAGATGGAGGTAGAAATATCTGAAGAAGATGCTGCTGAGCGCGATCGACGGGCAAGAGAGCAACAACAGGCGGCAGAGCGTGCGGAGTTCGCGCGTCAGACCCAAGTCGTGCAGAGATTCCTTCCAAGGCCTTCTTTGGTTGATATTGATACGATGTTGAAACGGGCGCTGGATCTATCAGACCCTATGGAGCGAGAGGTTGAGATTGAGATGGCCCTTTTGATTGCGAACGACGTCCAGAAGTTCGGAAGTGGACAGGTCACCGGCACACTTAAACCAGTCGAAAGAATGAGTGACGATGCTCTCCGAGCTGCAAAGATGGAAATGGCTCTCGAGCTTGCCATGACCTCTGAAAAGGATAAAAAAGCATTCCATACTGAATTTGGCACGGCGTGGACAAACTTACACGGCTCGGCAATTCTTCCCGGCATTGCAGGCTACGAAGAAGACGAGATTGACGAGCACCAACTCCTCGTTGAAGCCTTTGACAACGCCCAGGAGAGGATTATCGAGTCTGCCGAGTCGGCAAACAAGATTGAGAAGAAACTCAACACACACCACGCAGGCTACATCAAACGCGCTGTTCTTCTGCGAACAAAAATTGGCGATGCGTTTGCCGCGCTTGAGAAGGCGAAGGTCGAGCTGGATTCTGCGCGGACGATGCAGTTCTCTGAGCAGAGTGCTATTGGGCGAAGGCTTGAGAGCTTGCGTGATGAGGTCTCATTTGTTAGCAGGAGAGAGAGGGAGGCTCAAGAGCTGTATAGGAGCCGGAAGGAGGAATTGGATGGTTTGAGGGAGCCTGTGAATGGCGTGCATTGAAGCAGGGCGAGAACGACTTCAGCACTTTGTACAAAATCTACCATTATCATTCTGCATGGACTCGGCGTTGATACACCATGCGGCTGTCTACATTCAGTTCGCAATGGGACAGGGGCATAGTTGCAATGGAACTCTTTTCGGTTCAAGATATTCAAGAAACTGTCTCGACCTTCGGGGTATATGAAAGTCCAACCCATGACACCAAAAGTGCTCGTGAGATCCCATGGCGATGACCTCTCCTTGACCAGCGAGCAGTAAGAGAAGAAGCAAATATACGAGGAAATCTTTGTAAACCCCATATCCCAGAACACCAATGAAACCAACTCAAGATCCCAAATTACTCCCTCCACTATCGCAGAAGCCAGCGACCCTCAAAAGTAAACGCCTCTTGATTCTCATTGAAACCATATCATATCACATCACATATCCCTTCCCTCAAGCACATTTAGCACTTCCCGTCCAGCACCTCAAAGATCCCCACGACGTGCACCTCCCCGCCAGCACGGCCACCAAAGCCCATCGCAGGCCTCGGCTCCAAGAGTTCCAACTCATGGCCGAACAGGTGCTTCTCCTCCTCCATCTCGAATTCCAGCACGCTTGGCTTCCGCCGAATCGACAGCATCTGCCGGATGCTGGCGGCAGATGAGCGGTAGGACGACGGCGAGCAGTCCCGTGTTAGCGGCGAGGTGGTGCCTGTGCTGCTGTTGGGCGAGACGCTGCGGTGGGACCGGTTGGGGGAGAAGGCGGTGCGGAGGCGGCGTAGGGAGGTGCTGGAGGTGCGGAGCGGGGTGAAGGACTGGAAGCGGTTTGTGCGGGTGGAGAGTGGGGAAGGCATTCTTGGTTTGGTGTGTTGTTGGGATGGAAAAAGGTGGTGGTGTGGATGGTTTTGTTGATTGAAGTATGTGAGGGTTTGGGTGATTGCTATTTCGAGCAATTACCGCGGGTTGCCGTTAGGTTTGATGACGGTGGGTCGTGATGTGGTTGATCCGGTCCGAAGAGCAGTGAGTGGAAGCCGGAGGAGCAGGTCCAGCTGTTCGTTGTTGAATATTTGTGCTTTGGAGCGAACGTAGTTACGAGAGATGATGTCAGAGTTCTCTCTCAGATCGAAGATATAGCCGATCAAAATGTCCGTGAACAGGTCGTGTTGTGTTGGGGTGACACAGCAGATGCGTTCGGCTTCGAGGTATGTTTCAACAATCGAAGACCTCTGCAACCTTACAAGGTCTTTGTCGGCAAGTATGTAAGAACAAGAAAAGAGTCAAGCAAGACCAGCAAAGCTATCCAAGAAACGAAAGTGAGGGAATGCAGACGTGATAAAATGTAATCAAACCTAGTGCGGCGGGATGGGCATGTTTAAGGCTCCGTCGCGTCGTGTGTCGTATGCCTGTGCGTAATGTGCCAGAAGTGTCCCGACCCCTGCAAGCTGCTCAAACACCAGAGCACGAACTAACGCAACTTAGCCAGGAACTGTTGCCCAGCTGTGAGGGGCTGTGAGGGGCTGCCATGCTAGGGCCCGCGTATGAGCCTGCGTGTCGGAGTCCATAGTGGACGCGTTTGATCGCCGTCCACGGAAACAGGCGAGCGGGTCACATCACCGTCTGCCGCTATGCCGCGGACTGATTGCTGTTGGATATGCTCAGGACTGACTGGCAAATCTTATCGATAGCCTCTGTTTGGAGGAGCAGAGTCAGGCCGTAATTTGCGGAGTGGACTGGGATTTCTGGTCGATAAGGTTGTGACTTGCTTATCGACAGTGTTAGAATCCGTCTTTGTTGATGCGTCTGTTGGGCACACATGATGACGGCCCCCTTCGTGACGCACGACGCCATCACACGCGACAAGACACGCACAAGCAGACGAATGTGTTCGAACCATGTCTCAACAACGCGCATGTCATTAGCTCATCGCACCAGCACCAGCCAGCCAGACGCAGCACCCGCGCATCAACACCTCTTGATCACACATGTGCTCACTGAACACGGGCATATGAGGGGCATATCGTCTCTGCTGTCCAAGCGACCCGTCTCAAGACGCCTCATCCGCGCTGTGATGCAGACTCCTGCAACAGGCGAGCGTGTCTGAGTGACATCTCATTGTGGTTAGCGTGGATGCTGAGCTGTCTTATGTGCGCTAGTGTTTCAGACGGCGGACACTCCGGCGTGGATCTGGAAAGGCTACGAACCGCTTGGGAGATGCATATGATGGTCGCGTTTGATACGCGGCTGAAGAGGGAGAAGGCATGAGTGGTTAGGAGTGGCGGACGGATGAGTTGAGCTAGGGTTGTGAAAGATGTCGAGGCATAACTCTTGCTGCAACCCAGTGAAAGTACTCCACCAATACGGGTGCCAACGGTACATGGGGGAGGACGAGACGGGACAGCGTCGTACTCTGGTTCCGCATGTTTGATGAATGATGCGAAGAAACGGTGGCTGTTCGTCGAGACTGGACCAATGGCCTCGATAACATGCAGAGTCCAGACACATTCAGCCTTGTTCCGAGTCACTTCATGCTTCCAGTCAACTGAACACATTGGACATAAGACTGTTTTCATTTCGCTCCACGCCGACGCTATGCAATGCCGCTCAAACTCCGATACCGTGAATCCTCAGCCTCCATTACCATCATTACTCACATCACCACCAATACCAGAGACATACGTACAGAAACCCCGCCTGTCTATTAGCACAGCCCAGCTCTCCAAAACACATCCGAGGGGTGATGCCGGCACACGACTCTTCTCGATCATTTCAGACGTTTATGCAACGCCACTCGTATTGTGTGACCCCTGCAGCACCATACCTTGTCCGACCTATTCTGAGGCCCATTCAAAACAAGAACATCAAATCCTTCATTTTGCGCCACCAACCCTTTTTTATCATGCTGTTCATGCCAAACAAGTAACATTCTCGTGCGCACATCTGCACTCGGAAAGGATGATCATGACGTATTCGTTACTCAGCTCCTCCTCCTTTGAGTGAAACTTCTGCGTATACTCTCACCCCAAGCAGAGTTATCCAATACCTCTAGAACGTCTGCTGCACTGACTGCGCTGTTGGCTCTGCTCCTACTATCCGCAGGCCCTGGCTCCAGCTCTTCGAGCGGGCTAGGAGGTCGACTGAGCGCAGATGCAAACTGCCAGTCGCCCTCTATAGGTGGTGAGAATGGGCTTGCTCCTGGCGATGCACGCGTTGGGGAACTTGTAGGTGTTTGTTGGATCGAGTTTGCTCTGCTCCTCTGCCCCGCGGCGCTTGTGTCAAGGTGCGGTGGCGACGGAGGTCGAGCGAGACCGCCTTGGGTGTTTGTGTCGGCAGGCGTGAAGAGTGAACTGCCACTCGGCGAATGATGTGGTGCGCGCTGCGCATTAGTGATGTCCTCGTCATCGATGAAAATCTCCGGTACAGTAAACTGAGGTATAGTAGCCATACGACCTTGTTTCTTCTGCTCCATTGCGCGGCGGAAGCGGCGAGCCCAGTATAAAGTATCGAAGAAGCCAACGACAACGTTTCGACGCACAGCTTCTTCCACACGCTGAAGTCGAGCGCGGCGTCGGAGGAACTCTTCTAGCCGCAAGCTCTTATTGTCATTGATGACCTTGTGATGAGCTAGAATCATGAGGAGTGAGGTAAATTGTATGCCCCGATCAGGGTCACTCGACACCAGCACCTCTTCATAGAAGGTGTTCATGCGTTGTCGGCGGCGTCGAATCTCAGCAATAGGGAGGTCAGATAGACACCTGTTGAGAGCGATGATGTCTATCTCTTGCGTAGGTTCGCGACCCGGAACGGGTAGATTCGACGCACGTCGTGGTGTTGTGCCACATTGTTCGATCAACCTACCGACAGTAAAGTCACCGTCGTAGATCCTCATCTCGAAGATGCCAGAAAGTTCCTAGTCAGATTAGCCTTCCGCTGAATGCAAAGATATAGATCACTTACACCTAGTAGCCTCGGGAACTGGTCCCGTGAGATAAAGCCCGTCCCATTAGGATCGAACTCTGCCCAGGCTTGTTTAAATCGACGAATCTCCTCACGACTGATGACAGACAGGCCACTACTACGCTGATACACGTAACTGAAACTCTCGTAGATCAACGAGACGAACAAGTTGACGAAGATGTACATGCTGAGAATGTTCCAAGTGATGAACAGAGCACGGGCCCACTCGGGGCTGCCACAGTCGCTCTGGAAGTACTTGTCGCCCACTGTGCAGAAAGGCTTGTCGACGTTGGCAAAGTCCTCCATGAGCCCATTCCAGCCCTCTCCCATACTCATTGTGAACAAGAAGATGAGCGCTTTAGGTACCGTCCGGAAATTGACGTTCCCAGTTTCATTTGGACCAAAACGGGTGAGTCCAAAGGTTTGGGTGAGCGCGATTGCATATACAAGAAACAGCACAAACCAGGTAGCCAGCAAGTTTGCTATAGCTGTGAGACTGGCAGCTGCGGTCTTGAACAGTTGATCCAACTGGTTGTTTCGCGGAATGAGAAGGAGAGCCAAGGACACAAGACAGAGCTTGTTCAATTGCGTGAACACTCTCTCTTCGCGTTTCGCTTGGATGAGAATAGAGGTGACAAATGTCCCCGAGACGGCGAAGATGGAGAAGACGTCCCACGAGCTTTTGCGGAAACGATGCCATGAGAGACCGATGATGCGGATGATGACGTTCGCAATAAAGATTATGGTCAGAACGAGGAAGATGTAGTCTTAAACTATGTTAGCACACTCTAAGCAAGTTCGCGAGCTCTTACTTACTCCTAGCTGTCTCCCACGGACCATAACCTGGATACCACTCCAAGCATAGAAGCATAAGATGCAGTATCAAGACCCCTGTGATGAACCGCTGCCAGCGCCCAGTCTTGCGTACAGCTCGACGATAGCACCACTCTTCCCAAGTCTCGCGTCGTTTCGTCGAGGATGGTCGTTTTGACGGAGACACCTGTCGCAGTAATTTTCGAAGCTCAAGCCAAGAGCGCTGGTCCGTTGTGAGGAAGGCAACACCAGTCTGTTCCGTATAGTTGCGCATGAAGACAGATATGAAGAGGGTCAGGACGAAGACCGCACCGAGCAAATTGAAGATGATGAAGTATACGGCGTTTCCCTGCGCTGCGAAGGGTCGAGGTTGCGTGAAAACGCCAGTGATACTCATCCCGGACCACATGACGTCTGTCCAGCCCTCTTGCGAAACGATCTGAAAGAGGATGAAGAGCGAGTTGCCGAAGTTGTCGAAATCGTAGTAGGGATTGGCAGCCTGCCTTGGAGCGAGAACGTCCCACTTGAATGGTGAGCTCGCAAATTCACCGACGCAGTCCTGGAGGTTGGTGATGCCAGATCCGTCGTCATTGCAAGCTTGCATTTGGCCAACGAAGAGGTTGAGTCCGTATATAGCGAAAGGGATCAACAAGCTAAGGGAGACGAAAGCAGCCTGCAAGAGTTAGTCATGCCCACATTGACAGTTTCACAACTTACAGAGAAGAGCTTCCACCATCCTCGGACAATCAATGAGTGAAAGTGGTCACGGGTGCTATCGCTGATGTTGAGGAGACGGAGCGCCCTTAGTGCCTTGAATGCGCCTACGGTTCTTGTAACTTGACCGTCGTTATAAAAGGATGTGATGATGTTCACCCAGAGCGTGATCAACACGACACCATCGATGAAACCCCACGAGCCTCGAAAGTAAGCGTTTGGAGTCCAAAAAAATCCATCAGCTATCACCTTGATAAGCGCTTCAAAGCTGAATAGGATAGCGAAGCCCATATCCGTCCACACAAACCAGTTCTTAACACTGAAATCGTGGCTCTCGAAGTATTCTTTCTGGAACAAAGGTGTCGTGACGCAGGCCAGAAGCACCATTGCAATGATTGCCGCGTAAATGAATGCTGAGAACGCATACCAAACAGGGACGGAGGGTGTCACACCTTCGATTCGGTCACCACCACGACCAGGACCCACGATGCGCTGGCAGATTTTGCGTATAGGATTGTGTGGCCTGAACACGAACAGTGAGACGTTGTACTTTGGATGATTTCGCAGGTACTCGCGCTGCGCCTTCTTGCGTTTCTCGGTGGCAGAGACCACTTCTTTTGCCATACGTCTAGGATCTAGGTCTTCATATGCGCGGCCAAAGTCCAGAGGGGCGTAGAACGGATTTGGCTCTCGGTGTACGGTGCGACGCAGAAGTCTCTGCCAGATGGTGGAAACGGTACCTGACCCCACAATCGTCATCGCCGGTCGAATACCTGGACGTGGCTCGTCTTCGTGCGGGCTAGTGTCAACACCCTCATCAAGAAAGTCTCGTACGACTGCATCTTTCAGCAGCATCTCGGCGGCGGCAGAACCATAGTCGAGCGGATCACGGCGGTTGGCTTGACCAAGTTTGAAGATTGATGACAACG
>TARA_R110002003_G_scaffold9_4_pt1 | contig 10197 bp, 9 predicted proteins | sample TARA_R110002003 | Tara Oceans TARA_R110002003 (sample SAMEA4396441) | marine metagenome | biome: Westerlies Biome; feature: [SRF] surface water layer (ENVO:00010504); material: water (ENVO:00002006), including particulate matter (ENVO:01000060) such as... | depth 5 m | reverse complement strand
TAAAAGTGTCGAGATGGACGTTCAGCCTTCGAAGTGCTACAGGGCGTACTCGAGACCGATCCGCTGCCCAAGCGTGGAGAAAATGCGCTACTCCATACTACCCCGCAAAGCCCCACAGGGGCTGACTGTGGCGCGTGAAAGCTGATTCGCGCTGTCCCACCGCTTCGGTACCGGTACCATCTTCCAGACTTTCGACAACGACAATAGATATATACACCGTCTGACGATCGGGCTGCTCGCGATGCACCGAGGAACTGGTTTCTGGTACGCAGCAGACGAGCTTGCTAGGAGTGGGGAGAGTCTGTGGCCGTTCACGCATGTTCACGCAGCGCTCCACGAGCCTACCCGGCCTGGTTGCTGCTCCAAACATTTCCTCGATCGAGGCCTTCTTCATAGCCATCACAACCTCGCTTCCGCATCATGCCGTGGGGCATATGTCACAGATTTCTGACAGACCAGAAGTTACCCAGGTCCGTAGTAAAGAGAATAAATGTTATAGCAATTGATGGTATCTTCCCGAGGTCCCCATTCTTCTCGGGGTTGACTGCGAACCAGCCCCTAGTTGAGACAGCAGACAACATGTGAGATTACTATTCTGTCGGGCCTGCGAGTCTGTATCTACTTGGCCTTCGCCGAGAGCGTCGAACCTGGGTCAGAAACAGTTAGGTAGAGTATGCCTGAAACGAAATGGTCCGTTTGATGGCGTTGTGGAGGTACTTCTTACTCCACACATGTCCTCGCCAGTCGCGTATCCCCCAGTGCTTCACCAAGGCGGTCAAATCTTGGAGTATCTCCAGATTCGGCATTTTGCAGCATCTAGCGCTCGATCACGGCACTGGAAGGGGCATAGACCTCGACGTGGTAGCGTCGGATGGGGCCAGTATAGAGATGACCTAGCTACTGCTTGAAAGCAGTCCTGTGGGATGTGGTACTGGTTAGGTCGAATCCGTAGGACCTCGTACGTAATGCAGAGGGCGCAGCAGGCTAGTGATGACCAGTCAGACTATTGTATAGCAGGATACGCCAACTGCGGATCACAAGAGATGGCATGGTGAGGCGTTGGGCGTTGCTGGGCTGCAAGTACTTCTGCCATGACGGAGGCACTTGTGGGTTCTCGAGTTGTCCATGTGCTATGTTCTGCCATTCTTTCGATGAGGGACGAGTCATTGTTTGCAGAAAAGGCTCGCGAGAGCAGTAGATGGAAGTGGCAATCGAGCGTAAGCACGCAAGCACAATAAAGAGAAAGAGCAACTCCTACTAACTAAAAGTTCCTTCCATGCATACCAGCTCGAAAGGCGTCTTCTCGCATAGAGGTTGTCGCTGACCACAGAACTCCGATTAACTCGACGACCACCACTGTCCCTTCTAAGGTTCTCTCCGGGCGTTTCCACAATCGAACAGCCTGAGATCTTGTGCATCACTCTCGTCGCCGTATAGCCTCAGCCATGACCATGGGCCTGTTCAAGGGCAAGGCAAGGGCATGTAGCCATCGTTTGCTACATCAAACAACCTAACATACACACAACGGTCGATTCCTTCATCATGCTCCCTAGCACACCTCTGTATCGAGTTCAAATGAAAGAGGGAATGTCCTCCTGCCTCGTGGCTTCCGTGGCTGGGCTTTTGATGGGAGCGTATGGACGAGCAGATGAGGCTTGTACTGAGAGACTTGAGTGTAGATTTCACTAAGAGAAGACAGTGTGCTGCTGAGTCTCAAGGTCCTGTATGCAACGCTCCACGACCCCATGAGTCGGCAACCACAACAAACACACACCCCAAGCAAGACAAACAACAATTATTTGTGTCGAGCCAAACATACACAAATGATCACGATAAGACATGGCATTCTGCTTCCCCGTCCTACTTGGCCAAACCCCAACCAATCCTTTCCATCATCAATGTCCGCCACTTCACCCGCCAGCCACGTCTACCTCCTCCTCCGCACCGACTACCAGCGCCTCCCGAACGAACCACGAGGGTATACATTCACCACATGTGACCCCGAAGCCATTCTCGTCACCGCATCGTACAAATCAGCTTTGCAAGCACTACTTCGGTACAAGAGACACATCACACACGGTAAGGCGGGAGATTACATGACCAGAGACTGCGTGCTGTGTATGTGTCGGGACACAATTCATGGGACGGACCTTGTTCTCACGCCGAGGAGCCATTCGCCGCCTATCGAGATTCGCCTGAGAGTTCTGGGTGTGGATGTTGGGCAAGATGAGGATGCGATGGATTTGTCGAAGCTGTGTGCCCGGTCTGGGGATGGAGAGCTTCGTACACCGCTCCCAGAGGGTCACGATCCGGATATTGTGAATACGGCGTTGGAGCTGCGCGACTTGAAGAGAAGGTGGAGGGTGGATACGACTAATGTGCAAAAAGAGAATGACAATACTGAGAGTAATGGTGGGTATTACTCCGACCTTCCGACGGGCTTGGGACGATCGTTGCCGGAGACATTCGCGGGACACTCGATTGACGGGTCAGTCCGGACGCTCAAGTGGAAAAGACATGTGTAGAGTGGATGGAAGGGTGAAATGAGCGGTACTTGGATTTGGTTAAGATAGCTTCCAATCGTTGGCATCAAAGCGTGTACGGCTCCTGCTTCCAACTAACTCTCCTCTCATCTCTCATGCGATCGAACCTTACTACGCTCTGCAACAGTACTTGAGCACCCAGTGCGCAGTCCTCCTCTTTGCAGAATTCCCTGGGGTTGTGACTCACTCCTTCCCGGCAAGGTACGAAAATCATACTTGTCGGACACCGCTTGCTCGCGTACACGCTATCATGTCCTGCACCTGACGTCATCTCCATGAGAAGATTGTGGCTGTTCGGTCCCAGAATATGATGCGCAGATTGTCGAACAGACGTGATGCAGTCGGCATGGAATGTAGTCGCGGGTGAGTTGAAGTCTTCCACGATCTCGACTTCCAGTGGCAAGCCAGCGGTGCAGCCGAGATTCGAGTCGAGCACATCTTCCCCCGCAGCAATCTTTGGGAAGTCTTGCAGAATGAGGTCCTTCATTTTGGCGACTGTTGAGTCTTTGGGCGAGCGGATGTCGAGACTGAAAGTCACCGAGCCTGGGACTGTGTTGGTAGATCCAGGCTTGAGGTTCAAGATACCTGTGGAGGCCAGGGCGCAATTGGCGGTTGCGAGGCGATGCGAGTGTAGGATCAGCTTGGAAGCTGTTAAGAGAGCATCCGCACGGGACTTGAGATCCGTAGTGCCTGTGTGCGTGTCCCTGCCTTTGACATTGATTGTGAGCCACTTGTATGCCTGCACACCAGTGACTACGCCAATCTTCTTGTTCGACATCTCCAGCAATGGCCCTTGTTCTATGTGTAGCTCGAAGTGTGCAGCCATTGGCATGGCTTCGTAGCTCGCGGGTATTTTTCCCAGATAGCCTATTCTCTTGAGCTCTTCAGCCATTGTCGCTGTACCCGGGTGCACTTCGCGGAGGTTATGTGCTGTCTCGACAGGTATATCGCCTGCCCACACACCAGACGAGACCATTGATTTTGGGAACCGCGCCCCCTCCTCATTCGTCCAATTCACAACGCCAACAGGATACTCGGTCTCTGTCCAATTATCGGCAAGCACTCGGAGCATCTCAACACCCGCCGTGACTCCGAGAATGCCATCGTACCGGCCACCTGTAGGCTGAGTATCCAAATGGCTTCCTACAAATGTTGGAGGCTTGTCGTTTCGGAGTCCAGGTCGAACGGCGAAGATGTTGCCCATTGCATCGACTGTGACTTTGCAGCCTAGGGCCTCTGTCGTTGAGACGAACCAATCGCGTGCAGCTTTGTCGGCGTCAGAAAGGGCGAGGCGAGACATTCCAGTCTCTGAAGACGCCCTATCATAGTTAGCACTGTAGTCTTCGCAGCATTGAGGATTACATACTCGCCCCATCTCTCGCCCGTGCCCCATTGGCAAGTATGATGGATATCCTCCATCAACCGTCCCTGGTTGACCTTCAGATCCTTGAGGTGGTCCTCATTCATCTCCTTCGTTCTGATCTGCCATCTTGGACTGCTCGCGAATCCTCGAGCTTGCTCGCATCTGAACTCACTTCGGCATGAAGCTCCCACTTTCAATGCGGGGTACCGTCGACCTGCGATCCGCAGTACAGATGCAAATCTGCTGGTTGGAAGAGCCATTGTGTAGTTGAGAGGAAGGAAGAGGACGAGACATGTTTGGGAGGATCAAAGGAAGTTCGGCATCAGGAGTGTGACTAGTGGTGTTGTGGCATGACATGTGCCCAGTGAGTGGGGAGACGCGCCGATAACAAGCATGGGGTTGTTAGCGCGGAGGACATCCCGCGTGTGATATGCACGTTGTCCGTCGGCGAACACCGCTTGCAGCTTGAAATCGATGGATCTGAAGGGGTGCACAGGAGGGAGGCAACTCGGCCTACTGGTTAGACTCAAGAAAACGAGAACTGATGTCACAGCTTTGGTTCAATAAGGTGTAGTATAAACTCAAAACGCGTATCTACGATTGGCCATGCAATCTTCCCAAACGCCTAAATATGCACTTTGACAGTCCTGAATCTTCCGCTCATGGACTGTAAATTCACCACGGATCCTTCAATCAAGCAGCCTTTGCCTTCCCTTTGCCCTCGAACTCTGGCTGCTTTGTGTCTTCTTCTGAGACCTCATCTTCCTCATCGCTATCGCTCATGAACTCGTCATCGTCGTCGTCCCAACCGAACATTTGCCGCTGCTGCACAGGCTTCGACGCCGAGCCCGCAGGCTGAGCCTCGTCCTCGCCGTCTTCCTCCGAGCTCTCTCTTTGCGCCATCTCCATCATCATCTTCTCGATAGCCTCCCTCGTCTTGGTCTCTGCTTCCTCCTTGTTCTCGACCCACTGCGCGTCAAGGCGGGCTGTGCCGCGACTATGCATTAGGTCCTCCTGCTTCCGTTCTGTGCTGGCCACGATGTCTTCCCACCGCTTGCGTCGCTCTTCCTTCTCTCGCTGTTCCATTTCTGGCTTGATCGCAAGATACTCGGCAAGGACCTTAGCTTCAGCCACAGTCCGCAGCCGCCGCCCATCTAAATTTCGCGACGAAGCATTTGCGTCGCCAGTGTTCTTCTTGCGTGAGGACATGCGACCTCCCTGAGCACGTAGGATCGATCCAAAACCACCCTTGCCACCACATAGCGGTACTGTCAGGCGGAGCGATAGAAACGTGTCGGAAGGCGAGGAAAGGAGCGACGAGACTGGTGATGCATCATGGCGGACGGCGCGGCGCGAGTTGGTGGTGAGAATGTAGGACGAGTTCTGTATCCATGGCGCGCGTTCGTAGAGTGTGTCATATATGGAGCTGAGCGGCGTATCCTTTGGCGCTGCGAAGGCAATGTCGTGCCCTTTGACGCTGTTCACGATGACCGTGATCGGAGACTGGGTGGCGGAGTCCATGGTTGACCGGGACGCTTGGTGTGCGCAATTCTCGAGGTCGTGGTGTTGTGCTTGGAGGATAATATGACGCGACTTTGCTTCGAGGTTGTGACTGTCTCGGGGATTGTGTAGTGATTGTAAGGAGTGTTGGTTTGGTGGTTGCGAAACTGCGACCAGTCGAGAACGCTAACATGCCCAGCCGTGCCAGCCCGGAAAATTATGGCCCGTGCGCTCGCCTATCGTTAGCGTGCACTCGCTCACCAAAATGAGGTGACTGCTGCGAACTTCCTCTTCATCGACCATCACCGACCACCAGCAGCATCCCCGAGACTTCTCACAGCCGTCAAGATGCTTATCCCCAAGGCCGATCGCAAGAAGATCCACGAGTTAGTCTACCTCACCCGTCAACACTGCGGCGCAATCGAGTTGTGGACATTTGCATGAAATATCCAACCTTGACCTTGAGCTCCAATTGACCCCTCCATCCTCAACTCTCTGAGAAATTATGCTGACGACTGCTCTCCAGGTACCTCTTCCGAGGTTAGTATCCCTCCGCACCGAGCCATGGCTATGGCACGATTGTACAAATTCGCAGCTTGCTGCATATAAGGACAGGCTGACACACGGTCACCACAGAGGGCGTTCTCGTCGCAAAGAAGGACTTCAACCTTCCCAAGCATGGCGACATCGACACCAAGAACCTTTTCGTCATCAAGGCTTGTCAGTAGCTCCGACGTCTTTGGTGCCAGCAGCAGATCTAATCTATCCGCAGGCCAGTCGTTGACCTCGCGCGGTTACCTCAAGACCCGCTTCTCATGGCAATACTACTACTACACCCTCACCCCTGAGGGTCTCGACTACCTCCGCGAGTGGCTCCACCTCCCGGCCGAGATTGTGCCCCAGACGCACATCAAGCAGCAGCGCTCTGCTCCTCCCCGAGGCATGCTCGGTGGTGACGACCGCGAGAGGCGTGGTGGAGGTCGTGGTGGAGACCGTGGCGGCCGTGGTGGTGACCGTGACGGTTACCGCCGCCGCGACCAGGGCGAGAAGGCGGAGGGTGCCGCGCCTGGCGAGTTCAAGCCCGAGTTCCGTGGTGGCTTCGGCCGTGGCCGCGGTGCTGCTCCTGCTTCTTAAGCGCTTTCCAATTGCTTAAGGAGTCTAGGCTGGATTAGGGTCATCTTCATGTCGGAACTTTACTGCATCACAAAAGGAATCGGTTTGGCATATGGCGAAACGAACGGATGATACTACGAATCCATGGTCCACTCAAGATGCGACTTTGCACTTGAAGTAGGGCCTTTTCTCAATGATACCCAGTACACTTTAGTGGCTGCTTGCCTTGTGATTACCTTGTGTGATGTTGTATGTTTGCATTATCTAGTGCCCGCCCTTGCCAGGCTTCACCAATTCCCCACCACTCCTCATCCACATCAATCGTACCTGCTCAATCGTCGTCGCACCACCCATCTCCTTTTCCACCAGTCCTCTCGCAAAATCCAATCTTTGCTCCAAATTTTTCCCCCCGTCACCATCGTCCTCCCTTCGTCGCCCCAGAATTGCAATATTCCTCGTGCTCGGAATCCTCAAATGCTCCTTCTCGACCTTATACCCCATCTGCTCCGTCAAATGACTGACCCAGCTACACAAGCCTGCATAAGCACTTGGCTGCTTGTTCTTCTCCTTGCCCGTCGCATTCGGATCCTCAATAACCCACTTCTTCTGCACCGGCGCGCGGAACCTCGCACCGCCGAAATCGTGACTGCAGCATGGAATCGCGATAAACGGCGAGGCGGATAGCGATGCGAGCAGCGGTGTCCAAGGCGTCAGTTCGTCAGCGTGATTGCTGATTATAAATGTCCCGGGTGGGAAGATGCCGGCGTGCGAGGGCGGGGCGTGTAGGAGTGGTTCGTCCATGGGTGAAGCGGAAGGACGAAGGATGGAGGGTAAGAGTAGCATTTCCTTCAACTTTTCCTTGTACTCCGGGCCAAAATTATCCCATGTCTTGCGTCGACGCGCGTCAAATCCCCAGCCTGACCAGCCTTCGAGAGTGAGGATGTAGACGAGCAGACCATTGCCGCAGCCTATGTCTACGAAACCCGGAAACTTCCTTATGGCGGTGTCTTTCTTGCCTTGGATGTCATGTCCAGTTGCTTCATCGAGTGGTACTTCGTCGCCGCCGTACATGTCGACCCACAACTCGATCAAAAATGCCGCAATGCCCAGATCCTCAAAGACATGCTTCTCGGCGGGTGTCTGCTCGATCCAATCCTCAATGAGGCGCTTCGCGTACTTGCCCTTGAGGTATGCATACGTGTCCTGGTATCGTTTCTGCGGGATGATGAGGTCGTGATGGACGCGCTTTTTGTATCCAGCTGCGCGACCGCGAGAATGCTTGTGGGTGATTTCGCAGAGCTTGAGGGCGGTGCGGGAAAGGCGGTTGTCGAGGACTTGGGAGGGGAAGAGGGAGTAGTGGATCGAGAGGATGCCGGGTGGGAGCGACGATGTGGAGGTGAGGGACGGGAAGAAGGTGTAGAGGAAACCGAGAGCGCGGACGGTGGGGTGGTAGAACGGGATTTGGTCGGGAGTGGAGACGTGGGGAATGTATATGACCATGTACCGTTCTGCCGTTACCGTCACTGCTTCTCCTTTGGAAGTGGTGATTGTAATGTCTGAGTTTGAGATGTAGAGATGACATGTCTGCATCATACTCTCATCCAGTTTTGGGTTTCGGGGTATCAGTTTCCGCACCACCGTCCATTCGAGTTCGTACCCATGGATCCCGCCTTCAACAAGTTGTGGTCGACATTCAGGGCGCAGATGTTTAATTATACTTGCTAGATCTTCCGCCGACGTTGCTTGAGGGTTGAATGTCGCGTCGTTAAAACTTTGATATGACAGCTCTGCACGAGCGAGATGCGAGGCTGTCAGGTTGGGGTTCTCGAGCAAGTTCCGACTAACGTCCAGGAAGTATTGGGGCGGAAAGTTGGCAGATGCTGACTGCACTATAGTCCAGAGCTCGGGTGGCAGACCTGAGGGCATGTCTGGGGCAGTCGAAGCGTCGTATGGTATGAATCCGTCTCCGATATTTTCCGACGATGTCAATGAGGTTGGGTCTGCATTTGGTTCCTTGACTGTTGGCGGCTCGATGACCTTATTCGCTGACCCAGATTCCGTGCGCGTAGCTCTGTCTATCGCAGCCATATTCGATATCGGTACCCACGGCCAGTTCTCGACAGTACTGATTTGTCGGCTTGCACACGGCCTTGAGAATTTTAGGCCAGTTTCCTCCAAAGCTATCGAGACAATAGGCGATGTGCAACTTATGTGACTTTATGCGAACAGTTCAAAAAGTCAGTGTTGTTGTAAGGTCAATGCTAGACGAAGTGAGAAAATCCATTGGTTGTACCTGCAGTAGCGTACCGGTACATTGTAGGTTTCAGCACCGCAACCAACCACGCCTGACTTGTCCAATCCAAGCACTTTGCTGCATCGCCGCTTCAAACCTCAGGGAAGCAAGAGAGTTCCGCCTCGTCAAAGGCAGGTCACACATACATGCACATCTCCACTTTTCATGCAATACAACAGAAAGGCTACGGCAATACAATCATCACGACTCGTGATGCGAATGCATGTTTCTAATCCTCTCTCTATAACCTCGAGCTCGCACACAGGTCTAGGCGCACCTCCCTATCATGCCCACAACGCCTCAAATGCAATCAAATCACAGCTTCTCGCCTATGCTAGCCACCGCTCAGCATTCCCGCTCTCCCAACACTCAGCAGCCAAGCTTACCGTCCATAATAATGCGCCATTTCCAGCCCCGCCCTCTTAAACCCGCACTTGACATAGAAGCCCTCGTTCGCTTCCGAGCAGTCCAGAATAGTCTGGCAAAACATTAGCACGTATCCCCAATCCCAACCCTGGCGCCATCCACCGCAACCATGTCGAACATGAACATACCTTATAACACCCCACCTTCTCCGCCACAAAATCCAACGCCTGGATTATCCTCAATCCCAACTTCTTCCCCTGCTGATCCTTCGCCACCGCAATGTCCTCAATATGCCCGACCAGCCCGAGCTGGTGTATGAACTTGCGCTCGACGATGAGCGCGCCCGTGCCGACGATTTTGCCCGACGCGTCGGTGATGCAGAGGAGGTAGTACGAGTCGTTGCGCGCGGACATCCAGGTGTAGCGTTCGTTCCATTGCTTATGGGTGTCAGCGATTGGGCGTGTATGGAGAAAGGTGGATGGTGATGATGGGGTTGAAAGTAGGGGAAATGGTGTGGTGAATGGAAGGGGAAGGACAACCTACCTCTTCAGTGACGTCTCCGACTGTAGTCAGGACTCTCAATACATCCAAGAAGCCATTGTGGTAATCGTCCTTTTGTATCGGCCGGCAGTTGTAGCCTTCGGGCAGCTGTGCGACGACTTCGGCGGAGATGAGGTCGGCGGAGAAGAGGGGTGTTGACGCGTCGGACGACATTGTGTTAGGCGCCAAGTCCGCGTGTACGAGATGTGAAGGGATCTAAGAGGCTTTGGCGAGGACGCGATTGAACGTTGCCGTGGACGCAATGAGGGGTGCTGGATTCTTTGGTCGGGCTTATCGATAAGGCAGCGGTGAGTGAATCGTCGAGGTTGTAGCGGGTGGTTAAAGTGCTGGTGGTGTCAATTGGAAAGCAGACCTGTAGTCCAGGTCGCAAGAATACTTCTTAGCCGTCAGATGCGGTCTTGAAGCTGGGAAAACGATTACTGCTGGCAGCTGAGAGCTCTAGTCTAGCTCAGGGACCA
>TARA_R110002003_G_scaffold252_6_pt1 | contig 10211 bp, 10 predicted proteins | sample TARA_R110002003 | Tara Oceans TARA_R110002003 (sample SAMEA4396441) | marine metagenome | biome: Westerlies Biome; feature: [SRF] surface water layer (ENVO:00010504); material: water (ENVO:00002006), including particulate matter (ENVO:01000060) such as... | depth 5 m | reverse complement strand
CGATGTTGTAGCCATCACCTAAAGAAATGCAGGTCATGATCAACGCACCCAATGCTGTTCGCGTGGCGATCGACATCCAGACTGCACACACCTTCACCATCAAGCAACTCTACGCTAAGCTATGCCAACAGCAGTGCGAGTTAGGATGCGGAAAGCCTGCGCCATACTTGGACGTTTTCAAGCTACGGCGTACGTGTCTCTGGGTCGGAGGAGCATGCGATACATCCCCAGGGCCTAAAGGCATTCCTGAACTGTCTTCGACTGTCAGGAAACTGGCCGTATCGCCCGAGCTCCCCAATAAGAGCCAAGATGGCCAGACTCGCAGTCATCCAGTCAAGAAATCACATAAGACCTCCCTCTATGAGACATCGAAACTCATACATGCCAGTTGCCTCCCAAGTTTCCTTGCGCATGAGATGACTTCGAAGACACCTGAAGTTGGACTTCCCTCGACCGAGGATCCAGAAATGAGCGGGCGGCGCTCGCGTTCGCACCATTTCGATTACCAGCAAGCCACAGATATATTGACCAGCAACGGATATATGCGTAAGGCGCCAAAGCCCAATCGACTGCCCAATCGAACGTGGAATCGAATGCTCATTCGAATGCCCGTTGGCCGCGACGTCATGGACGAGGCTTGGAAGATGACCGCAGTCTTTGCCCCATGGTTGACCGATAAGGGCATGGGAGCCATGTATGGGTCATTCTGTGAGACGTGCTTGGAGTTGGAGAAGCGAAGGTGCGATGAAAATAACAAGCAGGGAAGGCAATTCGGATTCTTTTTGACGCAACGCCCGTCGCCCGAAAACATAGCTTTTGGCTGCAGCGAGTGGCTCGAACGACACCGCGAGGAGAAGCATAGGGAGTGAGTCCAGGACATTGGGCCAACGGGAACATGGCTCTGAACTAAGAGCGCTGGGCATATGTACCAAGGGATCCAGGGCTCCAGAGTACGGGCAGAGAGTGGTGGACAAAAGCGAATGGTCTAAAACCGTGTGCCAATCCTGGGATATTGGTATATCGTCTGCATGCTAAACCAGCCTGCATGTTTCAGTCCACTTCCTGTGGTTTAATTCATCTTTTCTATTATTTCCTTAGCATGGCTTCTCGCAAACTTCCCTGCCCCCAACCTATGCTCTAGTTCCAGAACTGGGACATGGTATCAGGTATAATGCATGAGATCGCATCAATGTTTAAATCGAGAGCTACCCGAGTCCAGTCCCTCCAGCATGCGCCGATTACACCTGAAACGCCACTCTATCTCTTTTCACCATCGCCTTCCCACCACTCGCGAACCCCGTCCCTTCACTTCGAATCTCCACCAGACCCGGCTTCGGCCCCTTCTCCTTGTCTTTCTTCTTCTTGCCCTCCTTTTCCGCAGCTCCATTCGTCAGGTCAGTATCGCATACATAGCAATGAATCGTCTCCGGCTCTGGAGCATCGTCGTGCGCATCTCGATGATGCCGGTGCTCGGGTCTCAGGAACTTGTCCACGCACGGCTTGCAAAGGACGTGTCCACAGGGTATGGCGACCAGGGCTTTTGTGCTGTTGCTGAGCGACCTGCGGCAGCTGGGACACGTCCATATGGACTTGCCAGTCTCGGTCGATTTCTCTTCGTTGAATTTGACGCTGGTCAACGACTTGAGGGATATATTGTGCGGGAGCGCGGGCTCGCTTGACGGGCAGATTGGCGCGTGTTTGGCCTTCTCCGCGTGCTTGTGATGCTGGTCGGGGGTTTCGCCGGGGACCCAGAAGCTGGGGAGGTGACCTTTGGCTGCTTTGCGCTCTTCGTCTAAGGTGCGCTTAGCTTTCGTGCGGTCTGCGGAAGCTATGCGCTGTAATTCTTCTTCGTCGATTTCGAACTTTCGCTTCGTGCCTCGGCCTTCGCCGGCTTGCGAATCGCGCTCTTGCTCGACGACAATCTTGCCGTTTTGCCTGCCGATGACCTTTGATCCCGCACCGACTTTCGCCTCGAGACCTGCCTGCACAGCTTCAAACTCTTCTACTGCTCTGAGGCGTGCCGCCTCGTCGTCTCTTAACCGCTCGTCGTCTTCGTCAATCTTCTGCTTTTCGAAAACTTTCTCCAATCGTTTCATCTCTTTCCGTTGCGCGAGCAAATTGGTCATGGCACACTCACGGCAAAACAAGTCGCCTTGCGAGCAGCACACTGGGTCCACTGAAGGCAGTAGGCATAGCTGACATGATCCAAATGGTAGGAACGAGTCTCGTGTCAGTCGAGTTGCTTGTGACCCCCATCTATCTTTGAGCGCGTTACGCTCGTAAGATGTGAAGATAGTCTTAGGTGGCGGCATGGCGGAGAGATCTTGGTGTTGCGAAGGTATTCCTGCTTCGTGTGCTGAGCTGGATGTGATATGAATTGGTCCTAAAGCTAGCACTCATGTGACGGGAGGCTGTAGCTAGTGGCAGCCGGGATTCAGTCAGATTATAGGAGGCTGATTGGTTGTCACAAGCAATTGTTCAACGAGACTAGCGGGATGATGATGTTGTACTGTTCTGAGTTGAAGTCTCGAAAAGCCATGGATGTTGCGCCAATCGGCCAGAGCGTAGCGTCGCGCTAGCTGGACCCCTGTCACCAAATTCCGGTTCCTGGCGATGTCATGGCAATGGCGAAGTCTTTTCCATCCGAGAATGCCCATGTTTGCTCAATTCACCATACTTCTCGATGCGACCGGAGGAGCAGCCCGAGGCTCCAAGCGCGCCATGGCGGGCAGCTTCAGCCTTCACCATGGGTGCAGTGGGCATGCTGTGCAAAAGCTTCCTTGCTGGCTTCAGCAGAGTGGAGACCCATGGCATGGAAGGCTTCTTGAAGCTCCTAGATGAGCGGGAAGATGTTGGCGCAAGACAGAGAGGACTGATCACTGGTATGCGATGCAATTGTAGAGGTACAGACCGTGTCTAACACACGCCAGTGTCAAACCACATCTCCGTGTACGTGCAGTCGCATACCGAGGCACCGCTGCCGATATGGCGATACAAGCTCACGAATGATGTCTAGCATGGACGATCCTCTAGTATGGGGTATACTGCCAGTGGGCTATCTATTCAACCCGGACAATCTACGGTGGGGTCTTGGAAGCTACGATTTATGCTTCACGAACAAGTACGAGAGATTGACTGCTTGCGCTGTCCATACTGACATGAGACAGAGGATTGTCCACTTTCTTCACTCTCGGTCAGACTCTGCCGACCCACCGATCGATGCACTCGCAGTATGGCGGCCTCTTCCAGCCTACGATAACGCAGGCGATTCGGCTACTGTCCCGCGGGCCTTTTCTGCACGAGAACGACCCTCCCCAGCGGCCGACCACGTCGCCCAGAAGCCCCGACCTCATCGATCCGTTCAGCGAAGGCCACCTTACATTCTCAACGAATGGGCAGGACACATTTCCAGCACCATCGGCATATCTCACCCGGCGCCATGCTTGGGTACACATCTTCCCCGAGGGTATGATACATCAGACCGAGGACAGGATAATGCGCTACTTCAAGTGGGGTGTCTCGCGACTTGTACTCGAGAGCGAGCCGATGCCGGACATTGTGCCTATCTTCATTGAAGGCTTCGATGAGATCATGCATGAGACGCGCACATTTCCACGGTTCATACCGCGACCCTTTAAGAACGTTAGAGTCACGTTTGGCGAGAAGCTCGACGCCGAAGAGGTCTTTGGAGACTTGCGCCAACGGTGGAAACAGATGCGCGCGAGAGCAGAAAAGGCCGAGGGTGCGCTCGAGGTTGGCATCTTGAATGACACACTCAAGTACTCGGACGAGGCTGTCAGCCTGCGCAAGGAGTGCACCAAAAGGATACGCCAGGCGGTGCTGGACGTTAGGCGGCAGCGCGGGTACCCAGAGGACGATCCAAAGAACAGCCTCGCGGAAACGTGGCTGCGAGAGGGACCGGAGCGGGAAGGTCGCAAGCAGGACGGCAGCATTACGAAAGATATGTGATGCGATTCGTCTGAGTCTATGTACAGCTGCGATGACGGCGCAGGATCGACAGGCCCAAGAGGCTGCTTTCCGCCCCCCAGCACTCGACGGCTTCGTCTTGAACAAAGAACACGTCAAGGGAAGCTGACCGTGAGGATCATCGGCCCCACACAACAAAAGATGCGCGCAGCGTGTCAGATTAGATCAAGTAATTACCATCAGCGACTGCCTGTTCTGCTGCGCCGATCAACCACAACCTCAGGCAGACGCGCTGGGGCGGGTTTCGTCATTGCCCAGCGAAAACAGGCACGGCGATGTTTGTAGTGATCGCGGAGTCTCTGGCGTGCTCGTGTCGTCATCCACTGCTGCGCGCCCCTTCACCTCGCTGCAGCGCGTGATGCGTGAAGGTGAAGGGTGAAGAGCAGGCGTGTCGAGTCCGGCGAACTGTTTTTGTCGCGGCAAGGTTGCGGACAGGCTTGGCAGTCGCAGCCCCCTGCGCCTGCTTAACGATAAAAGTCGTGCATGCCCCGCCCAGATTCCCGACCGTGCCTGCCACTTTCTGCCGGCGACGCCTTCCTCAACGCGCTCACCGCCTGCCCACACCAGCGCCTTCCAGTGACGCAGCATCTGGCACGCACCTCGAGCACCCCTGCTCGCTTAGCCGCCCAATCACACGGCTTTGCTCCGCCCTACCCGATCCAGCTGTACATAAATACGCCGCCCCAGCCAATGGACAGCAACTGGGCACCGAAAAGCCCGGACCTTTCATCGTACTACTCCCCCGAGGAGGTGCCCTTACATCCTCAGCACCAGGGCTACCGCGGCTCCGTCTCGCACATCGCGCCCTTTATAACGCCCACGTCCAGCCCCCTGCAGGACACAAAAGCGCCGCACACAGCATCACAGCCGGCGATGCCTCGCGGCGTACGCAAGGAGGAGAGCATGCAAGATGCAGATTACACTCCAGACGCGCCGGTATCGATAGGCAAGCTGCCTGATGCCGGCAACGGCGCGGGCGGATCGACGCTGCCACCCAACGTCGACGACATTGTCATCAAGAACCACTTCCCCGTCGCGCGGATCAAGCGCATCATGCAGGCCGATGACGACGTCGGCAAGGTCGCGCAGGTTACGCCCGTGGTTGTTTGTACGTATTCTCGCGTCCTCACGGATAGTCTTGTCCTGACCGTGCTCCAGCAAAAGCATTGGAGCTCTTCATGATCTCCCTCGTCACCAAAGCCGCCGCCGAAGCCAAGACGCGCAACTCGAAACGCGTCACCACCCTCCACCTCAAGCAAGCCATCACAACCAACGAGCAGTTCGACTTCCTGAACGACATTGTCTCCAAGGTCGCCGACGCGCCTGAGAAGAGCGAGGACGCCATGGACGTGGACGGCAAGAAGAAAAAGGCGAGCAGGAAGAAGAAGAAGGCCGATGACGATGATGACTTTTGAGAGGCGCAAGACCTTCAGAGAGCACTATAAGCACGACGATTAGAACGTTGCGAAGGCCTCCAAGACATACCCATGGTCTGGCCCTGGCTGGGAGCAAGCCGGCACCGAAGCCTCTATGTAGGACGCGACCGAATAAGGTGTGTATGAAGGCGCCTTCAACGAGCGTCTCTGACCCGCACAGGTGTCATTTATTGATTGATGGAACATGCGACGATACCAATGAATACGATAGACTTCGGGTGTCTGAAGACATCCAGGACCTTTTCAGATACAATTGTTCGCATACCGCGCTGTGACGACGTTAAGAGGCTGTTTACACGGTCTGCAGCCGATGGATAAACAACGATGCCAGCCCACCAACCAGGTCGTGTCCTCACCCGCACTTTATCCGTTCATCTCCGCACATCCCCATAACCCCAACGGCGCTCCAGGCACAATTTCTGCATTGGTTCCTGCGCATTTCTAGATCTTTACTATATTTGTCTTCGTGTTCCTGCTTAGCTTCATCTGATCCATCCACCCGCAATTTAAGTTCCGCCGAGGCGGTAGATACTAAAGATGTATCACTCGCACATTCACTACTTCACCGCGCTCAATCTTGGTCCGTCTAAGGCAAGCCTGCGAACAAGTCGTAATGATCTTCACGAAGCTGGCAATACTGCTGGTGGGAGCAGCTGGTTATGTCCAGGCAAACGCAGCTGAAGGCTATGCCGTCACCAAACGCACAATCCGACCGAACCCTTCGAATAGTCACTGGGTTGATGCGTGGGCGTCAATGCCACAGCTCACCGAGCCAGCTAATTTGCCGCCTACACCATTCGTACGTCAGTTTCTCAATGCTCGGATTATACTAACGGTTTTCAGAACCAAACTGGTGCCGTGTTCGTGAACTCGACCATCCGCCAGACCCTTTATATGACGACTCAGGCCAACCAGATCCGTATCAAGATTTCCAACGTCTTCGGTGGCTCCAACCTGCCCATTACAGCCGTCACTGTTGCCCTACCAGCCAACCAAATAGCTGGTATTCACCAAATCCAACCCAAGACCCTCCAGAAGGTTACGTTCTCCGGCAGAGATGGCATCAGTATTCCCAACGGCGCGCTTGCAGTATCAGACCCCATCAACTTCCCCATCAAAGCCCAGCAGATTGTCACAGTAACTATATATCTCGCCACTGGTCAAACCACTAATAGCATCACCTCGCATCCTGGCTCTCGAACGAACAGCTGGTGGCAGTTCGGCAACGCCGTCGACGCAGCTCAACTCACCGTTGCAGACTCTTCAACGCAATCTGCGGCACATTGGTACTTCCTCTCTTCCATCGAAGCCTGGGTGCCACCCAAGCAGGGCTCGCTCCTCATCGTTGGCGACTCCATCACTGACGGCCGCGGCTCTACTACAAATGCCAACAACCGGTGGCCCGATCTGCTTCTCCGACGACTCCAGAGCGACCCATCCACAAAACACATCTCACTCGGCAACCTGGCAGCGGGCGGGAATCGCATCCTCGCAGACGGCCTTGGTCCCAACGCGTTCGGTCGTATCGACCGTGATGTCCTTGCGCATCCAGGCGTCAGCTACGCCATGATCTTCGAGGGTGTGAACGACATCGGTTCGGCAGCTACAACCAAGGAAGTGCAGAATGCGATCTACGAGAGCTTAACGCAGGCATATCAACAGATGGTAACGCTCATCCACGCCCACGGCATTCCGGTCTTCGGTGCTACCATCACGCCCTTTAGTGCGCCATCAAACGTTACTATCCAGCCGTACAGCAACCCTGAGCGCGAAATTACGCGCCAGCGCATCAACAAATTCATCCGCGAATCCGGCACATTCGACGCAGTCGTCGATTTCGATAAGTTTTTGGCGGACCCCAAGGTTCCCAGTCAGCTCAACCCGACCTATGACTCGGGGGACTATCTCCATCCAAATGTGGCTGGGTACCAGTACCTGGCGGATCAGTTTCCGGTACGCATCTTTGCGCAGTGGGCGGGTGGAGCGGATGAGTTTAGTTGGGGACACTAGACGTAGGTGTAGAATAAGACGCGTAATGTCAACTTTGTTCGCGGGAAGAATTGTTAAAGCTGCAATCGTACAAGTGCTGATGGTTGTCATTCGGATATATTTCCGAATGCTCGGAAATAGCGACTGAGAAAGTGCAGGGTGATGAATGCTCTTGCCTCGAACAGGTAAGGCGTGCGGCGACTAAACCAGCGGAACGACGTCACCTTGACAGCGGCGGTTGTCGGCAGCGTGTTTGGTAAAAGCTTAACTTACATGTCTTGCGCTGGTTTTCTCAAGTTTGCTTATGAGACGTTAATCAATTTGGTGTCGAATCTTACAGAATACTTTTAAGGCAAGACAATCGCCTTCTGACTCGCCGAAAAACTTAGCGATATCACGGAAACGAACGCACAATTGAGGATAAGGTAGAGAGAAGTCAAGCATATATTAGGGAAGTCCTCGGAGCCTTAAGGCAACCACACATCATCCACCTCATCATACCACACCATGTCACGACAATCAGATCCGACCGCAGCCGGTCCAGAACCACAAATGCAGAATGTGTCCTCATCAGAGACCCAAGTCGAATTGGAAGATGGAAGGCGATCACGACCGAGACGAAGAAGCACGAGCACATCCAGCTCAAACTCATCATCGGACTTTGACGAAGAAGAGAAGGATTCACAATACGATGGCCACCGACCCACGAACCGCGAATTACGCGAAAGCATCAGTAGATCGAGAAGTCGGGGAAGCCAGTTATCACGACCAAGGACAGTGATAGCGACAGGGATCACCCAGCCGATAAGTCGCACGATATCACGCAGAGATACCGTCCTATCGAAGATACGCTCGAGACCAAATGTCGGTCCGTTCTCGCATCCGTTGGCACATCAGCAGACGACCGCAGATGTTCTAGTTGACTTTGAAGGCCCGGACGACCTGTATCGACCTATGAACTGGCCAACAAAGAAGAAGATCATCACGACGATGCTATACGGTCTCACAACCATGAGTGCAACCTGGGCATCCTCAGCATACTCGGCTGGGACCGAACAAATCGCCCGAGAATTCCACGTCGGTACTCAAGTCGCTGTCCTCGGTACCACCCTCTTCCTCTTCGGCTTCGGCCTCGGCCCCTTGATATGGGCGCCTCTTTCCGAAGTTTACGGTCGCAGAATTGCAGTCCTCACGCCCATGTTCATTGCCATCTGTTTCTCGTTCGGCAGCGCAGTAGCAAAAGACTTCCAAACCCTCATGATCACCCGCTTCTTCGGCGCCTTCTTTGCCAGTGCACCCGTCACAAACACCGGCGGCGTCCTAGGCGATCTCTATTCCCCTGCCTGGCGCGGCATCGCCATGGCCGGCTACGCCATGGCCGTCGTCGGCGGCCCATGTCTCGGTCCCATCGTGTCCGCCGCATTCGTCGCAAACCCATCGCTCGGCTGGCGCTGGACCGAATACTTCACCGGCATTCTACAAGCCGCCATCCTTGCCATCGACATCGTCTTCGTCGACGAATCATATCCGCCAAAACTGCTCGTTTACAAAGCGCGCCGGCTCCGGCACGAAACAGGGAACTGGGCCCTGCACACCAGATTCGAAGAATGGGACGTCAGCATCGCCGAGCTAACGCGAAAATTCCTCGTTCGACCAATCCAGCTCCTGACCACGCCCATATGCTTCCTAGTCGCGCTGTATGCCTCCTTCTGTTATGGCATCCTCTATATGCAGCTGGGGGCATCCCCATCATCTTTCGCGAACTTCGCGGCTGGCCCGCCGTCAGCTCCACACTACCATTTCTGGCCATATTACTCGGCGCAATGATCGGGTCCGGAATTAACGTCTACAACCAAATCCTCTACAACAAAGTGTACCACCGGTCCGGCGACCGTGCTGTCCCCGAAGCCCGTCTCCCACCCATGATGCTAGGCTCCGTGCTCTTCTCATCGGGCCAGTTCCTCATGGGCTGGACCGCCGACCCGAAGTTCCACTGGATCGTCCCGTGCATCGGCCTCGTCATGATGGGCACGGGCTTCTTCACGATATTCCAAGCCGCGTTGAACTACCTCGTTGATACGTTTACGCAGTACGCGGCCAGTGCGATTGCGGCGAATACGTTTTTGCGGAGCTGCTTTGCGGGTGCGTTTCCGCTGGTGGTGAGCCCCTTGTATCATCATATTGGCACAGGGCCAGCGAGCAGTATCACTGGTGGATTCGCTGCGCTGTTGATTCCGGTGCCGTTTGTTTTCTATGTGTTTGGGAAGCGGATACGAGCTGGGAGCAAGTGGAGTAAAGCGAGTGTGTTTGATTAGGAGGTGGAGAGGGAATGATAGATGAGTGGGACTAGTATCGACAATAATAAACTCATGCTTCTTGTGATCACGCGAGCCAATCTTTCATGCTTGGAGTGCGTCAACTCGGGCCTAGGTTCGTGATAGTTGAAGATGAACGCACTTGCCATAATGCGGAAGACTTTTGGGCCATGTAAGAAGACGTAGCGTGAACAGGTCCGGTGGCTTCACCGAGTCTTCATGGTGGATTATGAGACAAGAACATGGTGGGCACGCTAACCTTCGATGCTTCAAAAAGCGAGCTGGGCTGAGCGGCATCCCCCAGTGTTTACGATAACTTTCCACAGAGAAATCCGTTGGCACATCGAAGTCTGATGTTAAAAAGTAAGCTGGGTTTGGTGGCAACACCGAGTCTTGAGAAATGGAGATTATTGGTGGGAATGGCCCAGCGGTCGATGAAGCAACCATCAAAATGGTCTGGTATCTCAATAGATATCGGAACGAA
>TARA_R110002003_G_scaffold1926_10_pt1 | contig 10220 bp, 6 predicted proteins | sample TARA_R110002003 | Tara Oceans TARA_R110002003 (sample SAMEA4396441) | marine metagenome | biome: Westerlies Biome; feature: [SRF] surface water layer (ENVO:00010504); material: water (ENVO:00002006), including particulate matter (ENVO:01000060) such as... | depth 5 m | reverse complement strand
GGTGTAAGAATAGGCACAGCCGAATCAGTCGAAGGGTCGTAGTTGAAGTACACAGACGACGGCACCGGGCCGATGTTTGAGGCGGGAAGAAACCAGGTAAGAATGCCTGGGACACCGAGATCGGTGTGGTTGGTGGGTGCTTGTGAGTAGATGGATGTGTTGAAGTTGAAGGTGTCGTAGGTGGTAGGGTCCGGTTTGGAGGTGCTGTTGCTGTTGGAGAGGCAGAGTGATTCTAGGGCTGCGCCGGTGTGGCATGCGGAGACGGTGTCGCTGATGCTGCCGTCGGCGGAGGTTAGGACAAGCTGGAATGGCTTGGATGTGATGTTGTAGTAAGGATCTTGGGCGCTGGCGGCGGTGGCTAGAGCGATGAGGGTAAGTGTGGTCTTCATCGTGATGCTGTGAGTAGAGCTGGTAGCGACAGACGGATGAAAGATTGCTGTGTGTCTTTGTTGGTGCAGTCTACTGCAAGGGATACGCCGGGTTTTATAGATCTCTGTGTCCCCGCCTTTCCCAACTCTAAAGCAGCCTCATCCAACCCTTCTTGTGATGCTACCCTGCAGCACTGGGTCAGGCGCTGTCGATCCCCCGAGCAATGACGTCCGATCAACCGACATCTCCGCCACTTCCACAGTAACATCTCGTGTTCGCGCAACCCGAAGCATCGCGGAATACTAACTCGAGCGAAAGTGGACTGGAACAGGAAATTCATAAATCAGCACTTGTGCGCTAGCGAGCCGACTTGTGCGAAGCGTTACAAGGCTGCGGATAATATCCGACAAGCTTCATGCGGTTTGTGCCACACCCGCTGCGTCCCCATGGGCACCGGACCCTACTTTTACGAGTCAATAGTTCGAAGCTTTAGCGTTCTGCAGTGGCAAGGGAACATGTGCGCTGCAGACCCTGGTGGTGCAGGCGGAAAAAGTGTGACGCAATATGCGAAAATATCGAGAGACTGCTTCAAGCGCTGAATAAGCGTAGTACGAGCACCTCAATATGAGCAGATAGTTTGCGATGCTGCTCACAGCGCTCGTACGACCTCGCAGAGCTTTGCCAGGAACATACTGCATGTGCAGCGTTCCATTGCCAAACCACCAATGCTCTTATGACTTTTGAACAGTTCGGTCTCAAGGTGGACTCTCCTCAGGTCATCGATAGAGCAGAAGTTCGAGGCGCAATTGTCTCGAAGTCATAGTTGTCCGATGAGCTTTCAAACTCAATCCTGTGACTTCATGTCGTGTAAATCAAGAAATGGTGACTACACCGTTGTCTTCGCACCTTGAAGGTCAGATGAAAGTGCTACGGACATAAGATGGAGATTATTTTGCCGCTAGCGTCTCCATGCAGCGCGCAGGACCACGTCGCAAGACTATCGTCTGTGAAGCCATAGCTATTGATCACGACCATACACCATGATCGCCTCAAGAGCGTTCCGCCGATCGTTCGCGACAACGACGCGTCTGCTCCAGAAACCAAGCAACAAGCCGCCGAACCCCCCGCCGAACCCTCCACCACCTCCACGCAACGATCACGAACCTCCCAAGAACAATAAATCGGCAGCTGACGAGGTGCCAAAAGGCAGCGAGGAATTATTAAAAAAGATTAAGAGTTGTTTCACACCGAGCTCAGAGGACTTTGTCTTCGCGTTCGCGAATCCAAAGCTCGCGCAGGAAAAGCGTCGGAAAAGTTTTCTTCTCTTCTCGGCAGCTACACTACTTGCTCTGCTTATCCCAGACCCCTGGGGGATGACTGGCAAGCAACCAGAACAAGAGGAGACAAACTCGATGGTGGAAATGGTGATTAGTCTTAGAAGCAACTGTCCGAGGATGTCCTTACTAATACTTCTCGGCCAGGTACAAACCGCATTCGTAGAAAGGGATCGCCTGACAGCCGAGACACGCACCCCAAAATCTTAGATGGTGTATATGTACCATATGACATCGGAGCATATAGTTTGGACCTCGCTCATTCAACAAAATCCACCAGACGCTATCAAGATACAGGAAGAGGGGACGAAGATGCCATCATTTGGAATTGCATGTCACACGTAATCGCACAATCTCCCCGCTTATTTGCTACGTTGGGGTGCTCTAGGAAGCGCGCGAACCACAATCGCCACTTTGCAGCTTGATCAACGACGCCGAACAGCCCCATCGAAACCGTTACTCTTGATTGAGATGCCCGCGGCATCTTCCGAGAATGTGTCCCTGACCCTGTCGATTGATTCTCTTGTCACGGACTCGACCCCTCCACACTGCATTCGATACCAGCAGGCCCACGTCACCCAGCAGAAGATGACGTCGAAGCCCACACTACTCACCGCTGGATGCTCCAGCAGCGCACTCTGGATGCCTTGCCAGCCACCGTAAGACACTGCCGTAAACGTCGTCTTCAACAGCATAAGTCCGGCGTTGCCCAACGTTAGGGCCCACATGTAACCATATACCTTGTCGTTGAAAGCTACATCGTTGTCCGGGAAGTACCTAGCCGGGACCATAGCACGGACAAATGGCAGCACCAAAAGGGCAACGTGTGGCGTGAGAAGAACGGGCATAAAGTCCGTCGAATGGTGCCAATAATGCTCGTCTGCGAGCAGATATGCTGGAATGGCGGTGGCAAAGACTGCCCCAAGGTTGAGAAGCCATGGACCGAGCCAATTTGTACCTTGGAGCCGAGACGATGATGGCGGAGGTGGCGCTGGGGGGCTCAATAGTAGCGTGATCAGGAACAGATTCGTAGCAAAGCTGATTGCCACAATCTGCCCAAGGAGCATGAATGCCCAGGTGTGCTTGATACCGCGTCGTATGCCTGCAGCAGTCAGCTTTCATGTCGCAATTTCCATAAATCACTACTGGTCCTCACCTTTCTGTTCTAGATACAATCCTAGTCCAAGTGCAAAGAAGAAGATCTGATGACTCCACCAATATCTAGCATTGCCGACTACTACTGTCTCCCAAGCCTCGCGGAACAGGCTCGTTTCCCGAAGCCAAAGTCCCCAATGCCGATGATGCGGGTCCAGTTCATAGTAGCTTCTCCACATAAGCCATGTCTGGTAGCTCACGTTGAAGTACTTGAACATGCACGTGGACGTTCATAGTAGGCTTCCAGCAGCCAGAGCAGAAAAAAGCCAAACATGTTTATTAGGCGGTGGAGATGCAGTGGTCGACTTCTTGAGTATTGTGAACTTCTTCAGGATTCTGAAGATGATGAACACAGACACGCCGAAGCAAGTCAACAGATACGAGAAGAAGATCAAGTAAGGTCGTGTGTTGGTGTCTGCCCCGTCGGGCGGTGGTATGCGGTTCATGTAGCGCTGCGGAATGGCGTAGCCAGGCGGACCGAAGCTAGGAGGCGCCATGGTGAGGATGCAAACTTCGGAGAATTCGTGGTGTGAGCCATTACGTACTTGGTCAAGGTCCAGGCTTTATGGGCTGGACTGCCACGAGATGAAAACGTGTTCACTGCGGGCAAAAGGCTCAATTGCTATGTCGGACAATGTGGATTGATTAAAAGCCCATCTGATATCAGGCATTTGTTCCTGGGTTTCGGCATCGACAGTTGTCGCTTAGACACCAATCAACGTCATTGCAGCAGAACCGCGCTGTCGGAAGAAGCCGGATCACGTGAACTGCTCCCCGCACCACGTGCCGGTAATGCCAAGGACCGCGGTCGATCGTGACCATCGTCAGAGGTTCCAGGACATTCTGCAACATTTGGGCATTTCTTGAAATTTCCCAGCGCTATTGAGTCTTCCTCTTTTCCTCTACTCATGTCACATCTGATCCCTTCGGTACTCAAGCATTGAAGACTTGAGCAATCTTAATTCCCCTGCGCAAACAATTCTTGTGATGTCAGACACACGGACCCCTTGAAGTTTTGCATGCGGACGTTCATTGGCCGTCACTCCTACCTCACCGCTGAATCCGACAACCCGATCAGAAAGCTCTCATTTTTCGATCTGCTGGTAGCTGCATATACATCTACACAAGGATGACGGACACTCCGCAAACAACGGCCGGAGCCAATCCCAAGGAAGTCAGGGTTCTCGAGCAACACCTGGACCCGGGCTACGCATTCTCGGCAGAGTTCGATGCACAAACACCATATAGCGACGACGCGCCTGGCAGCTCTTCCAATTCTCAACGCGCAGCACCTGAATCCTCATTACAGTTACAGGGTGGCGACATCCACCGGGACCTCTACAAAATTGCTGGTCAGGAAAAACGTGCAAAGCTACATCAACGAGCAGCAACCTTTTCGCATGCGCACGAGTTCACGGCACCATCAGAATCAGAATTTGACCATGATGAGCTGCCCATTCAGGACCAACTAGCGCCCGGAGGTATGAGACGGCAGTTCTTACAGCGGCAAAGCAAACGTGTTAGCTACATTTCCGAACCAGTCACCAGGAACTTCATCTCTTTCCTGGAACTGTATGGCAACTTTGCTGGTGAAGATCTAGAAGAGACGGATGACGAAGATGTCGTCGATGAGGAAGAAGAGGAGGGTGAGCGGCGACCGTTGCTTGGTCGACGGCAGAGCTCGAAGAGAATGCGCGAAAGAGGCGATGCATCCCAGGTCAAGACGTTCTTTACGCTTCTGAAGGCCTTCATCGGCACCGGTATCATGTTTCTGCCGAAAGCCTTCAAGAATGGCGGCATGTTGTTTTCGGCCATGACTCTTATTGTGGTCAGCGCTGTGACAGCGCTGTGCTTCGAGCTGCTCCTTGCATGCCGGAAGCAGTATGGCGGTGCTGGATACGGAGATCTAGGCAAGTCGATCAGCGGACCGAAGCTGCGCGCCCTGATTCTCGTCTCGGTCACCCTCTCGCAGATAGGCTTCGTCTGCGCAGGTATCATCTTCACGGCAGAGAACCTAGCATCGTTCCTGGATGCCGTCACCAAGTCTAAAGACGCACCGCTCTCAACGAACGCGCTCATAGGCATTCAGCTCTTGGTTTTAATTCCACTGTCGTTCATTCGCAACATCTCCAAGCTCGGACCCGCCGCCCTGCTCGCCGACGTCTTCATCCTGATTGGCCTGACTTACATTTACTGGTATGATTTTTCATGGATCAGCAAGATGGGTGGCTTCAATCCTACTATCGAGCTGTTCAATCCTCGCGACTTCACCCTCACTATTGGATCTGCGATTTTCACATTCGAAGGCATCGGACTCATACTACCAATCCAATCCAGCATGGCGCAGCCCGAGCACTTTAGCAAGCTACTCTACATTGTAATGCTCATCATTACCGTCATCTTCACATCCGTCGGCGTCCTTTGCTACGGTACTTTCGGCGAGAATGTATCCGTTGAGGTCATTACCAACTTCCCTCAGACCAGCAAGCTCGTCAACGCCGTACAGTTCCTGTACGCGATGGCTGTTTTGGTCGGCACACCGGTACAGCTCTTCCCTGCGCTACGAAACATCGAGCTGAAGTTGTTCGGTCGCAAGTCCGGGAAACAGAGCAGCCTCACCAAGTGGAAGAAGAACGGATTCCGAGCTATGCTTGTCCTTCTCACTGGAATCATTGCGGCAGTCGGCGCGAGCGATCTCGACAAGTTTGTAGCTCTCATCGGGAGTTTTGCATGTGTGCCCCTGGTGTACATCTACCCCGCCTATCTGCACTACAAGGGCGTGGCAGATCGACCATGGGCGAAGGCTGGAGATATCGCAATGATGGTTGTGGGTCTGGTCGCTATGGTGTATACTACAAGTATCACAATCGCGAGGTGGGCGGAAACATAGTACAAATGTCAGAGTGTGACAAGGCGGAAGAGTCACTGTCCGAAGGTACGCCGGGTTTGCATCATCACACGCGTGGCGTTATGGGAAGGGATGTCTGTATCTACTGTCATAAGCGAGCATCTACTAAGTGTACCACAACTCAAGCTACCTTCCCAGAAGCATGCTTCTTCATTCCGTATTAATATCTTGCAACTTGATTTCCCGAGGCCTCGAGCCGCATGGCCGCCACGAATAGTAGCGCTTGTAGTATCCTTTTCTACTTTGTTGCTACTTTTTCATTGTGAGAATGCAATGTTAACATGGTAAGCAGCGTACATGATGCAGCATTATTGAAAACGTGGATTTCGCTAAGTCCGTTCACCTCAACACCATCTCAAACTCCACGATACTCTACAACCTACTTCTCCTGACCTCTCTACCAAGCTCACTCTTACTTTCAGCTTGACTCAAGTCATCTCATCTTACATGCACAATGCACTCGTATTCTCCGCGCCCAATGTCTGGCAGTGAAATGCATCCTTCACAGCCACTGGCGCCTCGACGCGGCGGCACAATCGCGGTGCGCGAGAGGCGTCACTGCCCGCACTGCAAGCAATCGCCTTGCCTCCGCCTCCGATGACTGCACGGGTGGGTACATAAGCCCTCGCGGACCTGCAATGAACGCTCGACATCCACACGCTCCCTCAACAGCTGCAAGCAACTCAACCAGGCACACTGCTAAGCAACGAGTTGAGAAGAACAGTGATCACCCGATACCACATTACATGCGACAATCCGACAAAGAACACCCTGCACGCATGCCCGACATGCCTCTACTTCAACAAGTTGGGGGCGTCATTATGGCCAACATGCGCCAACACTGCGCGCCCATGGCCCGTGGCATCATCAACATGCTACTCCTCGTCCTCTACCTCCTTGTTCTCGCTTCAACGCTGCTCACAGGCATGCTTCTCAACCGCGCTCAAGCCCTTCTCGCATACATCGATGCGCCTCCACCTGGCATGCCCCCATGCCGCCCTAAAGCCGTCCGTCTCTTGCGGTGCACAGGCATCACGATCTTCCGACTTCTTCTTCTAGCCTTTATCGTGGGCATGCATGTGCTCCTGCATGGACTGGAATTGATCTTTGAGGATATAGAGCGCTATGGTGCGCACAAGGAGCAGGACGACATTGTCGTCGAACATCATCCACCTCCTCCGGCAGCCATCGTTGCTATCGACCTGAACAAGCAGTTTGTTGTTGCTCCACCGCGCTATCAGCGTTTTTATACTTGCGCGCTTCCACCTACGCCGAAGTCCAAGCGCAAGAGCAACCGCTCACGACCAAATCGCGCACTCATCTCTCGGTCACAACAACACCTACTCTTCGCATACGCCGCCTATCTCAACAAGTCATGGTGGCTTTGGGACTTCAACAACGCCGCTCGATTCGCGGTCTCTACCACGCTCTATCTGCACAACTGGAAGGGCGTCAGCATTGCCCACGCGGAACTCCTGGATAATGGGGAGGGTGTATTCAAGGTCCAGGTCGTTGTTAATAGTGGACTAATGGTAGGCCCAACCTTGAATTGAATCGGTGTGTTTGGCGCAGGCGCTAACTCCAGTCATAGATGTCTGAGCGGTTGAGCAAGCCTGGGATCTTGGATGCTCCCTCGGCATCCTACATTGCGAGCGGGACGCAAGATGTGACCTTTGGCATGGTATGTCTTGCCTTGTTGAATTGTGACGTTGTCTTTGAAGTTAACAGTGATTCCAGGCCACCACCTCACACAATGGTGCACCCAACACATCGGGGACCCTGCCCACCAGCGGTAATGCCACTCCCGTGCATGGTAGCATGCATGTGCATATTATAACATCTCAGCGCGCCGTGAACAATGTGCAATTCAACACTGGCACGTTGCCCGTTTACCCAGCTGGATTCGTCTCCGTTCGAGCTGGTGCCGATGTCGAGAAGGGATTCATTCTCCTCCGCACGCACAGCATCATGGCGGACAAGGAGTCTCAAACACCCCAGATCACGGGCGAATGCACGGTTCTCTACCAAAGCACTGTGATCACGTTCTTGGACCCAAAGCCTATGACGCAAGCCTGGCACATTGAGAAGTCTACCATCCCGCATACGCCTCGATTCTCACAAGCACTGGTTCCCCTGAACACCACAGTGTCGTCTTACGAAGCACATTTGAGCGGCCGTCAGTCCGCCAAACGCTTCTGGAAGTCACTCGGCGACATCGATCGCGCATACTACTCACGCCGCGTCAACCAATACGCTAGGGACCGTAAGAAGTACAAGAGCTGTAAGCTCATGTTCGACGGTCTCCTAGAGGCATACCCCTGGAGGCCTAGTCTTGCATCACGGCACCCAACATGGGAAACCTGCGAAGACGAGTTCAGCAAGAACGCGATGTTCATGATCCGCTTCTGCAACATCACGGCCCACTACCAGGCATGGGTAGACCTGAAGGTCTCTAAAGCGGCCCTGGATATTTCCGAGCTGTGGATCAAGACGCACATCGTGCCCGAGATCAGCAGCATGCTAGCTTGGGACCGCAAGGTTGCGGCTCGGAAGGCGGAGCGTGCTGCGTACCAATCAGCCATGCGCATCGAAGACGAAGAGCTGACGATTCTGGGCCGTCGGGAGGCTCTGAGGAAGGCAGCTAATGAGCGCGCCGGCTACGTGCCTACGACTGAGAAATATGTCGCCATGGAAGCAGCCAAGACGAAGGCGTACGAGAACGATGTCGATGAGGTCACGGGATTCCGACCAGGCACTCACGTCATTCTGATCGTCGACGAGGACGACGAGGCACCAAATGGTGTCCGTATCAACGAGTTCTGGAAAGCACAGATCAAAGCTCCGCGTCAGGACATCGTGTCCTACCATGACAATGATCTGGAGCGAAAGCCGAAAGGCGACTTCCCGCCCATGTTCGCGCACCTCTGGCACTTTGAAGCAGACTCGTTTCCACGGGAGTTCGTTCGCTATGGTGAACAAGAGTCCAAGGGTCGATCTAGGCGCACTTCTGCTGAGGACCTTGCTGCTGTGCGCGAGGAGCTCAAGAAGCCGTACGAGGCCGAGATCCAGGAGGTCAAGAACAAGTCCTTCTCTGAGCTTCTTGAGCTATTCTCCTCCATGCTCATGGAAGATGTGGATGGCTGTATATGCGGCATTGACACGTGCCAGGCGTGCCATCCTACTCCCTCGGAGCATGTTCCTGACCCTGTGCGTGAGTCTTGGGACCTCGACGACGAGTTTGGCATGGACATTGATTGGAGCGCCGCCGACTCCATGCACGGCGAGAAGCGCAAGCCGCTACAAGCAGAAGGCGATGGCAGTGTTGCCAATGGCGAGTCTCGCAAGCGTGGCCGATTCGAGGCTAAGATTGTGAAGTACAACCAGCCCGGCTACACGTACCTAGTTGTGATTCCAGACACCATGGACGTCATGAAGGTGGTCAATTTCGGTAACTTCATTGTTGAAGGATGGAACGGGCAGTTCCATGCATGGGACAAGACCTACACAATGGTCGACGCGCCCGACATCATTTACGTCGACCCGGACATCGTCATGCCTGATGTGCTGGATTTCTTACCTCGTATCCTTGCGCCACCGAATAAGCGCAAAGCCGCAACTGCAGGTCTCGATAAACGCCAAGGAGAGCAGACGAAGCGCGTATGTGGGGCACGCGACATTCCGCATCGAGTACTTCCGGTGCTGGGGAAGCGGAAATTCGACGACGATGGTGACGAGGAGTCGAAGCAGTCGAAGCCGGCCGTGTACGAGGATGAGCGTCCCATCAAGCGTCTGAAGACCTCCCATCCAGCGGTTGAAAACCTCCCATCAAGCGCTTGAAGACCTAGAGCATGGACGGGCACTATAATCCCGACAAGGTCAAGCGATGGTAGGGAAGAACACGAAGGGACACGCAAGACGGGTGAAACATAATCCTCCACGACGCTACCACGAAACACGTACCGGACAATAGAAGCTCTTGGAGATGACAGACCAGGAGCAAATTCCAACACCTTACGCACCACGTGCGAAAGGAGCTTTACGCAAAGTCTGCCACTGAGCAGATATCATCGCCACCGAGCAAAGACTGCCACCGAGCAGATACCATCGCACAGAACAACACGAACACAAACACGAAGATGGACGTCCACTCTGCCTTCAAAACGCAACCACCAAAAAACCCAGCTTTACGCAACGTCCGCCACCGAGCAGACCCCCACCCCACCGCCCAACGCACCAAGCGCTCGCAGTGTGCCAAGACGAGATGAGACGAGACGAGCCGAGATACCGTGTGCTTTAAACACGGCATCACGCGACGAGCAGAGATGAGGAAGTGGAGAATAGGATGGAGGAGGAAGATAGGAGGGAAAAAGCAACTAGGGCGTAGTAGAAGCCATGTCCATACCAACCATGTACTCTACATAATCGGCACGCTAAGAGAGGTTCATACATCGTGG
>TARA_R110002003_G_scaffold127_6_pt1 | contig 10239 bp, 10 predicted proteins | sample TARA_R110002003 | Tara Oceans TARA_R110002003 (sample SAMEA4396441) | marine metagenome | biome: Westerlies Biome; feature: [SRF] surface water layer (ENVO:00010504); material: water (ENVO:00002006), including particulate matter (ENVO:01000060) such as... | depth 5 m | reverse complement strand
GGCGGTGAGGTGGACTGATGGTTCTGTGCGGAGAGTGGGCTGACGATAACATGGTAGACGGCAAGGTGCATACGAGAAGCTTGAACCATGCTGGGCAGTTAACGTGGGAGCTGCCATCATGGCTACACCAGGTAAGATATACCTCCAGAGCACTGGTATGGGTGTGGTCAGTTCAGTTCAGGATGCGAAATACGACGACCATGTCCAGCGCTACGCTGACGCCGTGACTTCACGTTCGCACACGAAATACTCGTTGATAGCAAAGCATTTTTATACCGCAAACTAGTGTACATAGACTTGGGTCATGAGCCTCGTGATGTCTTCAGCGTAAGAGAAAGGACGCCGAACATCATGAAGTAGAAGCCATGTCCGCCGTTGAATGCGTGAGCTGGACGACGGCCGCCTGCTTCTGGATGGAGAAGCACAGATTCGCCCAACCTGCTCGCCGCACTGAGCCCATTAGATAGGGAATTAACAAAGGAAACCAATCCACCGATACTGGTTGGCACCATATGGTCGCCGAAGCTGCGAAAAGACGGAGAAGACAGGTTATGAAGCGACTGTCTACTCAGATTCTTCCTCTTCTTCCTCACCGGCCTTCTTGCTAGTTAGCACGACTGCAGGCACAAGATAATGAAGGCGTACGTACTTGGTAAGCGGCCTTCTCTTCCTCGTAGCGCTTCTTGTCGGTAGCGGCCTTAGCCTCGTAAGGAGTGCGCTGCTTCTCAGACAGGGCCTTCCACTTCTCGCCGAGAAGCTTGCCAACCTCACCTGGACAACATTAGTCATGGCTGTAAAGTGGCTGACGAAGAGAGCTACTCACCGAACTTGATGCCGGGGTTGTCCTCGCGGACCTTCTCGCGCTGCTCGTTGGCGAAAAACATGTACGCAGAGAGACCACGCTTAGGCGCGTTGGGGTCTATCAGTGGTCAGATTGGATGTACGATGTGGCTGCACAAGAGCGACTAACCCTTCTTCTTCTTGCCGCCGTCGGCCTTGGTGGCCTTGCCCTTGCCGCGGGTTACCTTCTCCTTAGGCATGATGTTTTGATGTGGTTTGGACTGCAGGTCGTGGATGGTGAGCAGTTGCGTTGGTGGTGAATGTGTTGTTGGAGTGAGAAGAAGTGTGGTGCAAAGACAGAGAGTGCGCGAAAATAGATGCGCAGGTAATGTAGTGCTTGTGGAAGGTGCTGGTGTTGTCGTTGGCCAGACGTGAGTGATGGCGGTGCGGCCGCCTGCTATGCGCGCCCAAGTGACGCGGTCGCAAAACACCACGCTCTGACGCGATTGCACGCGATTTTGCGATAAGAGAAGCTGCAAGAACTTACAGAAGTTGGGGAAACCGAAGAAAATGGATCGGTTGATGAAGGTCTGTTTTGCGGTCAATATGCGCCTTGTAGCAATCGATGGCGACGTGATGAACAAGAATTGGAACGCGACGACGCCCGAAAGTTGCAGAAATGAAGACGTAGAACGACCCCAATGCGCAAATCGAAGCGGGAAAAAGCGTGCAACAAGGCGTGGTGGTGCTGATTATGTTTGCGCGGTATTGCGCACTTGGTGATATGAGCCGAGGACTTACCTCACGAGAATCCGAGTTGTGTGTAGGTTTTTGGTGAGGAGCGTGAGTTGGGTGAGCAGCGCAGCGCAAGCAAAGTGGCAGGCGCGAAAACCCCATACAAAGAGCAGGGAAGTCACGTGCTGACTAACGCCGCCCGCGCCTGCTTGTCTTGTTTTGCTCCCGAGAGCAGCCCCTCCTTTCGAACGGCGGCTCCCTCCCTTGACATTCACGCATGGGCGTCTTTGGTCCGTTCTACACCTAGCTGCCACTTCAGAATTGCGCTGGATGCTGCTATGTTCTCTTGTTGACTGTGGAACGCTTTGAGTTGCGCGCCGCTCTACCCTCCCAGCACCCACTTCCGACGCCTAGGGCGCATCATGGACGCGAGGCGCTGCTTGCCCCTTCATTCTTGTCTGGTCCGTTTCATGTGGTTAGATTGCACGCAGGAGAGACGGCTACACCATTCGCTGGCTGTGCAGAAGTCGGCTTTCCGACGTTATCTCAATACCGCGTCTGGCTGGCTGATGTTGCTTTCCCAGTAGCCCGCCGGTTGCGCACCACAGCCGGAGGGGTTCTGCAAGGCCCCATCTTCGATGTTCTCGAAGCTGCCCAGTACATCACCCGGACGTCAGCCTATGGCGTCTTTGCACTCACCCTCTCTGACGGACTTCCATGCGCTCCAGGGCCGTGCGAGTCGTGCGCCGGAGCGGTCAACAAGCCTGCTTCCGGCGACGGAGCTGTGTGCTGAACAACCAGACTGAATATGGCAGAGAGTACATATCTTATGCAAGGCCAATGGGGGCTATTAGCTTGATGCTGGCAGAGGGAGTCAAATTGCGACACAGCACTTTGAGAGTTCGAATGATATTTTGATATCGCTTCCAATTGATGTTGGATGTGCTGCTGCCCGCAGGGCGCTCACGGCATCACCGAGACGCAGGCCCCATTTGCTACGTGCCCAACACGCTCCAGAGCGTCGCGACGTCCGGCAGGCTTCAGTAAGCCCCAGACAACAACAAAAACACCTCGCGACTGTGTAGTATCATATGCACCAGACGTTGACGTCCAGGACCTCGAATACGCAGACAGCATACAGAGTCGGGATTACAAATGCGCCGAGGGCCATTGCTCCGCCAACCCGTGTGACGTAGTAAACAAACCAGTCGTAAGCTCGCCGCAAACATCTTGCGACACGGCACAACTCATGAGAACGAGGCATAATTGGTGCTCACTCCCTTCGAAACCCTTGAGAGACAATAAGAATAATAAGACATTGATAATCGGCGCGGTCTAACAGGGCACTCTATTTTAGCCATGTACTGTACTGCCAGAGGATTTTCTGATGCTCGGACCTTGGATGACAGCAGGGCGACGACCTTTTGGTGCTTTCAGTCTGCAGTCGGGGGCCGCGTGGAAGAAGGATAGGTTCCCTCTTGTGGGATCTCCTTTACCATCACCCGCATATCTGACGTTTTCGGGAACGAGTCTGGAAGTGCACCCCTCGCACAAGCTGTCGATTGAGAGACCGTGCGACTTGCTTACGTTCAGACTGATTCCGTCCTAGCTAGCGATCAAAAGCGCTGGGTGAGGATCAACACACAACACAGCCTTGTAATTACGTCTCCAAATCAAACTTCTTTACGACCCAGGGTTGATGTGAAAGAATCCCCTGCATGCCGTGCCATGGTCTCCCTTCGATCGTGAGAGAGCCCAACCATTCCATGACTAGGAGGAAGCAATATCCAGGCATCTCTCCCAACTCTCACACGTGGAATCTATTTACTCATCTTCTCCCGAGTCAGCATGGTGATGCTATATGAGTCTCCCGCCCCAGCCAACTGCACCAGAGTTCGCAATTTTCCTTACGTTCTTGTCTCGACGAGCAGGATTGCTACAAATCTGCATCATGCCCTGCCACGGCGACCTCAACGCACGTGTTCTCATTCTTAATCTTGGCGCTCAAATGCCGAATACATGCGTAACATGAACCCCATTTGCCTCAACACTGATGCCCATAGCATTAAGCTTGAATACTCTCATTGCGCGACCTGGACTGATCCTTTGAGCTGAGAATGATCGCTCGAAGAAGATGACTCAGGGATGCGAGTCGATCCTTTGGCTTGCTCCGAGACTCGACAGCTCAGCCGTCTTCTTCATCATCCAGCACGAGCTCGGTCAAGTCGTGGTCCGCGGCCCAATTGATTCCGCTGCCAACGATCATGGCCGAAAGAGTACCCTTGAGGGTTTTCATGCGCCTTCTTGACTCTTTCAATTCCTTCTCCACGGCGCTGACCTGGTCGCGCAGTCGTAGGTCTTCGATGTCTTTGGCAGATTGCGCCTTCATCTCTTCCGCTAGTGCGAGCATTGCTTGCGACAGCTCTTTGTTCTTGCGATTAGCGACAAAGTTCGCTTGCTGCGCTGCACCGATTGCGCGTTGGGTAGAGGCGAGCTTGGCGGCTAGAGAGCCATGCACCATTGATACAGTATCATTTTCAGTGATTAAGGGGAGTATGCGCCTGGAATGGTCAGACGGGCAGTGTGTACTTGAAAGGTCAGACGTACTTCTCAGCATATCCAGTGCGCTCGCCGCCATGAACAGCTTTCAGAACTGGATCCATCACGAGTACGTTGTGTGTAATCCTGTTTCGTAGCTCATACTCTGCCTTCGCCTCCATGGCCTCGCGCTGGGCGATGGTCAGCTGCTCTTGGAGCTCATCATCTGAGAGCGCCGAAATGTCAGGCACATGTGCTGCAGTCCATTAGTCCCCGATAACAAAAGAAGGCGATTCGACTGTACTTGTTTGCTGCGCTTGCAGTAGGCTGTGCTGCAGCTCGAGTTCGCGCAACTGATCGTACAGGTCGAGTGCTAGCTGCTCGGTTTCGCTAAACGCGAACGCGTCGCTGTGGTTTGTTTGTAGCAGGTCGGCATAGTCACTTGGATCTTGCCCCTTCGCGGTCGCGTCAACCATGTCAACATCGTCTTTCGTCGTCATATTGACCGCGCACACTCCAAGATGGTCCGATGATGCAATCAACTCAGCGACGCGAGTGACCGTTCACTGTGATGCAGCCTAGCGGGATCCGGGCTGGTGATCCCTGCAGCAAGGCGATCAAGGCCTTGGCGTACTTTTGCACGCAGCTCTGATGCCTCGGTGCTCAAGCTCCCTCATATCTCACCCTTGGAAGTCGAAACTCGACTGAGTAGCGGGAGGGCCAGTCTGGATGTCGCTGCAGATTGCTGTGGCTCATACGGGCCAGCGCCTCGACGCGGATCCCGTGGCCTTCAGCTCAGTGGATGCGCTCAAGCACTGGATAGCGCGGGCCTCTGACATAGCTCCCGAGTCGCAAATATTGCTGACACCGGGCGGTAAACATGTCAAGCTCCAGGCGCTGTTGACCGAGGTATGTAGCACTCTGAGACATCATTCGTCCTTGACTAATGTCGTTCTCCGTAGAAAGAGATCTTTGTGTACAGCCGCGAGCTGTCGAACAATCCCCAGGCTGCCATATCGTCCACACCTCTCCCAGAACCATACACGCCCGATGAGCCACCAAACACTCTCTCGAACAACACAGACCTGCGAGCATGGCAGACCCTCTTCCAAGCCCGCCGCGACTGGGCCTTCGGCGCCCTCGAGAAGTCGCACTCCATGTCCCGCGTCGCATCGCAATACTTCGCCGAGCAAGCGACAATAGAAAAATGCACGCAAGTTGCAGTCGGAAACCACGACTCGCACATACGAGGGCTGGAGCAGAAGTATCAGGCCGCGAAAGAGTGGTTTGATGGGGTCGAGAAGGAGACTGGAGACAACTTGAGGAGACTCGATGCAGACTTTGGTCAGCTTGGTGCCATTCCAGCCAAGGTCGAATTTGCGCAGTTTCTGGCGAAGAAAATGCGCTCCTCCGAGGCGACACAGAAAGCTCCGAAGGCTTCCGCGAGCCGTAATGCGTCACTACAAGAGTTCCTGGATGTGGAAGCAGTCAAGAAGGCTACAGGCACGAGCAAGCGTGTGAGGAAGTCGTTCGGGGAGCGCATGACGGGCATGAACGCTCAGCTCGAGAAGATTGGCGCCGACTACAACGAGCTTCTGAGCGCCGTCGGTCAAAGTCAGAGCCGATCGCTCATAGACGACTCCGAAGAGCCCGTCCGCCTGTACAACGAGATCGATGCAATCGCGAAGAAGGTGGAGTCGGACTTTGAGCATGTCATGGGACTTGAGGCCAGCTCCAAGTCAGTTGCGCAGGTTTCGAAGATGGCTTTGCTACACACAAGGAACTTTCTGCCAGCAATCAAAGAGTACAGCGTTGAGATGAGTGACCTGGTCCGCAGGTCCGTTGAGCAGAAGAACATCGCCATTAGAAACACCGTCGACAGCATGCAGGGTATTGCACATATCGAGTCAGTCATTGCAAGCCTGAACACGGAGCTCGACTCTGTCAGCATTCCTGAAGAAGGAGTCGCCGCATTCGAGCTGATCTCGCTTGTCGGTCGCCTGCCGTACATATATGGCACTCTGCTCGTCGAAGCGGTCCGTAGACGAGAATGGACGGAACGACTGCAAAAAGACACTTCCTCACTCGCCGAGGAGATGGCGACATTCCAGGAAGAGGAAGAACGTCGGCGAAAGAAGTGGCTGAAACCAATTGCGGACGTTGTCAACCTTGACGCTGTACAAGGCGGCATCGTTGGCTTCGAAATGAATGTGCAGCCGGAGAAGAACATATGGCCAGTAGTCGGACGCGAGGACCTCCAGGAGTATCTCGTGATATTGCAAGGACTGGAAGGACAAGCTTCCGAAGCCGAAGCTCTCAGCCAAGCCATCAAGGACCTCGATCGGCCAACGAAGCAGCAAGTCAAGCGCGCGAAGGCCTTCAAGATGGGTAGCGTACACGAGCCAGCCTTTGGAAAGGGCTCTGCACTCATGGTGCGTGGCGACGATGAAGCGCGGGTGCTGAAAGAGGCCAATGCGAAGCTCGAGGATGAGCTGAAAGGATCCAAGAGTCGAGTGCGAAGACTCGAGGATCTCCTCCATCGTCAAAGTCAATCTAGTAGGCTCTCCATAGGCGGACCGCCGCCGTCCTTTGGTAGCCCGGGCGATCCATCCACTCCAACCCTCGAAGCAGCATTTCCAAGGCCGCTCGAGGACCACTCACGAAGATCATCTATTTCCTCCAGACGGTTCTCTACGAATCAGGGGCAAGACGACAAGCGCCGTGTTGTGCGTCTAGAGCAGGAACTTGCAGCCGAGAAGGAAGCTCGTGCAAGTCTTGAAAGAGAGGCTCAAGCGCGAAGGGAGGAGGACGCCGAGTCGCAACGGCGCTTCGAGGAAGCTATGTCAACAAAAAACAACATCATGGAGAACATGAAGGCTCAGCAAAGAGAATTCGCGGATGAGCGAAGGTCCCTTGAGAACGAACTGCAAGCATACAAGGCAAGGATAGAGGAGGCGGAGGACGAGCTTGACCGCGTCCTCGGCAGCAGAGACAACGAGCGTACAGGAGTGGACGCAAGGGTACAGGAGCTTGAGTCGCAGCTCGAACGAGCACGTTCCGAAGCAGCCGAGCAGAATGGGAGTGCAGAAGAGCGCATCGCTTCTCTTCAAAGAGAGCTTGAAAAAAGGAATAAGACGCAGACTCAACATACTGAGTCTTTGACCGCCGCGTTTGCGCACCTGTCACCAAACACAGGCGTCCCTGAAGAGCACTCTACACTGGTATCACAACTTGAAGACCTCGCTGCTCGGTCGAGCAATTATGTGAAGGAACTACAAGAAGCTGTTGCGATGGCAAAGTCGGAAAATGATAACACGCGCGCACTGTCACGAGAGCAGGAATCGGTACTGAAGTCACAACTCGCCGAACATGAGAAGGAAACTGCATCGATCCGCGAGCAGCTCGAAACGGAGAAGGCCAAGATTGTAACGATTAACGCTGAGCTCGAGGATGAACGCAGTCACCTTCACGACCTTCGGGCCAAGTTCGCAGAGGGCGAGACTGGATCTGAAGCTTTGCGCAAACGGGTAGAGGAGGAAGAGTCCAAGGTCGGGCGGCTAAAGGTGGAGCTAGCCGAAAAGAACTCGCATATCAACAGCCTTGACATTGAGCTAATGCGTCTTGAGAAGAAGGTCCTGAAATACGAAGAGTTCGACTCATCTCGCACACATCAGCGCGTGCTCCGTGCCCGAGAGCTAAGCCAACGACTTTATACGCAGCATGAGCGTCTCGTACGTCTGCTAGAAGCGCTCGGCTTTGTCATTTCTCATGATCACGGCGAAATGGTTCTTCAACGGGCATCGAAACTTGGCAATAGCGCTGTCATGTCGGCTACAAATGGCGAACTGAGCCGGAGCACAACGACTTCCCCTACGCCATTGAAGCGATTCCTTGACGACATTGGCGACCTGTCCTTCCTACAATGGACGGAATCGGCAAATCCTGAAGAAGAAGACCAGCGATATCAGGACCTCCTTGATAAGCTCGATATGTTCAACTTCGACACTTTTGGCGACGCGGTGACAAAACGTATCAGGGATATGGAATATACTGCACGCAAGTATCAGAAGGAAGCTCGCGCCTATCGAGACAAGTCACACCGCTTTCAAGCTGATGCCCACGAGAAGATCGCTTACCGGTCCTTCAAGGAGGGTGACCTTGCGTTGTTCCTGCCGACTCGCAACAATGCTCATCGCCCGTGGGCCGCTTTCAACGTTGGGGCGCCACATTTCTTCCTTCGTGAGCAAGACTCGCATCGACTTCAAGGCAAGGAGTGGCTCGTTGCACGCATCTCAAAGGTAGAGGAGCGAATTGTGGACCTTTCTAAGACCTTGGACGGTGGGCAGCGAGCCTCCATCGATGGTCGCTCTATCGCATCAAGTAACGCGGTGTCATTTGAAGACGACAACCCCTTCGAGCTCTCAGACGGACTACGATGGTACTTACTCGATGCGACAGAGGAGAAGCCAATGGCACCAGGCACTCCCGGGATCAAAGGTGCCGTGACCGTCAAGAGCAGCCTCGAGACCGGCCAAGGCGAGATGCAAAAGGCGAAGAAGAAGACTTCGATGGACCCGGCAACCCAGCTTGGTAAATCACTTGATAGTCGACGCAGCAGCGGCACTAGCAAAAAGAGCGTCCCAGTCGTCGGAGGCCGCCCCTCAGGCGAAGCATTATCACCGGGCGAGAATGCAGAATCGAACCCAAACTCAAACGCAGCAACACGAGGTGCAAGCCCAGCAGGCGCCCACGGGCCGAGTCATCTGCGAGAAACCGAGACCAGCAACAATGGTACGAACGCAAGCAGGCTAGTAGAAGACCAAGACGGAACAAATGTGCGCAAGGACCTACTCTGGGGACCATGATGTAAATCTAGGCTCCCCACAACACTGGAACACATGGCTGACTTCTCACAGAAGATCCGTCCGTCTCCATACCGCCAGCACACGCCGCAGAAACCATACATACCCGGTCCGTCGAATCTCAGCAACAGCGGAGTCATACGAGCCGCGAACACAGCATCACCGGTGAAGAATAGAATGGGTAGTCAAAGTGAACAGAGCCCGACTGCGAGCCCGAGGAAGCCTCCGCCGCAAGGTGGTAGGAAGGGGAGTATTTGGGACAGCTTTTTCCAGTATGACATTACGTATCAGGGCGGGAAGAAGAAGTGAAGCTTGCAGCGTCGCGCATTTGTTGTTTTAAACGCATAGCAGTTGGCGCCTTTCACATCTATGCTACCAATCTTGGAGGATGTGGGGTTCTATAGCACGGAAGGGGTGTGAATACTTTCAGCATTATGTATCGCATTATACATGCCTACATGACTTTAGCACCACATTGCGTCAAGTGAAGCATCTAGCACGACGAGCAGATGCGCACGTCATTGGACTGGCTGCAGCACAAGTAGCACTTTTTGCTTTTTGTCGATCATTATCGAAATCCCGGTGTTTTGGTTCTGTCAACACGGCTCCTGTTGATCACGGTATTCTCCAAGCTTAAACCCCGAAGTGAAGCTTCTCATCACCCTCGGCAATGCTTGATCGTTCGTCTGTCACACGAGTCGAAGGTTGTGTGAATGCTGGTGCAGATCTGTCACACGGCCGCTGCGTGGCGTGCCTGAATACACTGATCGACGACGCCACGTCACTATTAAGCTGCAAGATGCTGGGCCCGAGGCGATAAGCGTTGATCGACATGCTTGTGTGATGAGGCTGTGACTCGGGCTGTCGGATGTGCAATGTTGTCGTGATACTTGTGCTTTGTTGCGTGACACTGAGATGTTTTTGGCTGATCGTGCGGCTTTGGCTCAGCGGAGAAGAGGATGATGTGAGAATGGATATGTTCGGAGTCATTGCCTTCTGAATAGGTCGGACGTGAAATGGTGTGGTTGTATGCATATGCGGTCCACATCATCGAAGTAGTAGGTGTGATGAGTGTCCATTTTCTATCCTGTGGTCGACATACAACCTCCCTATCTCCTGCTAGATCAGTCATGCGCCGCCGAAGCATCTTGGAGTGGCAGGTGCAGGACTCTTACGGAAGTCGGAAGTACTCGATAAGCTTCGCGTCCCCTAGTATGTCGCAAGGTAGTACCTTGCTTACTCCTTCGGCACGACGGCAGTGGAGAGACAAGCTTCTGCCATAGACAAGGTGGTGGAGTTGGACTGCGCAGCACCCTAGCATGAG
>TARA_R110002003_G_scaffold2429_1_pt1 | contig 10247 bp, 6 predicted proteins | sample TARA_R110002003 | Tara Oceans TARA_R110002003 (sample SAMEA4396441) | marine metagenome | biome: Westerlies Biome; feature: [SRF] surface water layer (ENVO:00010504); material: water (ENVO:00002006), including particulate matter (ENVO:01000060) such as... | depth 5 m | reverse complement strand
AGTAAAAGTCTAGGTATTGTAATATTAGGTTTCCCTACACTGCTGTCAACATAATGCAAAGGTGTTTCGACGACCTGACCATCATGCTCATGTCGATCCAGGAAACAATAGGAGAGCTAGCTCAGAATAGGCAACTAAAGGTACTATGCACTATACAGCTTCGACGCTCAAACTATCACTACAGGTCTAGCACTGGTCCACATCTTGTCCATCACCTCGCCATCCATGAAACCATGAAGGTAGCTATACCGTGGTCAGTTATCCATTCTGTGCGAAAGTTGCAATGTGGTGACATACCTTTCGCCGACGAACGTGAGGCTTTTGTACCCTTCAGTCGAAGTCGAACGCGTTTCTCTCATCACAAAGGGAATCGTCGCACCTCCCATGATGTAGATGCTGTCGCCAACTTGACAGTCTGCCGTCGCCATCCCAAGATATCCATTTTCCGTCACGACAAATCGTCGATAATTTGACCATCGGCTCTTCTCGTCATACAGATGCTCGTTCCAAAGGGCTCTTCTGAGCTCTTTGTCCGTCACCGCTGGCTTGAAACTGGCCGGGGCTTCATCGAGCCGATGATGCAGGGTATGAAATCCGTATTCGGGCCTCAGGCGCCTGGAATGAAAATCGAGGTCCATGACCGGAGTTTTCCACATCGCCATGATGTAGCTTCCCCCCCGCGGTCCCGGATAGTGTGTGCAGCTCTCCTCGGTACATGTTTCCCTGCATTGGCCCACAACGTCGCGAAACAGCCTGAACACGTCGGACAGGAACTTCTCTGCATCGGCGCCGTCGGCGGCGCCGAAGTTGATTTTGCTGGTGTGTTTGATCTTGTCGACGAATATCCCAAGCACTTCGAGCTCTTTCCAGCCCTCGGTAAATGCACCGCACCGCAGTCTGCCGCATGCATTGTACGCGCTTGCCGCTCGTGGGTGGTACGCAAGTGGGAGTGTGCGGGCGGATGTCACTCCGTTGCCTTCGTTGACCCGAAAATTGGGTACCCAACTCGGCAGATTCAGCGGCCCTTCCAATGGTCTGTCTCCGTCTTCGGGATTCGGTGGTGTGTCGTCGCGTTTCATTCCGGGCACTCCATAGTCCCGTGCCCGGCCGACGCAGATGAAGTCGAGATTGTTAGACATGTACAGCGCTAGCTTTGTGGCTTCCGCCCACACGTCTTCAATCTTGTCCGTGTATGTTGTTTGAGGAGGGTACGGGAATGCATGGGTTGCCAGGCCAAGATAGGCAAAGACTCGATCTCGTGGGTCGGTGGCGATCTGATTGTGAAAGGTTGACAACCACTCTAGCAGATGGGGCATGCCGAAAGATTTCATGCGTTCTCGCATGAACGCCATCTCCAGCGGTGGGGACCTAGTAGTTGGACCAACCTTCGAGTTGGACGTGACCAGGTTGATTCCTTTTCTGGATACAAACTTCATGAGTATGAGGATAAGGTTGAGGGACAGAGCATCTGGTCCGGAGTTCAGCATGGGGTTTGGGCTGCACATGACTTCCTGGACGATCCAAGCTCTTGTCCACCACGGTCTGATCTGGAAGCCATCGAAGAGGTCTTCCCAGCGCTGTGGCGCCGATCGATAACTCTGCATCAGGTCGTCGTCGGTGAACGCCTTGCTATCAAACGGCGCGAAATACTTTGCGGCTCTTTCACTTTCGGGAATACGCGGACCCAGCCAAACCTGGACTTGGTTTGCGTGTACATATATGTCCTTCATCTTAAGGACCTGAGTCATTTTCTCTGGATTGTTTTCGTCCTGGTTGATGCAGATCTGATCAGTCCAGAGAATCCTCGAACAGTTTCTTTGCCTGAAGAATTTCAGTGCTTCATTTAGGTTCCACCCAATGACAAACTTGGCTTGCACTCCAGGCGCATCGGGATTGATAACGGTGATTTTGGCCTTCTTGGCTTTGATCTTAGGGTTCCTGGGTTTTTGTCCCCAAACATACGAGAGTGCCTCGTAGCTTGGCCAAGTGCGATGTCGGGTAATCTTCACGTCTGGTTGTGGTTCGATTGTGTGCAACCAGAGCTTACAGATTATGTCTTCGTTGTCCTTGCCCTCCATGATTTCCAGCACTCGAATGTCGCCCTTTTGCAGATTTGGATACAGGATTCTGTCATGGTCTGCATTCAAGGGACCAAAGAACTTAACTGGAAGCAGATCTACGTCTATATCGTCCTTGTAGGATTGACGTTTCCCTTCCTCAAGATTGGAGTGACTGGCTCCAAGGCTGCGATCCTGGGTATTAGTAGTATCTGCCGGAAGTGATGTAATGACTATATCCTTCTTGGGCTCGAAATGCGCCGTTGCCTGGATGGCTCCGGTGGCGCCAGATACTGCACTGTGCCCCCACGGATCAACGAGGGTTTGGCGACGTCTACGGCGACATCGACGAATCAACCAAAAAGCGACCAAGAAGATAAGAACGGCGCCGGCAATGCTTCCAATGGCAACGCCTGCTATGACTCCTGCACTCACACCTTCGCCTGACGATGACGAGGAACTGCCCGAGGAAGAAGAGGAGCCCGATCCGGGGTATATGTACGAAGAGGACGACGTCGTTGTAGAGTAAGAATAACGGTAATAATAAGAAGAAGAGCTAGAATCGGGGTAGGAGGATGGGTAGGGATAGTAATTCGAGGACGATGTTGTTGTGGATCTTGGAAGGGGAATAGAAGTAGTCCTGCTAGATCCCGCGTTCGGCGAGGCCAGTGGCGAACATCGTGCGACTCCACTGGTGTCATAGTAGCAAAGATTGCTAGGAGGACAGCAAATGTTGATTCCTTGACATGGCAGATCTCCTGGTCGTGAACAAGGCTGGAGAAATCAGACCTGCAAACGCGTTCAACACAGAGAATGCTCACATTACCGCCTCCGCACGTATTGGTCGAAGACCCAATTGCGACACAGCAAGGCGCAGTAGCGGTGCCCCCAGTACACAGATAGCCTGATGCACAGCAGGTGTTTCCGCAACAAGAGGTGCTGTACGAGCAGCAACCTCCGCTGGGACAGAGTAGCGTGAGATTCGGGCATCCTTGTCGTCTGAAGAGGCTGAATCGTGGACTGAAGCCTGGAGTCACAGGAAGGACTGCATTCTTGAACGGTTGGCCAAGGGGGTTGGTGTCAACCTGAGATACTTCGACGGGTGGAATGGCGCTCACGGTAAGGGAAAGAAACCCTAAAATTATATAGAAGCGCATCGTGATTACTTGGCAGCGATTCGGAATGTCAAACTCTCGAACTAAATGCGAACGGCATCGCATTCATCTAGCCTTCTCATATCTTTCCTGTCAGGCGAGGCTGAGAAAGAAGCAAGCATGTCGCTTCGACTCCGACCGTGAGGCTAGAACTGACCGAACTGCTGCTTTCTTGCCGTTGCGCATCAACGTGTGACAATCTCCACCGACAGGCACCCTTGCCCACCGGTCAGGAAGCGACGGCCAACTCGCTTGGTGCTGTCCGGATCTCAGCCGCTCATGGGAGCAAGACTACAAGCAGGACTCGTTCTCTGGCCTTGACATATGGATAGCTGTGGATAGAATGGAGTGCTGCGTCTGTTACACTTCAGTCGCACAGTTGTTGGTTGACGCATGCCGTGCTCTACCCAAATCCAATGCCTCCTGGCTAGGAGTGCCAGGCATTCTGTAAACACATTCTTCAGCTCTGTTGCATGTGTGCGCCTGCGATCCTGACCATAAGTCTTATAGTCCATGGATGAGTTCTAAGCCGAAATGTGGGAGCTTTAATGGGTAGTCTAGGCAGCGATAAGGACGATCGTTTTCCACTGCTATAGTTCTGGACATGGTATCACGGGGCAAGGCTGTCCGGTTTTGGTATGTGGCGGTGACGCATCGGGTCGACATGGGCAGGCTCAATACGCCTTGGCTAAAAGGAGCTGTGGTGATAGGTGAAGGGTGAAGGAACGTGCAGGTGGCGGGCGTGATAGAAGCCACACCAAAGCTATTTATAAGTTAGGATGGTGCGGGGAAGATCGTTCCACATTGAGAACCGTGAAGTGGTAACATGACATTCTCCACAAGCCAACAGAACTGTAACACTGTGACCACCGGAAGCGAAGATGTGAGCTCAGATATGTTCACAGGTGGTGTGGAATTCAGGACCGGTGGACAGTTCCTCAGATTCCAAAAGGAACAGCTTGCTACTCGCTCTAGTCGAAATTGGTCTAACAAGCCAATCAAAAACCACGAAAGAACCACGACTAGAAAATGCTCAATCTAACGTCCGAAGGTCCTACGTCACACTATAGTGAAGACTCCCCCTTCACCTTCCACATACAAGTCTGGGCAAGTAGTCGGCGGATGCGCCTGCATTCCCGATACATGCTCACCCTTTTTCTGAACCTCTAACCCGTTCTCAAAGAGCTCGCAATCCTCATTCCCAAAGTCCATACGTCCCAACCGTTCATACTCGCCTCTTCTTCCCGTTGGCTTCAATGCCAATCCAGCTACCAAATGCGTGCCATCGTAAATGACTTTTCTGATGGGCAAGTAACATGACACAGCTAGATCAGGATACGCAACTGGTTCATCTGCTCGTAGATGGCAGGTATGCGAGTGCGACTCAACGGAGAAATCCAGTCCTGGGAGCGACTTGTTCTTCTTGCCCAGTCCTGTGAGGTAGATTTTCGGCGGAAGCCGCATGCGGTTGCGTATAGCTGCTTCTTCGGTCCAGTCAGGCGGATCCATGGCCATTGGGTACAATGTTCCGCGTAGGCGTAGCGATCCGTTGACTAGACGACCGAGCGGCATCTCTGGATCGAGTGGTGTGAGTTGGACATCCAGAACATCGATCATGCTAGCGTCCGACCCGTCTTCACAAAAGAAGCCCGGGGTTATATCGCCCAGAACGCTGGCCCAGGACCAGCTAGGTGCCTGGTACCGACGGCCCTTGAGTCGCTCGGCCATGTAGACTTGATGTGTTCGAGAGATACCGAAGCCTCGGGTTGCTAAGAGGTCCATCTCGGGCGGTGGTTTATTCGTGCGGCGAGTCTTGTCGACATACCAGAGCAGATCGCCAGGTAGGTTCTTACGCCAAAGCCCCGCGACCCATTCATCGTTCAACAGGGCGCTGAACTTCACGGCTACACCTGCGATGGCGACTAAGCGGTCGGTCTCGACGGTGACTTCGGAACGACCATACGTAATCAGCACAGTTCGCCACTCATCAAGTCGTGCTTCTTGCTCGGAAAATGCGGGGCCTGTTCGGGATCGGTTATTAGAGAGTTGCTTGAAGCCGGTAGACGATTGCGATTGGGTCTCCTTAGGAAGACAAGTTGGAAACGTCTCTCCAGCTTCTTGTTCGCGACATTCCCAGAGTAGCTGGTCGAAGGTGAAGTGTAAGATACGGGGCGATAGCCAGCGTTCCTGGCAAATCCAGGCGCGGGTGTTACACACGGATCTATGGATACGCGCGTCCCAGTAACGGAAGTCGGTAACAACGTACTTGACAGAGTTCAAGCCTTGCCACTTAGAGTCGATGGTACATGGAGCTATTACGCCTGGGTTGCGTGGTTGTATCAGGGAAGAATTGCCAACCGTGCCTTCAAGGTTGAGCATGCTATGCGTGTACACACGGTCCATAGTTGTCGCCTCGCGTCCCCAGTCTCCACCTGCGCCCTGAACAATGCACAAAGAGTCGATCCAGAGATATCGGACACCAATACGCCGTGTGAAGTGTACAGCGTCTTCGAAGGTGTTTGGGAGCTCAGCGGCGCTTATCTTCTGCTTTCTTTGGGCAATGTTTGATACATTCGTTACGCATGGCTTCGTTGTGCTGTCCCATCTATGACTCAAAGTCATGTACGGCCCTTCGACGGGCGTGGTCGCTGTCTCTATAAGCTTACAGTCTGCTGGAAGATGGCCCATTATGAGAGATTGCATCAAAGTTGCAAGCAGTCGCACGGGATCAGACTCTTCCTGGTATTCAAGGTCCAAAAGACGTGTCGGGTACCAGGACGGCTGCTTAGATTCTGCGTTACATCTGATGTGATTCTGCTTGCAGTTTGAGATCCATCTTCCTATGGTATCCCAGGTGCGCGGTCCATAGATGTCGATATCAGGCTTGGGAAGGTCATGTATGTCCACCGCAGGCTCATCTAAGATGCTAAGCAAGATTCGTAAATGGAGTTGTACTGTTACCTAGGACGGACGTCAACCCGATGTCCTTGAATCGGGGAATGTCCTTATCCATTGGCGAGTTCAGCCCAACCTCTAGTTCCAGATCGTCTGGACCGTAGTTGTTTCTATGCGATGTGCCTGGCTTCCGGATCCTGTAGTGCGTTCCTGACCCGATGAAGCTATGGACAATATCGTTTCTCATGAACATCGGGGTTTGTAGATATTCGTGCGCAGTTCTGTCCCGGAAGAAGTGGCGCCAGATAATGTCGCAGATTTGGCAACCATCAATTGCACCTTGTGCAACCTCAGATATATCGCTGTGCAAGGCGCGGATACATGCTTTGTCTATCTCATCTTGCCTCCGGTAGCCATCGTAGTCAGTGATGCCGGACGGGGCGAACAACGGAGGTCGTTCGCCCTGGAATATTCCATGGCAAATTGAACAAAGCATGATATTATGCGAATGACAGGTGTGTGCATCAAGCAGAAAATGATACTGCCTTGTGGGATGTCGTTGGCTGCATTATCTCTACCGGTACCTGCGGGCGAGGTGTCGCTATGCGGGGAGGCTGCAGATTCACGACAGGTAGTCACGCTCAGCCACCGCCACGGGCGCTAAAGCCAGCGTATTCAGCCTCGCGAGCCCGACTTCGCGACATTGAAGTGGTGCTTTACTCTCAATCGTTCTAAGGACCTATCATGTTTTGATCTGACGCATCCCTCTCAGCTCTTCAGTCGTAAGAGTGTCCTTTCCATCTTACCAACCCAAACCATACTTTATCCCGCCAAAGCCAGCGGACAATGGCCCACAAGGGTTCTAAGCGGCTGCCTCCATACAGGCATCATGACTTAGACACGTCAAAACAGCAAATCCGTTTGCTGCGGATCTCACGGGCTGCAGGTGCAATACACTGCGAGATTTCGGTCCACGACATAGACGATGCGCCTGCATATCGAGCCTTGAGTTATACCTGGGGGCCTCCAGAACCAGCCTACAATATCGTTATCGACAACAAGTCATTAGCGATCAGAGAAAATCTGTACGCTTTTCTTTTGAAAGCCAACAAAGGCGAAGCGCAGCGGCAACTCGCATCTACTCAGTATTTGTGGATCGACCAGATCTCAATTGACCAAGGGAATGTTTCTGAGCGCAATCATCAAGTGCGCCTGATGGCGAAGATCTACGAACGTGCAGCGGTAGTTACTATGTGGCTCGGTGATACTACGGGTCCTGAGTGCGACGACGGACCGCTGTCCTTGGAAGACCAGAACAAACTGTGGACGCCGGACGCTGTTGCAGAATTACTGCGAGATCCATATTTTACTCGACTTTGGATCGTACAGGAGGTGTTGCTGAATTCGAACATCGAAGTCCAGGTCCGTGGTAATGCCCAACTTGGCTTCGATACGCTGGTGTCTGCGAGATACTTTTGGAGGCCAAAGCTCAGACAACTTGGAGTGTCGAGAAACACGCTTGACCTCCTCATCAGATACTATAGGAACGGGCCACGATTCGGAGAGCTCAAGCAATTGCACTATTTGATCGAGATGTTTAGTAAAAACAAATGCACGGATCTCCGCGATAAGGTATACGGCTTGGTGGGAATGTGCAACGGCACCCATGATATCGTTGTTGATTACAGCAAATCGACGCAAGAGGTCTTCTTGGACGTGGTGACAGCCTTTTGGAAAATGTTCCGGAAAACAAGGCGTAAGGCCTTGAAAGTTCGCTTGCCGAGTAGGACATACCGCGTCATTCTCGAAGAGTTAAGCAAAGAGATGATTCTGGAGCAGCATCAGCAACGAGGAATTCGAGACATGCTCTGGCATCTTTGGGTTACCATAATGCCAGACGTGGAAGACTATGATTACTCTATGCGGCGCTTTCCAGTAGTGACTAGCATGGGCTTCGACGCGGCGACGACCGACACGCGATCGAGTGCTTCGCTAGATGGGAAGCTCCAGCTCGTCCCGGATCAGTGGTGGTACGAATGTGAGAAAGAGAAGTATGTTTTCAAGTGCGTACCTTCGTGGCGTCAAAGCGAGTCAAAATCTACCCCATTTCCTGGACACTTCCTCGCTGCAGCTGGTCTGTCTTAGGGTCGGTGTACAGGGCGCTGCATGCGCCGTCGGACAAGTCAACGTCCTCAATTCCGCCGCCGGGCTTGTTCAGGTTATCGTATAAGATCACGCGTCTATAGCGTGTAGAGATCATTCCGCCAGTTGCTACCACCCCCGCAATGGCTAGAAGAAAGGGTTCATGGCATAGCTAAGCTTAGGAGATCCACAGCGACTCGCGTGGACGGCATCTTTTGAGACTAGCGTCGGTTTAGGGCGGCCGATGATGCAGCCACCACAGCTCCAACGGCGGCTTTGATAAACGTTTGTTTATACGTGAGAGGCTGCCCCTCACGAGCGCGGAGAAGTACCGCACTATATCTTCTCCCTCGCTCCCCATTTTGATGTTCAGTACTTTTCTCCCTGGAGAATATTTATATTTGAACGAATTTATCCCAGTCCCCACATCCACGCTCCTCGGGGCCATTACAGCTTCACCGTTATAACCTAGCATCGTCCCAGGCTTCAGTACACTGCAATGGCTTCACTCTTCCGCGCGATAGGCCGCGCGCGCCCAGCCATTGTCAACTCAAACATCCGCAATGCCTCACGCATGAGCCCAACCACACTGCAAAGACGAAATGCCTCCTCCGCCGCCGCTTTTGCTCCAGACACCAGTGCAGAGCAGCCATTCTTCCCTGATGAGCCAGCTGATCCTATCATCAAAACGGAGATTCCTGGACCAGAGAGCAAGAAGGCCATTGAGAAGCTGAGCAAGGTGTTCGACACGCGAAGCTTGAACATGATGGCCGACTATTCTCGAAGCTATGGCAACTAGTATGCATCCCTTTGCTTCATGCATGAGAATATACAGCTGACAATGCGACAGCCTCGCAGATCTCGATGGTAACGTCCTGCTCGACGTGTATGCCCAAATTGCCTCCATTCCCGTGGGCTACAACAACCCCGCGCTCCTCCTCGCAGCCACCTCCCCCGAAATGGCCTCAGCCATCATCAACCGACCAGCGCTCGGCAACTTCCCCCAGCACGACTGGGCCGATATTCTCGAGTCCGGCATCCTCGCCGTGGCACCAAAAGGCCTCAATCAGGTCTTCACCGGCCAATCCGGCTCCGACGCGAACGAGCTCGCGTACAAAGCAGCATTCATGTGGCGGCGCCAGCAAGAACGCGGCGGCGCCCACGTCGATTTCTCCGCCGAAGACATCTCCAGCTCGATGAACAACCAATCCCCCGGCGCCCCAGAGCTCTCCATCCTCTCCTTCAAATCCGGTTTCCACGGCCGCATGTTTGGCAGCCTGTCCACAACGCGCTCCAAGCCCATCCACAAACTAGACATCCCCGCCTTCGACTGGCCCCAAGCGCCCTTCCCCATGCTCAAATACCCGCTCGAGGCGCACGCCGCCGAAAACGCCAAAGAAGAAGAGCGCTGCCTCGCCGAGACGGAGCGGCTGATCAAAGAATGGCACCACCCGCCCGCTGCCGTCGTCGTCGAGCCCGTGCAATCCGAAGGCGGTGACAACCACGCCTCGCCGGCCTTCTTCCGCGGGCTCCGCGAGCTGACCAAGAAACACAACGTGCTCTTCATCGTCGACGAAGTGCAGACGGGCGTCGGCGCGACGGGAAAGTTCTGGGCCCACGAGCACTGGAACCTCAGCACGCCGCCGGACATGGTGACGTTTTCCAAAAAGGCCCAAACAGCTGGCTACTATTTCGGCAACAACGATCTGCGCCCCAACAAGCCATATCGCCAGTTCAACACGTGGATGGGCGATCCCGCCCGCGCCATCTTGTTCCGCGCCATCATCCAGGAGATCAACCGCCTGGATTTGGTAACGAGTACGGCCGCCACGGGGAACTATCTGTACGGTGGCTTGGAGCGGCTGGCGGAGCGGTATCCGAAGGAGATTCAGAACCTGAGGGGCAAGGGACAGGGCACGTTTATTGCGTGGGATAGTCCGCGGCGCGACGAGGTGCTGAAGAAGGCGAAGGGGCAGGGGGTGAATATTGGTGGATCGGG
>TARA_R110002003_G_scaffold243_4_pt1 | contig 10266 bp, 9 predicted proteins | sample TARA_R110002003 | Tara Oceans TARA_R110002003 (sample SAMEA4396441) | marine metagenome | biome: Westerlies Biome; feature: [SRF] surface water layer (ENVO:00010504); material: water (ENVO:00002006), including particulate matter (ENVO:01000060) such as... | depth 5 m | reverse complement strand
CGTCACCTCTTACTTCACATTCATCACTGTGGCAAGGACTGAATGAAGAGACAAAATCAGAAAGGCAAAAGATTCATTGTGCAGCAACCAAAACAACAATTAATCATTACAAAGGTATATAAGTATATAGATATAAGTGTACAGAAATAAGATCTACTGGCTAACATACTCACTCCCAGCATCCGAGACAGCCCTCGCCAACCAATCCCCAACGGGACTCCAGGGCGCGCGAGGGACGGGCGCGTGCAGGACTTGGGCGCCTTGCGGGACTTGGGCGCCTTGCGGGATGGGCGCGTGCGGGACAGGGGCGCTTGCGGGACGGGGCGGGCGGTACGGGACAATGGGCGCGTGCGGGACGTGGGCGCCTGGGACGTGGGCGCCTGGGACATGGGCGCCTGGGACATGGGCGCCTGGGACTATGGGCGCCTGCGGGACTATGGGCGCCTGGGGGACTATGGGCGCCTGCAGGACTTGGGCGCCGTGCGGGAACAAGGGCGCCTGGAGAAACCACGGCGCCTGGGCGCCATGCGGGACAATGGGCGTCGCCATGGACATGGGCGCTTGCGGGATCGTGGGCGTCGTGCGGGACATGGGCGCCTCTGGGACATCCCGCCCCGAAGGGCACTGCCACGCAAGGTGGCCGACGCCACGACAGCTACAACAATACATTAGCAATGGCACACACACACCAACATGTGAGATGTCAAACATACCGGTAGCACCGCCGACCGCCGCCACGTCCGCCACCACCACCACCGCCGCCACCACGTCCACCACGTCCACCACGTCCGCCGCGACCGCCGCGACCGCCGCGTCCGCCTTTGCGCTGTCACGAGCAAATTAGCGAACATTCTTCAACACAGCAATGCGACCCGAAGTCAAGGAAGGGTGAAGAGGCATTGGGAGAAAACTTACGATGCCACCAGGAGAAAGGTAGATGTTGACATTCACTACAACTGATGTCAGCAAAAGGAAGAAAAGGCGCACGGTGTGCGAGAGATACGACGGTCGAGGACCCAAGAAAGAGGCTTCATAGGAAATGGTGGAATCGAAATGATGTGTTTGGGGGAAAACTCACTTGTGTTGTGACCTAAAGAAGAGAAACCTAGAACAGGCGAGTGGACGGTCTTATATATACCAGGAATCCGCTAACCTCGTCACGATCATCGCAGCAGCAGCGAACTCCATATCTCAATATGACGGAAGCTACTTGACTCTTGAGGAAAGAAGCGTCGGATCATGGACGGATGCAGAGGGTAGCAATGGAACACATGCCCTCAATTGTCAGGGTAGGCACCACCACTGTTGAGACAAGTAAGCAACCTTCGAGAGCCTACTGTCGCATGGGAATGGGATTGAAGACGGCAAGTAGACTTGGTACGTACAGATAAGATGAACTTATAGTCGTTTCGAACGGGTACGCTACTGAATCTCGCATTCGATCTATATAGTTAAAGTAATGCGTTCCAAAGGAACACGTCCGAAGATAAAACATGGTTTGACGTACAACCAACAATGGTATAGATCTTATCCAACAAAGGCAAACATATGGCTATGGACCAGAGGCGTAGACTTCACCAACCTTGCTCAGACCGGATCCCAAGAGCAGTTGATTCTCACCACTACCGACCATAAAGTATGAATAACCCTGAACGTTGTTATTATTGTCAAGATACGCCATGCATTCTTTCAAGAACAAGGCTGCGTGATCCTCAGTAGCACCAGGGTTGAGACCGAACTCCGTAACCCAGATAGGCTTGTTAGTCAAAGCCGATGCCTTTTCGACTTGAGCCTTGAAGCGCTCGATAGTACCCTCATCATACACGTCGTAGAAATGAATATTGGTAGCATGCACGACTGCATCGGGACAGGCTTCTTGGAAGCTAGACAACCAGTTCAGTCCCATAGAAGGATTCTCAGATCCCGCGTTGGTCACGCTTGGCCCGATGATGGTGACTTCAGGATATGATGAGGCGATAGGGTTCATGTATTCCTTCCAGGCTGCACAGGCGGCGGCAGGGGAGAGGTTGGCTTGCTCAGCGTGATCGGGCTCGTTAAAACCCATAACAGCTTTAGAACCCTTCTGGACCGCCTTCTTAACGTTTGCAAGCCATTCTTGTGAAGTGGCCTTAGAAGGACCGTGCATCATAGGAATATAGTTGGTGCCGATATCATTACTTTCGACCTGGGCCCAATTGTAGGCAAATGACATTCCAGAGAATCCCTTGCAGAGAGTAGCATCATTGTAAGCGAGACCACGCTTAGAACCAGTGTAGGTATTGCTAGTGCTTGGAGTGGCAGAGGGAGCAGGCGAAGAGGAGGCAGGAGTAGGCGAGGCGACAGGCTTCTGGATGATAGAAGAGATCTTGTACTCCTCGGCAGCCTTGGAGGAAACGGGGGCCTCAGGTGTTGGGGTAGACTTGACATCTTCGACCTTGGAGGAGACAGCGGCCTCAGGAGTTGGGCTGGGTTTGACCTCCACTGCCTTGGATGAGACAACGGGAACCTCCTCGCCCTTGGGAGTGGGAGAGACAAGAGCAAAGCTCGATAGGACACCGTATCCCTCGCCCTTGGATTCGACAGGAGCAGCCGAAGACTTGGGAACATCGGCGCCACCATTGGGAGTGACTGTGATGGTGACCTTCTCGGAAGCAGTCACAGTGACGGTAGCAGGACCGCACTGATCAGCAGCGGGGGTGGCATTCTCAACGACAGCCTTCTGGCTGCTCGAGACAGGCGACGCCTTGACAACAACGGTCTTGAGGACAGTGGTGGTAGAGGTCGTGGTAACATCAATAGTCTTGTCTTCGTCATACGAGCCAGTGCCAGTGGGGTATGGGACACGGGTGCTGTTGTATTGACCATTCCAGCCGCCGGTGGGGTATGGCTTAGCACCACCAGTTCCGTGTGCGCCAGATGGCTTCAAGCTGTGGTACTTGCTGTGGCCATGTCCGTACTGGGGTACGGCCGCGACGGCCGAAGCCAAAGCCAGAAGGCTGATCTTCATGGAAGGCATGTCGATGAAGTGAGGTTACTGATGTGTCGAAGTGGGAAATGTATGGACAGGTAATTGCAAGTGCTGCTTCTGGAGCGCAAAGAGTAACGAGCCGACCAGGGCTATTGCTGATGTTCAGTAATGAAAGTGGTGCCTATAGAGACAAGGGAATGGACCGAGCAAATGCTCAAAGGAAGGACTGCAACAGCACCGTGGGATGTATGACTGAGTGAGGGTATCGGAACAACGAGGGGACGGGGCCGCTGCAGTTAATAAAGGGCGGGGAATAAGGGCCAGGCTGTGGACTGCGCCAGGAGTCTGGATGTCAGCGTTCAGCCCACAAACTTTCTTAGACCTGGTCGCACCAGGAAGCCAACAAGTGCGCCGGCGGGTAGCCGTCCAGGGGTAAGCGTCAGGCACAGGTGGTGAAGACCAGGGGCGGCAGCCAGTGACAGCAGCCGACGCCTCCAAGGATAGAAACAAACGCCAACCCAGACTGTCATGGGCGCTCGCCAACGATCGGCACACAAAGCTTGACTCTGCCAGCGGGACGCTTTCATTTGAAGGCGCATGGCACCGCCGTTTCATCGGCAGCGCCACGCCAGGAACACCCGCAGGGGGCGCGCCAGTGATGGGAAGTGAGCGACTGTCGCCTCGAAGTGTCGCTCTCGTGCAGCTGCACGTTGTCTATCGATAGACATGGACTTCATCCGGTCAGACAGCTGTGTCTTGTGTTGCGGAAAGAGCGCGCCGGATCAGAGTAGTCGTCAAACCGCCCCATTCAGCGACAGGGCCATGATCCTCCAGCTTTTCCTCGCCACATGGAGCAGTAGAAGCTGAGCGTTGTGGAGCCCGGACTTGGGAGGCGGGACAATATCCGCTTGGCAGTCCATTGCCCGTTGTCATCTCCGACGTGAGCTTCACTCGGGGCGCTTTGTCGCATTGTCATCTTGGTGAAATAAAAGGTGACGTTTGCGAACGCCTCGCTGCGTGGCTTTGTTTCGAGCGGGTGGTTTCGTTGTTGAGGCCAGGGTTGCGGGACTGGAAGGATGTGCGTCAGTGCCGCAGAGGAATGCACATGAAAATGGCAGCCCACAGCGGACTTGCACATCTGTTCTGGAAGTCGCGCCGAGCAACAGCAAGGAGCTGACGACGACGAGTCCACACGAATTTGGCAGGCCATGTTGCACAGCAGAAGGATGAGACGTGGGTTCTCTCTTTTTCTAGCCACGTCGCAGCGCCGCGCAGCTCACCTGGGCATCGCTATTCCAAGCTCCTGTCCCCAGCTCCCGCCTCCAGAAAACACCAAGCGAGCCCCAGGCCGCCATCATTTTCCCTTCATCTTCTTTCGTACCCCTTGCGGATGAGAACCTTCCTATCGCAGCAGCGCACGTTTGCTCGCTTCATCGAAGCCCTCGTGTCTTCAAACACGAGGCGGACTCCACGTGCATACTGCAGCTACCCCAGGAACTTCATAACGAAAGGGCTGTTCCTTCAAAGAAAGTCCATGTCCTGCTTTGTGCTTGCATTGTCCGTCTTTGAGGCTTTGTTGTCATCATACCATTCACTCGTGTCCGGCTCTCCACATTTCGTACAGACTCCTACCTCCTGTGAAGATAGCCACGCAACCCTCGACGTCATCGATGCTTGCTCATTCTCCAATTCTGCCGGCAGCTCATCTGAACAATAACACATGCGCGAAGTCTTCTCGGCGCTTCCACCCATCATCCAAAAGTTTTGCGCTCCAGAAACGCCCACCCACAATTGCCATATTAATTCTCCACCACACATTTTCCTATTCGCTCGACTTTTACTTGCTCCATCCAATCGCCAGTCGGACGTGTGGATAACGGCCCGCTCTATCGATAGGACTTCAGGCTAGGTATCAAGCCCCATCTCCATGCCTGCATAAGCGCTGCACACTTGTGACACTTCAATCCGTGTTGTTGCCAGTTTTCATTTCTCAACGGAGAGCCAAATTTCCACTCGACTTTGCTTGTTGTGACGAGCAAATCTGTGCAAGAACCTGCATGTAACAGTGAATTGTGACTTGATCTCATGGCCACACTTCTAGAACCCCGCGCATCGATCTGAAATCGAAGATCGCAATAACACGGATGTGCAAGGCTGAAACTGAATCATAAGAACACCCTGCGCGTCTAACGACGTCTGCAAGTCCAATTTAAGTTACGCTTGTCTCGACGATGAACTGCAGTTCGCTAGACATTCATGCAACACCCGTTCGCGAACTGTGCATGTTTCGAAACACCCAAGGTCCCAGCAGTCGCGCGCATGGGGCCATGCATGCATACCCCAACACGGCTCTCACGTTCATGCTGGCTGGAGGCAGAATTTCCAGAATTCGTGAGCTCATCCATATATTATGGTCAACGCGACCATGCACTTTCCTCTCAAGATGCTGCCGATCTACGGGGTATGTTTCCCAAACGCCTTGACCTGCCTTGACCGTTGCGCATACAACGCCAGTGCTATGCATGTTGTGAGAGATCGCCTATATAAATTACAATGCTCCCCATAAATCCAATGATGAAGGCGAAGGGCTTGCTTTTACGCCAGATACCGGTACGAATCAGCTTTTGCGCCTTCGATACGTTCGAGGTATTCACGCTCAATGAGCGACTCAATCCTCTTCTTGATCATGGTGACTTCTGGTTTGAATTGCCCAGCCAGTTGACCAAGCGTCTCGGAAACCAATTGCTGATGTGAAAGCTCCTTGCGTTGTCTAAAAAGTTATTAGCAGATGTCATGTTGGAGTCTGCCAGGAAACATACTTCATGATTCGAACGACAGCGGCCTCTATGCAGAACTGTCGCGAATCATCATTCTTCTTCTCCGTCTCTCGCCGCTCCCGGTCGCTCTCCACCTTATTCCCGCTGCTGACTACACCAACCTTAATCTTAACGAATTTGCCGTTGAAACCCTCGTTGAAGGAGAAACGATCAGTCGGCTTGACGTCCTTCGACATTGGCTCCTTGACTAAAATGCGTGTCTTCGGCGCAACCGCGAGTGACTGTAAATTTCGGATAAGGTCGCTGGGTGGAATGTTCGTCTGAGCCTGGATCTCCTCAAAGGTGAAATATCGACCTGCAGGCAGCTCGTTGAATAAAAGAAGAATGACCATGCCATACGTTGAGACATTGAGATCATGCCGGCGCTCCTTGAAAGAGCCGTCTTTCTGCTGGACTTTGGGAAAGACCGCCTTGATGTCAGCAGAGCCCATATTCGCAAGCCAAGTGAGCTGTCGTCCAGAGTGCTTTTGGCTGTAGAACTTCTCGAAGCCACGCTTGATCTTCTCCACCGAAGCTGGGAAGTTGCAGCGCGGCCGGCTGTCCTCATCTTCAGCGGCGGTACCGCCCATCGTCTCGAGAGGCCATGTCATGCCGGTCAGCACGTTGATCGCTAGTTCGATTCGCTTAGGCTCCTTGTCACCCAACCCTTCAACGTGTTTCTTGAAACCCGCTGTGAGCTCCTCGGAGATGGTCATATCCTTGAACATAGCCTCCAGCTTGAGTGTGAAGTTGTTTCCAAGCTCAATCTTCATCTTCGAAATCATTTGCTTCTCGACCTCATTGCTGATTGATTTATTCATGAGCAGGCGCCTGCACAGATGCTTCTTATAGTACCGTTCGAACAGGTCCTTGTCCACAACGTATCGGAGCAGGATAATGGCTTTCTCTAGGACGCTGTCGACTTCCATCTCGGTCTTGCCTTTGATGCCCTTCTTCATGTTCTCGTCAATAAAAAGTGAGATGTACTCCGACGATCGCGGGAAAGTCGGCGAGTTGATGAAATCGCCAAAGCTCCTTGTAATCGCAGCTTGTAGCAAATTATCGGTCTCGAACGCATCTCGCCAAATCTTATCGAACTTGTCCTTGAGCGCAAGCACGTCTTCTACCCATTTGATGGCTGCGACGGTCTGTTGGTTAAGTGACTTTTCTTGCGCAGGGCCCTTGGCTTTGTCGTTGGCATCCGCCGTTGGAGCAGCGGCGGGAGCTTGCGATGCTGCGACAGCATCGTTGTTGATGTCGGTGCCCATATCAACAATGCGCTTCTGAATAGCTCGCGTAACCTCAGCTTTTCTCTCATCCACGCGTCTGTTTAGGTCGTAGACAAGATTCAGTTCCTCCAGTCTGTCATTGTCGACCATGAATCGCACGCCGCTCTCCATTTCCACTAACTCGTGTATGCGATTTTTGATCAACTCATCCTCGACCACCTTCTGTATCTTAGGCCCGGTGCTGTCAAGCAACGTCTGCTTGCATCGCTCGTCCTCCTCGTATATCCGTCGCCGTGCGTGCTTGCAGTACGCGCCTGCATCCGAGTCACGCAGCAGGAGCTCTGACTCGTTTCGGTAGAATATCCTGCTGGTATCCAGATACTCCTTCTCAAAAGAAGCATTGTACAGACGCTGCTCCTCGGATCCATTTTCGTCTTCGTGTAAGCCTTCAAGCATCCACACGCACGATTTGATGAGCTGCTTGTCGATAACATCACCATCTCGCTCCATCTGAATCTGGTCTAGAACAACGTGGTTCAATAGGCCTAGGATAGCTCGCGCATCGGTCGCAGATATCGGGGAGTTGAGAATCTCGTCTCGAAACTGCACCATGGCGGCGTTATATATGGACATGCGTCGATGGTCTGCACAGTAGACACGATCCTAGATAGCGGCATTAGCCATACGCTCGTGGATCGGGCCATGCTGGCGTGAGAGTGGTCTCACCATGTACATTAGTACGTCTGCCAACATGCTCATGCAGACCTGGTGGTCGCCCCATGCCTGCTTGAGGCCCTTCAGGAACTTCTCGCCAGCGACACGCCGCTCGGTCGGGCTCGTCACGCCAGCGCCTTGCGCATCTGCCAGAAGGTTCGGCGATAGGAGCTGCTGGATAGAGGCGCGCACCTCAACAGCCAGCCAGCTGCGCTCAAAGTCAATGACCTTGTTGTATAGTTGCTCGCCTTTCTTCTTGAGGACTATGCGATAGGCGTGGCGATACAGCTCCTCGTACGATAGCTTGGACGCATTCTTGGTGTGGATCTCTCTGAAGGCAGCCTCAATCGTAGCCCACGTGTTCTCGAAGTCGATTTCGTCGCCGTGTAAGCCCTGTGTTCGCCGCATGGTCAGCTGGTGTTCGGAGGGAGAGGCTATCTGGCAGGCGCAACGGAGGCGGAAGGGGTATGTAGATATGGTGGGGTGAGGGTGAAGGCGCCCGACTTACCCTGCGCGGCGGCCGTATGCGCTGCCTACCCCTTCCAGCAATCATCGTGTCGTGTGGTCGAACTGCAGAGGGCTACAGGCTGCTCGAGGGATCCGGGGCGGGCAGGTGCGGAGGCTTGCCGAGGGAAGGCTTGGTGGCGATGGGAGGATCCCCAATGACGGCGCCGGGAAGCGCAAGAGTGAGCGTATGCCGTGAAGAGGCGAGCACGGTGAAAGAGCAGCAGTCGCAGCTATGCGTGCAGTGGTGGGAGTGGGAGTGGATAGCTTGGCGTCGCCGTCTCGGTGGGGGTCCTTGCCCGCAACCAGCCCTGTGGGATGACGACGGCCTAGCGCCCGTGAACACAACTTTTGCCCGATGAGCTCGGCGTGTCCTCACACTCCACCCTCACCTTCACATACAACAAGTATTCCTGGCATACCTCACGCTCGTTTGTATGTACCAGGATGACAACGCGGTCGCCGCCTTCTTTGTTCTGCGCCATTGCTCGAGCAGCTGCGCCGCGACTTACAAGCGCGTGCCCGGCGGAGCACATTCCAACGCCCGCAAAGCGGCTCTTCCACACGCCGCGAACGTCACCTGCCAAACGTCCTTCACTCCTTCAGTCACGAGCACGGATCCCACCCGCAATCCGCTTCGAATCAAGCTCCGCCGCCCCCTCACAGCCCAGCGCATCGACCACGGCTCCAGAATCGAGACTCGACCGCGAACAAGTACCGTCCTACGAGCTGACTTTCACGTGCAATGTCTGCAAGACACGCTCGTCACATCGCTTGTCCAAGCAGGGATATCACCATGGCACTGTGTTGATCTCCTGTCCCGACTGTAAGAATAGGCACTTGATAAGTGACCATCTCAAGGTGCGTTCGTATGGAGCCGGACACAGCCGGCGTGAAAGTGCTGACGCTTGGTAGATATTCTCAGACAAGTCTGTCACGATAGAAGATCTCCTGCGGGAAAAGGGCAGCCTCATCAAGAAAGGCTCACTGGGTGCAGAAGGCGACGTCGAGTTCTGGGACGATGGCAGCACGACTCCTCGCTCTGCCCATTTCCATCCCGAGTCGAAACCCAAGGGCGATGAGCGATTTGTCCAACAGCCCGCATCACAGACGGGACCGTCCGATCGAAGCGAATAGATCCACTACAGCTGCTGGTCGGCTCACGATACCGCGTATAATATCCTCGTACCCATCCATGGCGTTGACTTTCAGGCTAAGCATTGTCACTACAACCGCAGTTACGTGAACACACTTGTCTGGCTTGACCTCCATGGAAGTGATTAACATGCGAGGCTGAAGATACGCGCGATGCTTATGCGGCTCATGAGGTGAAACTTGATCCAGAAACACCACAACACCAAGCTCATTGAAGTCAAGTCTGTTTGAATGACCATTGGGGGAGTTTTTGACCAACCACCATAACACAGATCGCTGCCAATGACCAATTCTAGACCAACAATACTCCAATAGCTGCTCACCCCTTGTGTGTCTCCATGAAGGCGTAAGTAACGCTGTAGAAGCCATCCTTTGGTACCGCAGTATTCCGCACGATGGCTTCTCGCTGACTGCACAGTTACCCACGGCATATTCACACAACGCTCGGCAAAATGTGCTTCTGTGTTAGATCAAAGTTCTTCCGTATCGGCGGCTTCATAGTTGGCGGACGACTTGGAAAAAGCTTCTGTAATAAATGGCCCAAGTTTGCCTGGCGCTTTATATTTCCACGGCTCACAAGTCTGTGTCAGGCAAGGTCAGACTACATCAGGCTTTACACTACTTCGCGCGCGACAAGAATGGCTGTGAGCGAAGCAACATTGTTCCTTGACGCGATGGGAGGGGGCTTCATTGATACATACAATTAAAACTGCAAGATGAAGACAATGGCAATGGAAACAAGGGACGCAGTAGACTCCAAATAAGTTGACCTTCTTGAACATGCTCTGCTTAATTGTTGCAGTCATTAATTTTCATTATGGGTATATAGCTAAGCACTTGACACGCCTCGAGGATTCTCTCAACTCAATTCATCAGACGA
>TARA_R110002003_G_scaffold734_2_pt1 | contig 10267 bp, 2 predicted proteins | sample TARA_R110002003 | Tara Oceans TARA_R110002003 (sample SAMEA4396441) | marine metagenome | biome: Westerlies Biome; feature: [SRF] surface water layer (ENVO:00010504); material: water (ENVO:00002006), including particulate matter (ENVO:01000060) such as... | depth 5 m | reverse complement strand
CGAGCTCAAGAAGCTCTGTCCAAACGACACCATCTGGGCCATTGAGGCCGTCACTCAGACTGGCTTCGTGGCTGACCACATTCAAGCTACACTTCCTGGCTCGTGGATCAACTGTGGAGGTGGCGGCCTCGGATGGTCGGGCGGCGGTGCGCTTGGTATCAAGCTTGCGACAGACACTGAAGGCAAGAAGCAGTTTGTGTGCCAGATTGTCGGCGATGGCACCTATCTCTTCTCGGTTCCTGGGTCCGTGTACTGGATCTCGCAACGCTACAAGATTCCCATCTTGACCATTGTGCTCAACAACAAGGGCTGGAATGCGCCGCGGAAATCTATGCTGTTGGTTCATCCGGATGGAGAGGGCTCAAAGGTCAGCAACGAAGAGCTCAACATCAGCTTCGCGCCGACCCCTGACTACTCTGGTATCGCAAAGGCGGCATCCGGTGGCGAGATTTGGGCGGCACATGCAAGCACAGCTGAAGAGTTGGGCAAGCTGCTTCCCGAGGCCATCAAGTCTGTGCTTAATGGCACGTCTGCCGTACTAGATGCACATCTCGAGGGGCCAGAAGGCAAGTACGGCGGTGGGAAAGCACGGTTAGGATAGGCTATACACTCTTCGTCGCGACAGCTCTTTTAGTCATGTTTGGGCTGAAAGAGTCACGGGATCTCAAATCAAGAAACGTCTTTGGTCAATGTTTGCACATGTCGACTCGTCTTTGTAGTCAAGCTCGCCGCAGCTTTGGTGCTGTCCTCGGCTCCACCCAACTTGTTGATGATGATCTTGTCGACGCATATATAAATTATCCTCCACAATAGCCTTTGAAGACTTCCTCAGCATTATCTAATCACATCATCAAGGCGTCTCCAACACCGAGCACAAGCATACCCAAACACGCTTTCAGCAAGCTAACGCATCTTGTCTCTTCCGAACAACGGACCCAACAATGCATAATTTCGGTCGAAACACTTTCAATACTGCAGCCACGACTAGTTGACCAAACCTCGAAATACGCAATACAAGGTCATGCGACAAAAGCCGCATCATTTCTGCGACTAAATTTAGCACTGTCAGAATAACCACGGGAATAGGCAGGATATATCGACTGAACTCAACACCGCGATATCAACTAACGAAGGTACGCTATTCCACTGGTAGAATCTTGTTTTCGAACGGCTTGGAAATCCACACAAGGCTGCTCGTTTAGCGTAAGCAAACGCCCCGCTACGCCCGATGGGGGCTGACACATTGGATAGTTTGGCTTACATACTGTTGCGGGGATTTCACTTCGCGCGTCGCGCATGGACCGACCGCCGATACATTGCAAATCAGGTACATCTTGTAGCTGGTGTGAAGTGGTATAAAGCAGCGATGATTATCAGGCATTGTACAAGGCATTTCCAGACATTGATACTCATCTCCATCAACTTGACAGCATTTCTCTCATGATTAATACAAATCCTCTTGAACTTCGGTCACCCCTCCAATCAGAACTTCCAGATTCAGCTATACTTGCTACATCAGAAATGGCCACAATAAAAGGATGGCTATTCCAGGCCTCCTCCGGCCCGATGGAGAAGAACCTCACACAACCATCTTCCGGTATCCCAAGACCAAAGATCAAAGACACTGAGATATTAGTCCAAAACTTTAGTGCAGCGCTCAACCCAATCGACTACAAAGTCCTTGAGCTCGGCTTCATCACAAACCTCATTTTCAAATCCCTCACACCTGGCGCCGATGTCTGCGGCCGCGTCGTCGAGCTCGGTAGCAAAGTGACCGGCTACCAAGTCGACGACATTGTATACGGCTGCCTCCCTCCAGCTGCCAAACACGGCGCGCTCGCACACCAGGTCCCCATCCCTGCCAGCGCCGTCGCACTCGTCCCTCAAGGCCTTCACCCCGACGACATGGTCGCCATCGGCACCGTCGGCATGACCACGTACGCCGCTCTCAAGCCGTACGTTCAACCGGGCACACAAGTCTTCATCAACGGCGGATCCGGCGGCACCGGCGTCATGGCGATACAAATCGCAAAGATTCTCGGCGCGGACGTCACGACCTCTACTTCTGCTGCGAACCTGGACTTTTGCAAGAGTCTAGGCGCAGATACAGTGCTGGACTACACCTCGGCCCCGCTTGCCCAGCAACTCAAAGACACGGGCGCCGTGTTTGACCTTGTCGTGGATAACATTGGCGCGCCGGCGAATCTGTACCGCGTGTCAAGCACCTTTTTGCAACCGCAAGGCAAATACGTTCAAATCGGGCTCGCTACGAGCCTGGCTGGGTTCAGGCAATTCATCAGCAACAAGATCGCCAGCCTGTTTGCCTGGGGCAAGCGCGAATGGATCTTCGTGGACGCGTCTGCGAATCAGCACGAGGCGTTTGAACAGCTGGCGGCGTGGATGAAGGAGGGTAAGCTTCGCGCGGTGATTGATTCGACGTACGAGTTTGACGAGGTGCCGAGGGCGTATGAGCGGTTGAAGACGGGGAGGGCAAAGGGGAGGGTTGTGGTTCACGTGCAGGATTATTGATGGAATGATGGAATTACGGACGAGTGATGATTTCACAGGTTGACTGATGTAGTGTATAGGGATGATGATAGATGAACAATAGATTAATAATTTCGGATCAAAAGCTCTTGTGGGACGCGATGGAAGGTAAATGTGCGATATTACATTACACGCATAGAAGATGTATAAACATGTACAAAGAAGAGTATACAGAAGCCCGCACACGATCATCAAGCTCCAACAGAGCACTAATCAGTGCACTGCGCTGCTCCCTTTGACGTCTTGGTCGTCAATTGCACCACGGTGCTTGTTACTTTCTGCACAACCGTCTTCGTGCTTGGCTGCGCAGTCACCGTTTGCGTTGTAACGCCTCCACCAAGTGTAACGGTCTCGAACTTCGTGCTTGTGCTCACAGGCAGCGTTGTCTTGATCGTCGAGGTTACGTCAGCTGACTTGGTCACGTAGACGGTCTGTTGGTCGGCAACAATCGTTTTAGTTGTCGTTTTCGTCTTGAAGCTGCTAATTGTGACCGCAGCTGCAGTTACCGTTGAGAGAACCTCGGTCGTTGCGTAGCTAGTGGAGTAGACCGTGGTCGTTGATGGCTTGAGAGTGGTGGTCTTGCCAAAGTGGGACGTGGAAGTAATGGTGGTGTAAATTGTGGCTCCTGCTTGCGCAGCAGTGCGAGTGGCAACAACCGAGGTGATTGTAATCGTGCTTGTGACACCGTCCAGCGTTGTTGTCTTTGTCGCTCCAACCGAAGTCTGCGTGACGTACGCCGTCGACCCGGGCTGTGTCGCGGTCAACGTCTTCACGTAGCTGGTCAGAGTCGTGCTGAGAGTCAGTGTTGTGGTGCTTGCGGCAGCGCGAGGAATTATCGCGCCGCGGCGGACCATACGCTGCGCAGAATCAGTGGGAATGCAAGTCGCCGTGACAGTGGACTTCTTGGTCGTTGTTTTGTAGGAAGTAGTCGTCACTGAAATGGAGCTCTTGGCCTTCAAAGTGCTGATTTTGGTGCTGGTTGGTTCAAGCGAGACAGTGGTCTTGATGGTGGTCGAAGCTCCCTTTGGAGTGACTGAGCTGGTGAAAAAGACCGTGGATCCCTCGCTCTGCGTCACCGTGACTGCCTTTGGACTTGATGTAGAGAGCAAAGTCAAAGTGGTAGTGCCCTGGATCGTCACGGTGGATGGAGCTTTGGTGGTAATTCCAAAATCGACAATAGTGCCTTTGATGACGCTGGTTCTGGTCGCTGCATCTGGCGTGATTGTAAGCCCATCGTCCTGGGTAACGACATAGGTTGAAGTCAAGGTCACATCGGGGGATGTTATCGAGGTGGTAATTGTGGCTTTTTGGGTGCTTGTCTTGGTGACATCCGCCTCAGAAACAGTGCTTGTCAGCGTGAGCTTGACAAAAGTGGTCGACGTGACATCCGGCGCAGAATACAAGGTGCTGGCAGTCAACTTGGCGGTCAAGGTCGTAGTAGCATATGCCGTGACAAGTGGAAGGCTACTTGAAGAGGTGCTAGAGGAAGAAGCCAGGATGGACGAGGTAAGCGACAGTGTCGGGCTGACTGTAGACAACTTGATGCTAGACGACACCGTGGTGCAGGTTTGGGCTGAGCCAATGCCTACGGAAAAGGGCTGCGTATCAACATGGTCGAAGTCGATGAAGCTGGTGGAGGCGAAGAAATTGCCCAACTGGTATTGAGCAACGTCCGCATCGGAGAGCTGCTGCGAGAAGCTGGCGCGGCTGCAGACGCTCGACCCAGGTCCATAGTTGTGGTACTCTCCATACTGAACGCCATCCGTTTGGGGCGAGGATTTGCTCCACTGATTCCAACCGGCCGGGCTGATCATGGAGTCGAAGTAGCAGTCCACATATGCGACGCGCGAAAGGCTGTTCCAAGGCCGTCCCAGACCGACGTTGGAAAAGGGCCCGGTACCGGCGGCGGGCTTCAACGTGCATTGATCAAAGACAAATCCGGCGCTTGTAGTGTTGGTAGCGCGCTTGGACGCCGTGATGCTGATGCCATCTTCATTGGGCGCAATAGTTGAGTCCAAAAAGTAACCAGATCCGGAACCGTATATGAAGTCGACGTTGCCCTCGATGTAAGTCTTGAACGCAAACAAATTGCCCGAGATACTGAGCGTGTCCTGGTTACCATATATTTGGCAGCCATAAAGTGCCGCAAACTTGCTGCTCTGAACAGCAAAGCCGAGCGAGGCCATATCTTGCTGTGTCCCGTTGTTGTTTCGGAAGTTGATGTTGAACGCGTGGAAGTAGTTGCCCTTGGCGTATACAGTCGCGCCGTCGGTGTTGCTACCTGTCGTCGCCTGAGTGTCGCTGCCGCGGCTGAACTGGATTGTGACCTGATTCTGAGAATAGTCATCCGTTGCATCCGAGTAGCCCTGGAAGATGGTGTGGCCAGACTTGTTGAGGATAAGCTGCTCCGTGTAGATACCAGGATAGATGAAAATGGTTGCATTTGTCTTGCTCGATGTTGGTGCAGCATCGAGAGCAGCTTGAATAGTTCCATATGTGGTGACGCCGCTAATTGAGCTCTTGGAAACAATGAGAGCACCAGTTGGCGGCGCTGTGCCATTGAAGACAGATGTTCCGTTGACCGTGATATTTGTGGGAACTGTGACGACAACCGCAGGCTGAGGAGTGACAATGGAATTCCAGTATGTCATATCGATCCATTCGGTGGAGTCCATCACGGCAGACAACGGATATGTATCTGAGGTCAGAAGCGTAGAGTTCCCGAACGACTGGCGCGCAGCGACGTTGTTCTCCCAATTCGAGGGCCCAACGTTGTTGTATTCAGCGAACGTAATATAATCCGTTCGTGGATCAGTGGCTGACCATATTTTCCAGCCAACTGGGATGATGGTGCTGTCGAGGTAGGAGTTCTTCACTACGACTAGGGCATATTTAGAGTATGGACGGCCCAGGTAGACCTTATTTGTGAGGTCGGTCGCAGCATTGGGCGCAGCGGTGAAAAGGCACTGATCGAAAATGTAACCACCAATCGCCGTGGAAGATGCTCGGCTTTGGGCAGTCATGGCTGAAGAAGCACGCTTGGCCCCAATTGTGCAACCTTTGAAGTATGCCTTCGAGTAGCCCCAGATGAAATCAATCGCACCTCCAATGTAGCAAGACTCGTAGTATTGATAGCCCGCGGTGGCGCCAGTGAGCAGAGTATCTTGCCAGCCATCAAACGAGCAGCCATAGAATCCAATGTCGTTGCCATAGATTGAACCCGCAAGCGTAACATAATTAGCCGTTGATCCATCGAGATTGTCAGTGTTGATCATGTTGATGTTGTACAAGCTTATTCTGTTTGAAGCAGTCGCAAATGTGGCAGTCTCCGCGTTAGAGTGCCCAACAGGCAAAGGGGAGACGGATAGACCACGGGAGTAGGTGATGGTGACAGTGTTGTCCTTGTAGGATTGTCCGGGGTTGCCACTGGTGTAACCAATGATTCGGACTGCGCCAGGACGATTGACTGTAGGAACCTGCTCGTTATAAGAGCCAGGATACAGGAAAACAGTCTGATTCGTGGCGTCGTTAGGAAGAGATGCAAGAGCTGCCGTGAGGCTGCTAAAGCTCGCATTATGGCTTCCATCAATCGCGACAATAACGGCGCCCTGAGGTGGTGTGCTTCCGCTAACTGGATGAGCATTGACTGTGGCTGTGGTTTGCGGCGCGGCCGTGGTACTATTCGCAGGACTAGTCGTTGTGCTATTCGCAGGACTAGTCGTCGTCCCATTGGTGGATGGTGAGGTTGACAAAGGGCCGGTGAGACTATAAGAGGGCAGTGCATTGTATGCGGTCATGTCCAGCCAAGAGGTATCGCCAATCCAGGCAGCAAGCTCATACTTAGCAGCCTGAGCAGCAGTCAAATTGGTCGCAAAGCTCGCGCGTTGGGTTGAGGCCTGCCACGATCCTGGCCCAATATTGTTATATTCACCGAACAAGACTCCGGACGTCTGGGGACTGCTCGTAGACCATACAGACCAGCCAGCATCCTTGATATGTTTGTCGATATATGAATTCATATATACCGCGATCGAGTATTGCGAGTATGGGCGGCCTAGATAACTCAGGCCGTACGTATTACCGTAGGTAGAGCTGTAAGTCACCATGCAGGAATCAAACACATACCCGCCAACGGTATCGGCAGTAGCACGAGACTGTGCTGCGATGCATGATCCCGGCGTGTTTGAGACAATCATACATTGGTGGAAGTACGCAGTGGAAAAGCCCCACACAAAGTCGACACTGCCTTCAACGTAACAGTTGCTGAAAACCTGCGTACCCTTATTCGCAAGCAGCGTATCCTGGAAGCCAATGAAGGAGCAGCCGTAGGCGGCAATGTTGGCCCCATAGAAGTCGGCGGCCAGGGCAGCAGTGTTGGTAGTCTGGGGATACGTGTTGACAAAGTCGATATTGTAGACTGCAAGACCCGAGTTGTCGCTGGTTTTCTTTGAGTAGATAACGGGCGTTTGCTCATTCTGACCAAGATTTGTTAATCGACCACTGGAGAACTCGATACGAACCTGATTCTGCGTGTAGTCGCTTGTGAACGGTGTAGCACCGACCAGCGTGACCTTCCCCTTGCGAGTAATGGACAACTGCTCAACGTACGTACCGGCACCAATGTAAATGGTGTATGGATTACTATCGTTGGGTAAAGCACTGACGGCCGATGTCACATTGCTATACTCGCAAGGCCCAGGGGTCTTGGACACCACGAGGGTACCAGAGGGCGCTACCGCAGAGCACGAAGAAGCCACAGAAACTGAGCTAATGGTCGCTGACGCGGAGATTGTAGAATTCAAGGAGCCTTGGGAGCTTGCAAGACTGGTTGATGTGGTTGAAGTTGCGCTCAAAGACGAAGATGACATGTCAACAGCGGTGGCCGATCCAGTAGAGGGAATGGCGGACAAGGAGGTGGCCGTAGGGGAGGCGCTGCCAGAGCTTGCAGAGATGATCGAGGAAACAACAGAGGAGGAAATAGCCGTAGAAGAGACGGAAGGGACCAGAGCTAGCTGGGCGGCGTCCGAACTTTGCAGAGCAGACAACACACCTTGGTCGATCCATGCAAGTGATGTGCTCCCATATGGAGAGAATGCATTGCCATACACCCGGTCGATGGTGAATTGGGACACTTGATCGGCAGTGAGGGCAACGTCGTAGCTCGGACGCGTAGCGGCGTTCTTGGCATAAGAACCAGCACCCGACGTCTGGAACTCGCCATAGAAGGAAGAGACTGTAGCGGCCTGGCTATGTACGCCAGCCACAGAAATCAATCCTCCGAGTACCGTATTCCTATATATTGCCACAGCTCCAGCGCCATTGGGAGCACCTAGGAAGACGCCCGAGGTAGTCGTGCCGGGTTTCTGCTGAACCGTGCTGCTGTCGATGACGACAGTCGAATTCGAAAAGGTGGTTCCCACGGTCGCGCCCTTGCTGAACACGATGCTGCCGCCCATTGTTAAAGGTACGATGGTTGAGCTGTAGACATAGATTGTCGGCACATTGTAAAATATCTTGTCCGCTCCCTCAATGTAAGAGTTGGCGAAGAAGGCGAGTCCATACGAAGCCGAGATGGCAGTGATTCCAGGCGATATAATGGAGCATCCGTAAAAGGCGATGTTGCTGCCTCTCAACGAGATGACAACTGCTGCAGTCGACGCGGAAGTGGTGGCTGTGTTGATGAAATTGATGTTCCGTAGCGTGACACCTTTGGAACTGCTCGAACCGATTGTGAGGGCTGCAGTTGGGGCTGCGATGGTAACTTGGTTCTGTGACCAGTCGGAGGCAGACGTTGCCGTCGCTCCAACAACCGTAACCGTAGCGGTGCCGGGCACACTGACAGCTTCAGAATACGTTCCTGGGAGAATTGTGACGGAAGCGATGCCGCTGTTTTGAGCGGCAACGATGGCGGCATTGATAGCGGTAAACTGTCCAGAGCCATCTGCTGCAACGGTGATGGCGGTTCGTAAACCCGTCGATGTTGCTGATGAAGCTACAGACAATGTGGAGGACTTCGTGGGAACAACGGATGACAGTGTAGTATTGCTAGAGTCGCCCTGGGCGAAGGTGAGCCCAAACAGGGCTGCAAAGATGGAAGACCGCATAACGAAGGACGATCTATTCGAGCGATAAGGGGAACAACAGCGGGGACGGTTGATCAACACCTGGGGATGGAGATCTTCACCAGGATACTTGTATACTTGTGGGCCATGATCTGGATCCGACACTTCCATGATAACGTGCGGTGGCAATGACTCGATCGTATCGTGATTGCCGTGACGAATCGTCCGTATATCTGCCGTTCAAGATTCCTACCTTGCGCCACTAGCCCTGGCTGTCAGTAACGGCCAGGGTTAGTATTGAATGAGTCGTTTACAGTAGCAGGGGACGGGGCGCTACAGACCGCACACTGCCGCGGTATGGTACGATGGCCTTGAAATTTTGAGAAAGGACTGCTTATCGCCAATACCTACATCGAAGCCTTTGAAGGCGAGATCTTCGGCAATGCGCGCGAGCCCTCAGGCGTGACCCCAGAGACTGCAGCAAGAGGCATGGAGTGAATGCTCTCCACAACCACGGTTCGTTGTAGTCGACGATTTTCGACCCCTATTCTATTCCAGCATGGCCAGCTGTGCATCCACAAGGGCACAGCATGACAGAAGCTCCATGCATGCAAAGCATCTTAGTTGGGGACGCGGAGGCGCCTTTGTGATGTCTGCCCCATAATGAGGTTGACCAATTTCGCAATTTTGGGCTACGTAGCGATAAGCATAGTATACACGCGTATGCTGCGCGTCTTGGAGTTCGCTTGATGGGAATCGAGTCGTTGTGGCGTCTCCTTGCTGTGATTGAGATATCGGCGAGATTTTTTCAGACACGGGGCCAAGTACCTTCGTGCTGGATTGAGCTAGCGGCAGCTCAAGTCCCCACATAGATCGGTCGTTCCGTTGTTCTGGATGTCGGAGTATCCACGTGTCGGGACAAGCCTGACCTGGCGAACGGGATGGACGTAGGAAGCTTGTTCCTGGCGTTCGGTCCACGACAAGTGCGTTCAAGCCGATTCAGGGGGCACGCAAGTCATGCTGCTCACCGCGGACGCCAGTCGAAATTTTCCTCCAATCACTCTCGAGTTTTCTCGTAGTAAAAGATAGATGGAAAAACCGCCAGCCGAAAAAACGGCCGCAAGGCTAGGGTTAGTCTAGATGATTCTCGTTTCGACCGAGCCTAATTACGTCCAAAGTCATCGGGCTGGCCCGGTCTGAACTGTCACAGGAGATAGCCACGAGATTCCAGTAGCACAAGAACGTTACGCGATGACAGGCACATGTTGTGAGAGGAACCCGGGTGCTAGCGGGTGTTCCAAAGCGTCGAAGGTCGCCGATGGAGGACAGACGATAAGGTCTCTGGTTGGCGCAATCACGGGTATCTAGCGTCAATGCGTAATTTCCGTACCTGCCTCGGCATCTCCCTAGTGGCACGCTAGGTCAGGAACAACACCAACCATGAGTCTGGCTCAAGGCACTCGAAACACCGCAGTACCACATTGCGTACGCTACGTGTAAGCCAACACATGTGCTGCGCTAACATCACAGCATGTTTTCTCATTCGCACTGCAAGGCCGCGTGAATAGATTGTTTCAACAGTCAAGTTGACGGGAAGCTGCTGTGGCGAATATCACAGTACAAAGGAGCTGGTTTTTAGTAATGCACCGATGTTGGTC
>TARA_R110002003_G_scaffold296_8_pt1 | contig 10292 bp, 9 predicted proteins | sample TARA_R110002003 | Tara Oceans TARA_R110002003 (sample SAMEA4396441) | marine metagenome | biome: Westerlies Biome; feature: [SRF] surface water layer (ENVO:00010504); material: water (ENVO:00002006), including particulate matter (ENVO:01000060) such as... | depth 5 m | reverse complement strand
AAGATCGAGCTTGCCAACGAGCACAAAGAGTTCGTCAGTGGTAAGAAGAATGGCAAGATCAACAAGATCATGAGCCACAGTAGTGTGCAGATCGTCTTCGATGGCTTCAACGAGTACAACTTCTACATCGTAGTCCGTGGCGCCCAATACGAAGCCACGAAGAACGGTCTTGACCTCGTTGAGCAAGAGATGCCCGCGTCCATCTCGTTCCACGTTCCTGATCAGTACCACAAGCGCATCATTGGTATCGGTGGTCAGCACATCCAGCGCATCATGAAGAAGTACTCTGTCTTCGTCAAGTTCTCCAACGCTATGGACCGTGGAGGCTACGGTAAAGAGGAAGACGACATCAAGGTCGACAATGTCATCTGCCGCACGCCTGCCCGCAATGCCCAGAACTTGGACCTTGTCAAGCAAGAGATCATGGATATGGTCGAGAAGGCCGATGCGGAGTTCGTCTCCGAGACCATCAATATCAATCGGTTGTATCATCGTGAGCTTATCGCCCGCCTAGACAAGATCGACGAGCTGGAGAAGAAATTCAACTGCAAGATCACTTTCCCTAGCACCGAGGAAGCAAGTGACACCGTTACTGTCTCTGGCCCTGAGTATCAGGTGCCATTGGCAGTCGACGAATTCTTGGTATTATTCACAACACATTTCTCACGGACACATGGCTAATTCTTTACAGGGTATGGTCCCAGAATCTCATGACTTGGCTTTTCCCAGCACTGCTGAGCTCAGTGAGCACCTCCGCTCTGCAGAGTTTACTTCTGAAATCCTCGATAAGCTCAAGACCCAGCACGTTGTAGACGCTCAGCTTCAGGATGGTCAAACCGAGACGATCGATGGAAAGGAAGAGACCATCGAGAGCTTTCACATCGTTTTCACCAGGAACAACGCAGGAGGGCTGAAAGATGCTATTGACTTCCTCCTGAACCACCTAGTCATGCATGGTCTGGACACCAACACGGTCCGAGGTGCGCTCCCGCGTCCCAAGTCGGACTCGTTTGAGGACTCGCTACCCTTCTTTGAGTCCAAGCTCCTCCAGCGAGCTGAACCGGCCGTTGACAGCACTGACTCGCCGACTCGTTCCCATTTCGGCGACGACGAACCCCGTGGCATGCTTGATCGTCTCCGTAAGCCAGGGAGCATGTCATCCTTCACGTCTATCTTCAACGGCCGTAAGAATACCAATTCTCCTGGATCTTTATTCAAGCACGCTTCCAGCAACGCTTCCAAGGCGTCTCTTGCGAGCCTCGAATCTACTGGTAGCTACCGCAACCCCTGGAACGACAGTGGCATCAACCTCGCGGATGATGAGCACCACTCCAACAGTTGGCCCATGCCAACTCCGCGATTTGAATCCAAATTTCCTTTTGGTTCTTCTTCCGCAGCGGCGTCTGGGGACATCACACCCCGTTATGACCCGCGGGGCTCCGTGGACAGCGGTCGCCCTAGTACTTCTCATTCTGCATCTGGATACCCGGCCCCTATTGGGCCTCCTCGTTAAATGATACACCATTTCGAACTACTACTCCTTGTACCGGTCTTACGAACAATACCCAACTACGCGATTTGTGTCCGGTCTGCCTAGGCGACGACAAAAGAATTATACCCATCTTATATCGGCGAATATCTAAAAGCCCTTCTGGGCTGCTACTTGTCACTGCGCTTTGCTGTCTTTTCTTCTTCTGCTTCTGCTTGTCCGCGTCTATTTGTATTTCCGGGCGTTTATGGATTTGTGAATGATTCCCCCTCGGCGCAAAAAGAAATATACCAATTTGCTGCTTTGTGGATCTGCGTGTGCTTCCTGCGTTGGGGACGGTGATGTATGGGATGGGATGGATGGATGATACCCCCACTGGGCCGTGGTGAGACGGATCTTGGTGGGCATGGAAATGGTGTACGATGGTTTGTGAACAGAAGGTATGACTGTGCGGTACATGTCTCCCTACCCTTGCTGCTTCGATGTACTTCGCAGCGGTAAGACTGGCAACGGGGCGGAGACATGGAAAAGTTTTGGACGACGACGGATACAATAGACGAATGAAGCACATTTTATACCCAAACGATGCCAAAGTCAAGGAACATCAAATCCTACCTCTATTCATACTTTGAAAACCACACATATATTCGTATAGGGCTTGGCTTGCACGTGGCATTGGCGAAGCATGACGTCGGCGATAATGTGCTTAGGGCCGAGCACGAGCTCACCTCGTCATTCGAAACATTGATCTCCTGCTGTTCACGCCACAAGCCGAATACGCCCACTATCAGCACGCCCAAGTGATACAAACCTCCCAACTTGACCCACAACATCCACAGGCCTAACAATGGCGTCCAAGCCCAGCTTTCCTGCTTCATTGATCCGCGCATACACGTCCCTCCTCAGCCGACGCACAGCGCAACTACAATTCCAGGCTGCGAGGATACTAGGCGTCGAGCTGCAGTCACAATCCCAGAATGCGTGGAGAAATCACTTCGACGGCGTAGCACGTTGGAGCCAGCAGTCTGGTGGCCGGACACTACAACCCATCCCCATACCCGTACAATCACGCACATCCTTCACCCAACGACGATACCTCTCCACCGACCCGCCGAAAAGCAAAGTTTACTCCTTTGAAGATGTACGCTATCACCCTCCCTCCATCTCCCTTTCCCCTTCCCTTCCTTTCCTTGGGTTCCTCCGCTAATTTCACGATAGGTCCTCGACATCCTCGAAACTCCCTCCAACTCCCGCCTCCTCATCGACGTCCGCGAACCTCACGAATACGCCGCAAACACGATTCCTACTGCAATCAACATCCCCGTAACGAGCCAGCCCGACGCGCTAATGCTGAGCGAAGAAGATTTTCAGGATAGGTTTAACATGGCGAAGCCGCCAAAGGGCAAAGAGGTTGTCTTTTTTTGTAAGGCGGGGGTGAGGAGCCGGGCAATGGCAGGGTTGGCGAGACAGGCTGGGTGAGTCAAAACCCTTATTCCTTGTGCGTGTATGGACATCGGGGTACTGCTACTGTTGCTGTCACGTTGATTGGACGTGCTGTTCGTCTCAACGGTATGCTAATGTACATTGGATATGCAGGTACACGAACGTTGGCGAATACCCCGGATCGTGGCTGGACTGGCAGAAACGCGGTGGACCGGGAACGAAGACCCCAAATGAGCCGGGTGGCATGGGAGATGCACAATTGCCGGTGCAAGAGACGAAGCCGGTGAGGGGCAAGGGGGATAGTGGAGAGGAAGACCTGGGAGAGCAAGGCGGGGTGCCGTATGCTGAGGGCTCCGGTGGGTTGAAGAGGCAATGAGCCAATGGTAGGCAGAGCTCGAGACAATTCGTGAAAAGAAGATCTCGTAGATGTGCATAAGCATCAAATGCAATACCGGTATCGTCTAGCTTGGACACACCGCAACCCTACGCACATGTTCCCCTCACATTCCTATTCCTCGACACATCCAAACGAAACCTCACCCCCTAAACCGTCCCCTCAATCTCCACCAACCTCGCCCCCTCCTCCCCTCCCCCGTCAAAAGCAGCCCGCACACACCCCCAAGGATACTTGAGCACGCGCACCAAATGCCCATACGACCCCGGCCCGCCCGCAAAAGCCGTCCAGATCTCGTTTTGTGGATCGCGTTCGTGGTGTGGAGAGGCGCAGGACCCGAGGTTCTGCCACGTTGTTATAAGCCATGCGCGTTTGGTGGGTGGGGGTGGGGGTGGGGATGGGGAGGCGAGCTTGGAGTCGCAGGGCGGTGGATTCATATTGGCGGAAGACGGATCGGGTGGGGAGGGCGATGCGTGTAAAGGCAATGTTACAGGCTCAACACTCCAATCCGTCATGCAGAGGCTGCAATTCCCACTCAAGCCCTTCTCCCGCGGCGCCTGCTCGGCTTCGGCGAGCAAATCGTGCACGTCTCCCTCGGGATCCAGGTTGTCTGCGGTGAAGCTGCGCGCACCCAGCTGCTTCGCGAGCGTGTTGTCGTACCACGGCGAACTGCGCGACGCGGTGCCCGTGTGCCGGCACAGACTCATGTGCAGGCTCTTGAGCGTCGCGCGGGACAGATGCTGCCCCTCTGCGGAGACGAGGTATGTGGCGCGCAGGAGCAGTCTTCCGCTGACGATGCGTGACTCGGTGGCGAAGTGCGTGGTCACGTTGGCCGGAAGCGGCGGAGTCGTGCTGGTCCGGGGCGTGATGTGCGTTGTTTGGTGCGCGAAGATGGCGAGCGGGAGGCCGTGGGGTGGGCCGTGTTTGGCGCGCTTGAGAGCGAGGACGACGTGGTTCCAGGGTATTGAGACGTGGAAGTGGCTCAGGACGCTGTATGTGCCTTGGGGGTTGGGGGGCTGGGTTTTGCTCCAGGGTAGCTGTTTGGAGAGCTTGGGCAAGTGGTAGGAGGACAGGTAGTGGGTGGGTAGATCGCGCTCGAGGAGCAGGAGAAAGTCAGACAGCTTGTCTAATAGTGGGTTTCGCGGGTTCTTGAGTGCGGCCCAGGATCGGGTGCCGTGGATGCGGAGGAGGGTTTTGCAGGTTAGGGCGAGGCAGGCGGTGGAATGGATGGGAAGATGATCGGCTATGCAGAGGTGGATCTCTGTTGGGATATCTGGTCGTAGCAAAGCTGGGGTGGTGGAGACGGTCGTTGTGCTTGTGGACAAGACTTGCGTCCTAGGGGTCGGTTCTTCTGGCATTCTTGATACGAACAGTATAGCGGATATAAAAGTCCCAACGAGTGGTTTGGATACTCCCAATCCTGGACTATCTTCTTCAACGCAACTTTGTCGCGACAGCCTGCAGACCCAAAGCAGGAGTGGATGATTCGGCGCCGTGAACGAGTCCTGCAGACCCAATGCAGGAGTGGACAGTTCGGCCCCGTCAAAAAAAAAATCCCCGTCTTGTCTGATTGTAGTCACTTGGACAGAGAATGTTGCTTTCCTAATGAATAGTCCGCTGATCGAAGAGGCCTTGGTGGATGCAGCCTCTGACGCTGTACACTACTGGGTGTTATCGATGATGTGTGCTCCTAGCTACAATGTACTAGAACGTAGGACATGTATGTTTCCGTAGGATTGGCGTCGTCGAATCAAGTCCGAGAGCCCAACGATACGGAATATTTCTTGGCCAAAAAACCGACCAGAAAGGGTATGATCTGTACACTCCGACTAGCCGGTTTCGAGGTGCAGTGAACGAATATTGCCTTTACGCGCCTAGTTCCCTCTCCGATCCGATGTGATCCGATCCGATCGCTTGATGCTGTTCGCCTTATCTTCGATGTAATGGGGTCGTACACGTGAGGATGAATGGATTGCGGCGAATCAGGGTGCAGACCAAAAGGTCGCTCAATCGGTCGGCGCCCGGTCCGCTAGCGCACCGACATCCGTACGCTAACGGATGGCAGCAGTGAAGCATCATGATCGCTCTGTCCTGCCAGCGTGGCGTTCTTGGTCTGCATGTGCATTCTCTATAACGTCGATTTTGACAGTGGAGCGCAATCTCTCTTCTCGGCCTGCTGTGTTAGTTCCGGGTCTTGAGAACACTTGCGCAATGCCTTTTCCAGCTCGCACAAGGTCGCCCAATCGGGAAGTCTGCGCAACTAGCGCGTAGCTCGCCTACAGACCTCCACACCCCTTGACTTCGGTCACGCAACTGTTATATGAGCCGTGCTGTAGGCCATTGGCGAAATGACTTCATGCTCCTACAGTGACTACCCCTGGCTCTGTTGCTTCGCTTTCGGAACGAATTGTGCGAGTTTTAGAGTGCCTGTTTTGGAAACGAGTTTCCCAAATCATAACACTCGCGGGCTCGGCAGAGGCCATCCTCGTCAGGCACCAGTTTTTGGTCTCTTTATCACCGCGCTTTTTCCCGCACACATGGATTCTTCACAATAACACTCCTTCTATTCCCACTTCGGTGTTACTTTTCTTACATCCAGCCATGGATACTAATGCTGGATCCAAACCGCCACCGCCACCTGGGACTACTGCCGATGCGGAGGCCGTCACTCTCCAAGCCCAAGTGCTTGACCATGGGGCTCTCAAAGATGTCGCAACCGAGACAAGCGATGTCAAAGTGGATAGCGTAGAAGCAGGAAAGAAAGCTCCAAGTGCCGGGTTTGCAAATTACTTTGTATGCGACTTGATGGAAGTCAACAATGAGTTGGATGCTAATTAAAACTCACAGCGGGTGTTCAAGTACGGAACAAAATTCGACTACTTTCTGATGGTGGTGTGTTGCCTGACCTCGATCGGATCCGGCATTGCCATACCGCTAATGAACATCGTTTTTGGTTCGTTCCAACCTTCACCCTAATACTCTGTCTACTGCTAACCGAGCCGCAGGTGAGCTAGCGAGTACTTTCACCGACTACTTCATGGACGGCACAACAGTCACACAGCAAGAGTTTCAGGCAGAGATCAACAGGCTATCTTTGTTCATCGTATACCTTTTCATCGGCAAATTCGTCCTGTCGTACTTGGCTATGGTACGTACACGGCGGGCTCTTAAGAGGCTTTGGACTGACATGCAAGATAGTTTTCAGTTCGCATTAGTGGTCTACGGATTTCTGCTGCGTTTCGCTTGGCCTACCTACGCGCGCTCTTCGCCCAACCAGTCCGTGTAATCGATACTGTCAGCCCTGGCAAGGTCTCAACACGCATCACAACCTCATCGAATACCGTGCAGCTCGCCATTTCACAACACTTCTCAATGATGTTTCAGTCGCTTGCGTTCACTATTGGGCTGTATGTCGTGTCCTTCATCAAGGGCTGGCTGCTAACCCTTGTTGCATCCTCGTCGCTGCCCTTTATCTTGGTTGTTTATGGGGTTATAGTCCCACCCTTCTTTAAGATACACAAAATAACCGAGACTCACTACGGAGATGCATCCTCGCTGGCCTTCGAGATGTTCTCTTCCGTGCGTATTGTGGTTGCATTTGGCGCTGAAGCCAAGCTGGCAAGGCAGCACGAGGCGATACTGGACAAAGCCGCCAAGAATGAGAAAAGAGCTGCGCCACTATTCGGACTGCTAGTATCGCCATCGATGGTCGCAATGTACGGCACGTTCGCTATCTCGTTCTGGTTCGGGATCAAGCAGGTGCTGGACGGCAACCTTCCGAACGTCGGCGCAATAGTCGTTGTGCTGTTCTCCGTCAGTAAGTGAATATTCTACCGTACGGGATCCTGAAGAAATAGGCTGACTGTATATCCACCATGCAGTGATGGCAGTACAAAACATAGGAAGACTTGCTGGTCCTATCATCGCGATTACCAAAGCTGCCTCGGCGGCAACCGAGCTCTTCGAAACGATTGATGCGACGCTTCCGTCGACCTCTGGCCTCAAGGAGCCAGAGATTAGCGCTGATACCAATATCACATTTGAAAATGTCGCCTTTTCATACCCGAGCCGACCGAACGTCCCGATTCTTGGCGGTCTAGACCTACAATTCGAGGCTGGCAAGGTGACTGCCATAGTTGGTCCATCGGGATCGGGCAAGTCCACAGTCGTGGGCCTGGTTCAGAGGTGGTATGAGCTACTTGGCACGACCGCAGTATCGAATGCAGTATCGACTGCAAATAAGACGACAAAGGAGGCGGAAGCGACTCAGGAAGTTCCAGTGAAGAAGTCGTGGTTCAGGAAGAAAAGCGCAACCAGCGACGAGCGCAAGCATGGGGCTTCCACCAATGCTGCCAAGGATGAGAAGGACAAAGCAAAAGATGATGTTGTTGATCTTGGGCCGAACACGTGTACTGGTATGGTGAAGATCGGAGGTACCGATTTGCGAGATGTCGACCTCAAGTGGTGGCGCTCACAAATTGGTCTTGTACAGCAGGAACCATTCCTATTTAACGACACGCTATACAACAACATCGTCTTTGGTCTTTGTGGTACCCAATACCAGGACTTGCCCAAAGAGGAGAAGATGAAGATGGTAGAAGAGGCATGTCGAGAGGCTTACGCTGAAGAGTTCATATCTCGTCTTCCAGAGGGCTACGACACGTTTGTCGGAGAAAGTGGAATCAAATTATCTGGTGGACAACGTCAGCGGATCGCCATTGCTCGAAGCATCATCAAGCAACCTCCGATACTGATTTTGGACGAAGCTACGAGCGCGATCGATGTTCGAACGGAGCGCATCGTGCAAAAAGCACTGGACCGTGTGTCAAAGAACCGAACTACGATTGTCATTGCTCATCGTCTTTCTACCATCAGGAGAGCAGACAAGATTATAGTGTTGCGGCAAGTTGACCTTTCCGAACAAGGAACTCATGATGAGCTTCTGAAGCTAGAAATGGGCGTTTATCGGGGTTTAGTCACTGCTCAAGAACTCGCACTGGAGGCAGAGGAAGAAGATGTGGCAGACTCTCCTCTCCAGAAGATCGCCACCGCCGATACGGAGCAGTCTATTGAACCTGAGCAGGTCCGCCGAACGTCCGTGGAGGATCCAGAGTATAAACCTACTGGCATAGCGAACAGTTTCGGTCGCCTTTTGTATGAGCAACGTCGACTTTGGGTGCTCTACAGTGTCGCCATTGTCGGCATTTTGGGAGCTGGAGCTGTCTACCCGATCCAAGCGTACGTGTTCGCCAAGATAATGAACGTCTTTACCTACACCGGTGATCGGCTAAGATCCGATGGCAACTTCTATGCTGGCATGTTTGGCGTTCTGGCGGCAGGCATCGGTGTTGCGTACTTCATCTTGGGTATGGCAGGACATCTCATCTCCGTGTCGGTAACGCGGCATTACCGACAAGAGTATCTCAGCAACATGATACGAAAACGCATATCCTTCTTCGACGACGCAGGACACAGTACAGGATCTCTGACGTCGAAATTGAGTTCAGACTGCGAACAACTGCAGCAACTCACCGGCACCGAGATGTCTCTAGCTTTCATCGCTATTGTCAATCTTATTGGCAGCATTCTAATTGCCTTCATTTATGGATGGAAACTGACTCTCGTCGGGATTTTTTCTGCCATGCCACTTATCCTCGCTGCAGGCTATATTCGTACACGCATAGAAATGCAGTTCGAAAAGGATAACGCCAAGGTGTTTGAGAACAGCAGTCAATTCGCTGCGGAAGCCGTCGGTGCCTTTCGGACCGTCTTGAGTCTCATCATGGAAGAATCAATCACAAATCGATATGACGAATTGCTCAAAGGACACGTTAAGCAATCGTTCCATAGTGCGAAGTTCGGCACGGTGGTATTTGCAGCGAGCGACAGCGTTGACCTAGCGTGTATGGCTCTGACATTTTGGTATGGCGGAACATTGTTGGCGAAGCGCGAGTACGACATCGTCAAATTCTTTGTGGTCTATATGGGTGTGGTTTTCGGGGCAATGGCAGCAGGCATGTGGTTCTCCGTTGCGCCTAACATGGCACAAGCCACGGGTGCTGCGAACAGAATACTGAGCATGCGTCCAACCGAAAGGCATGGAGAAAAACAGAGTCTGGAACCCAGAGAGATGCCAGGCGGTGTCAGTATCGAGTTCCGCAACGTGGACTTTACGTACAAGTCCCGTGAGGTGCCGGTCCTCTCGAATCTGAACATGAAAGTCGAACCTGGGCAATTTGCGGCGCTCGTTGGAGCATCGGTAGGTCTTCTTCAAGATCCGAGAGTGTACAATTCGATCGCTAACGACCCTCCAGGGTTGTGGCAAGTCCACAACAATATCTCTACTCGAACGTTTCTACGACGCCACCAAGGGTACCATTCTGTACAATGGTCAAGACATCACCACCCTCTCGCCCTCGTCGTATCGCGCCCAACTCAGCCTAGTAGCGCAAGAGCCCACGCTGTACGAAGGCACGATCCGAGAGAACATTGCGCTTTCTGTCGACACGGCATCAGACGCCGACATCGAGGCAGCGTGTCGCGACGCCCAGATTCACGATTTCATCACTTCTCTCCCAGAAAGCTACAACACGCGTCTCGGGCCGAAAGGCATGTCTCTCTCCGGCGGCCAGAAACAACGCTTGTCCTTGGCGCGAGCGCTGCTACGTAAGCCCAAAGTGTTGCTGCTCGATGAAGCCACGTCCTCGCTCGACTCCGAGTCGGAGAAACTAGTCCAAGAGGCCATCGAGCGCGCAGCAGGCGAGGGCGGTCGCACGGTGATAGCGGTGGCGCATCGTCTGGCGACGATTCAGAAGGCCGACGTGATTTTCGTTTTGGGGAGTGGGAAGGTGCTTGAGAAGGGGGATCATCAGAGCTTACTGCGGAAAAGAGGGGTGTATTGGCAGATGGTAAGTGTGACGCTGGTCGATGTGTTGATGTGCACTCTAACCAGAAATGTAGTGTCAA
>TARA_R110002003_G_scaffold180_4_pt1 | contig 10296 bp, 9 predicted proteins | sample TARA_R110002003 | Tara Oceans TARA_R110002003 (sample SAMEA4396441) | marine metagenome | biome: Westerlies Biome; feature: [SRF] surface water layer (ENVO:00010504); material: water (ENVO:00002006), including particulate matter (ENVO:01000060) such as... | depth 5 m | reverse complement strand
GTCAAGCTTTCTTCTATCATTATGCAATGATAGCTTCTGCCTTTGGTGTTGAGCGATAAGGCCTCTAGGATACCTCTAAATGGTGGCTGTCAGCCACTCGCTTGAGGTGGGTGAGGTGCGGTGCAATCGAGACAACTTTTCCGTCTCATTTCAGCTCCTCGCACAGTCCATTCGATAACCTCGATCTCCAGAACCTCAGAAGTTCGATGATTCCACTGACCCGACGTTAACAAAATGGAATTTCAGCGCCACGAAAGCCTCGCCGCGACAATGGAACGTGGTCGATCTTGGATCGGAGGCGGCTCCGCCAAGTACCCGAGGAAGTCGTACCATGACGTCGTGGTTTGTCTCTGAAGGGGTGTAGTAGCACTAACCGACGACCGTAATGTGACTACCTCAACAACGCGCGATTTCTACTCTGGCGACAGTCGAGGCCTAGCGTGAAACGATCGAGATCTCAATCAATCGTCGAGTGGAGAACATCAATCACAATGCCGGAAACCTACGATCATGACGGAAAGCCGGTGCAACACCACATGGCGCGCGTCAATGGAATTCGCCTCCACTACATCACTGCCGGCTCGGGACCGCCTTTACTGCTTCTGCAGGCACACCAAAGAACCACTACTATTGGTATCGCATCCTGACTCCCAATTTTACAATCATTGCTCCAGATCTCCGCGGCTTCGGTGCAACAGATAAGCCTCCCGTAAGCGAAGGTTACGACGGCCGAACCAACGCAAAGGATGTGGCCGAACTCATGGAATGACTTGGTCACGAGACATTTGCCGTACACGGAGAAGACAGAGGCAGCACTTCCGCATTCTGCCTTGCCGGTCTGTATCCCGATCGAATTACGCACCTGAGTTTGTGCGAAAAGCTGCTATCGGATCGCTTGACGGAGCAATCCTACTTTACTCGCGAAAACATCAGCGCACAGTTCAACCAGAAGGGCGTGTGGAATTGGCATATTCCGTTCTTCTGGCTACCACATGTACCTGAGATGTTGATTCAAGGGAAGGAAGAGGAGTTCTGGACGCATTTCATGAAGGCTGAGTGCTATAATCCGAGCGCGCTCGATCAAGTCGCCGTAGATGCATGGGTCAGATGTTCGAAGACACCCGGAGGATTGCGTGGTATCCTGGAGACGAACAGAAGTCATTGGGCTAACGTGGACGTCGAGAAGGAAATCTAGATAAGGGAAAGTTGAAGTGCCAAGTCATGACGGTTGGCGCACCAGAGTAATCATGATAATCTTGATCAAAAGTCAAATTTGCTGACTCTTTTGTAGGTTTTTCGGCCCGCTCGTTGGGGAGCAGATGAAAGACGCTGCGAGTGAAGTGACCATATCAGAGGTGTTTGAGAACTGTGGGCATAGCTTGTCCTTAAAATAACCCGAGCGCTTAGCAAGTTTGTTAAAGAAATTCATTGCAGAAGCACAATTAGTGTAACTGCTGGCAGTCAGGAGCCGGTTGACATTCCCTTCCATGCTCTACACATCGAACAAACCCCCCATAGGCGAAGCTTTGCCACTGGTCGGGTGAATCGTACCCTTCTGCCTTGCGTGGCGACCGCAATCTATAAGACTGCACCTCGTATCTCTTCTAAACATATCACAAATTGCTACCTTGAGAACGCGGAGGTTCAAGGCGCGAAATCCTGGAGTGAGCGGTACTTCAAGACTCATTGGGCCAGGACTACCCTGGCCGCCTAGTCTCAGGCCGCTATTATGGTATGTTAATGTTCTTGCTACCAAGAGGCGTCAAGCATCAAACGATGTGGGACGGGAACTTACGATAGTGTTAGTGTGGGGTGGAGGCAACGGTTTGGTGGCAAATGCCGCATGAGGTACTCGCCACCCAACTTGGAAGTAGGTAATCTTACACGGATTCTGTAATGCAATTGAAACTTCCACAAGGCAACGCTCAACGTTATCCCGAAGCAAGTATGTTCTCGTTAAGAATGCTCCATACAGGACTGCGTGAACGGCCCTCAATTATTGTATGGCTGTCGTTGTGTAGATAGTGCCTGATTTAGCCGCTATATTGCCCACTCCGGCACCTAGACCAAAGACTCTAGTCGCTTCACGCGACCTACTTTGCTCTTTTCGACTGAGTGAATGCCAAACATACTTGTATTAGGCTTCATGACGTCCCTTACAACCCTCTCTTCGATCAGTGCTCCGCACATTGCACAATCGCTCCCACCCAACATCACGATCTCCATCATCTCACCAACGTCGGCACCAGCAATATCCACCACACCCACGCCAACATGTCTCATTCGCTGCTTATTGTCCCTCATGCACCACGGCCACAGGCGCGGCAACTACCATCATCACAGTGGATAGCCCCCATGAAAAAGACACCGGACTTGAAGTAAGGTATGGTACGTTCGCTTAGAGAATTGTCTAGGCGCTGCAGTATCCGCAAAGGCAGGATTCAAACGCCAAATGTAATTGCGAGGCTCGGGGCGTGGGAGATGACTCTCCACGATACTAGAGCCGACGCCATCGGACTGTGCGAGAATCACGGTGTCATTTGAGTGGTGCGCTGCTGTAGCGACAGGAATTTGAAGCAAATGGGTAAAATAACTGTGTGTCACTGCCACGCTGAGGCGTTAAGCAATGCAGTTTGTGACCAAGTTGTGCCTTCCTACTTCCTACTTCGTGACAGTGACATCGTACTTGCCACCTTTCAATGTAACAATATAGCGACCATTCTCCAATGCATATTGCTCCGCTGGCAACGCCTTACCATTGACAACAATCACATCCGCACCACCCAAGCTCGGTAACCCAACAACTCCGCTAGTCGATGTCGGCATGCTGAAGCTCAATGTATACCCACTAGCAGTCTTTGCCCACTTTGCTTGGAACTTTCCTATCCATGTCGTAAAACCTGCTTCCGCATTCTTCAGATCACCAAACTGAGGCTTCAAGCTCCACGTCCTTCCTGCAGGCTCAGTAACACTAAGCCCAACGACAAATTCGGTGAGCGCTGACGTAGGTCCTGAGCTCCATCCATGCGCATGACTCACATAACTGGGGTCATAGCCGTATCCTCTTTCTGACCTGTACCCGAACGTGCCGTTGACGCGGTAGCCTTCGATAACAGTCGAGCCTGTCCCATTGCGATGATCGGCGTACCAACCCCAACTTCGACGAATGAGATCAAGTGCGCGGGCTGTCTCGCCGACGGTCAAGTGGGCTTGTATCTCGAATGATGAGATAAAGGGTGAGATGTTCTCGGGTAATTCAGGTGCGACTGCGCCAATGGGAGACCAGTTGTCTGTGAGGCGCGTAGATATGGAGAATGCAGTGCTCGATGAGGCGTTGACGACACCGAAGAGCACTGCCATGCTGTTTGCGTCCTGTGGATGAAGATTCGTTGATGTGGCGTTGTCTCGGAATGCACCGTAGCTGTCATCAAAGCAATACTTGTTGATCGCAATCTGGAGAGACGAAGCACGTTGCGTCCAAGTGTTCGACAAGTTTGTCCTGTCAGTCATCCATCCAGCAAGCGTCGCGCTCGTCTTCAGCGTGTGGTAGAGAATGACGTTTGCTTGGGTGTTGTTGAAGCCTGTCTGCCAACGTGCCCAATCCCGAGTGCCTGTTTGGTTGAGAAGACCGCTGCTGTCGACTTTGCCATATATGTAGCCCATCGCTTTCAAGTATTTGGGCCAATTCTTCTGCACGAATGAAGCATTGTCTGTGTACAGCATGTAGTTAAACGTCCCGATCATGGTCCACATGTGGTAAGTGTCACTGTTTTGCTGCAGAAGAGGCGGACCTGCTTCTGGAAAAGAGCCATCCGGGTTTTGGTAGTCGTACATGACCTGCAGCGCATTCCTGACGCTATCCAGATCGCCGGTGCTTACAAAGCTTGATGGCACGGCAATGCCCATGTCCCCTGGCCAGACGGCTCTATCTCTTTTCGCGCCATCGACAATGATAGTATCGCCGGGCCCGAGAGTGCCGTTGTTGGCCCAGCCGTTTGCGAGCATGGGTACCCATCGACCTGTGTTGGCTGGGACCGCATTCGTTTGAAGCGTGTAGGCACCAGCATACCAGATCCTGTTCAGCAGTTCGTCATTGCAATAGAAGTAGCCTTGGTACGCACGAAGATTCGCCCACGTAGGCTGAAAGCTGATTTCGAGCTGCACGTCGGTGATGTTTACCCATGCGTTCGATGGTGTCATAAGAAAAGCAGTCATGTAGCGGAAGCCTCCGCGCATCACCTTATCGGGCATCGTGTAGTTTCCTTGCCCTGCACCAGCTACGCTGAAGTGGAGTGCGCCGTCGCGACCTGCAAACTTTCCATTTGAGGCATCGGACCATTCTCCTATCCAGGTGGACGCTTCTGAAAATGCAAGGCCAATCTCGCCGGTCCCGTTCGCGGTGTACGTGATGGAAGCAATGCCGCCGACTTCGATGCCAAAATCGAACACAACATTCGTTCCGTTGCCGCGCAGAATAACTGGCCGAGGGTAAGTCACGGGCTTCCGATCCCGAAGAGTAAACACGGATCTCGGGCGCACAAGTCGTGAATTCGGTGCGTATATACTCCATTGCCATGGTCCTGAACTCTCAGCGGCGGAATATGTTTCAGGAGAAACGCGAGCAAACCTTCAAATGCGGCTTCAGTTGGCCCACTGCATGACGTGTTTCGCCAGCATGATGCTGCTACTGCGTGGAGTGGAAATATTGCGATAGCGATGATAGTTCGCACAAGCCTCGCCAGATCCGTCATGGCTGTAAGTTAGAAAGTCGCGGGTATACAACGAACATCTGCTCCCGCCCTGGGACCGTGGCACTTAATCCATTCCATCTACTATGAAAGGCTCGGCATGCATTGCGCCGAGGTCGTGTCCGGACCGGGAATAGATGAGGAGCGAAGTGATCGCCATGGTGCGGGGAAACGAGTTGCTTCCGCAGCGGTCCTAGCATACGTAACTGGGGTATGGCTTCAGGTACCCGTGGCTAAAGGGATGAGGCAGCGTGAGTCACGAGGTCACCAGAACGGGACACGAGGCGTACGTGCGTCAGTGTGCTCAAATGAGTCATGACGGCGCGCGACACAGGAGCCTGATTTGCAGTCATCGAAATGTGGTGGTGTTGTGTTAGCGGTGCGTGCCCCAGTGGTGTCTTTGCTGGCGTGGCTGGGTATGCTGGGGTGACGAAGTTCGCTATCGCTATCGATTGCTGACTAACTGTTGACTAAGCTCAACTTCGAGAAGCCTCAGAACTGGCTCCCTGCGACTGCCTTCAGACATCAGCAGCCATCCCACGCTCTCCTGGCATGTGATCAGACGTCAGAATCCTGTATTTGTTAGACTTCGATTGCGGCGCCATGTCTCGCACTTGCATGTGGCCATACGGTGTTCAGGACAGCAAATGGATCCTCTCCTATGCTTCGCCTCCCCGAAGGCGTGTCTTTCGCCGAGGCCGACTTGAAAGCGATCCACCGAAGCCAAACTAGGACAGGCTGCACTGCCTGCATCATTGATCTTACCATTTGGTGCGCGTTGCTGTTCCAGATCAAGAGTATCGAGAAAGAATATGGCGACAGCAGGGCACCGTGGTGGATGTGACATCGAGGTGTCCATCACAGAGAGCTATTGTTGCAGGCTGCAGGGTCGCAGCGGCAAGTCACCCGATGATAACGGACGGCTCAATATCAACTCAGCCTTTTGATCTGTCGCACTGGTAGTCTGCGGCTAGGATTGCTGCCTGAGCCCTGTGGTGCAGCGAGTGGACGTTTCAAGCCTCAAGATAGCTTGAGCCCACCAACAAGGCCAAACCAGAGCGATACCATGAAGGACTCCCATGGTCGATCAGGTTGACCAAGTTTGTCGGTTGAGTCATCCGTTGCGGCTGTGGTGGGTGGGTGCTTATAAAGTCAGCCCGTTCCGTGGTTGGTGGAGCTTGGCAGGCTCAATCTATGCTGGTATTTGCCCTTGAATGCTACTTACGTATACAGCAGACGCTCAAATCACCATTCACGTGGTCCTCGCTAAGTTAGCGTGTGCTGCATTAGATCAACTCCGTAAAACGCGCAACAACGTTCCGCTGCACGGTAGGACCCCTGACTTCTGGCATCCATCGCCTGCATCCCTCAACCCAGTTTATTCGCCCTCTCTGTCCCCAGCATCTCTCAACTTGTCCTGCAACGCGCACGAGTCTCAACTGTACAAGGCGGCAGATCACACGCAAGCGCGTGACGACTATAAAGGACCCTTGTCTCCAATCAGCGCAGCCCTCGGACTTTCACTCGCTGTTCAGAGAAAGCCAACGCCACGCGAGCCCCGACTCCCGACTCCCGCCCGGGCACTAACTTATCACAACCACAACCACCTACCGCCGTTCAGTCTCGCCCACACAGACAAATTCTACATCCACACCAAAACCTAGCTCAGCTGAGCACACGACAATACCCAAATCCTACCTTGCTTGCCCACGCCATGGCCCGCTTCAGCGACCTGCCGCCAGAATTGCGCAACCACTTGTTCGAAGAACTTCTTGGGAGTGAGAGCAAACTTCAGCGTCGCGTTCCTAACGAGCTTGCGATGCTTACTGTCTCAAAGCAAATTCACAAGGAGTCCTCATCGTACTTGTACCAGAACAATGAAATTGTCATCAATGCACTGTCAGCTGCAACCAGTGCGGCCACAATTCTGCCGCCCATACCGGATCGGTACCTCCGCTATCTCAGGATGCTCACGATTCAAGCGTTCACCGGTCAGCCCGTTATGCCACAGACCCGCAAGGTCGCCACCGCTATCGCCGCGCTTCCAAGCATTGGTGCCCGTTTTACGGAGATTAATATTCTGCTCGCAACACCCCTCTCGCATCTATTAACCTCGCGCGTCGACGATTCCGTCATGGACCACATGCATCCAATTACGCTAGCTCTCCGAAGGATTCTGGAATCAAATGTTGCCAAGGTCGTTCGTATTCATTTAGACCACGCTTGGTTTGCCCCCGGTGTCGCTAGGGGCTTGAAAGACGAGTTTGGCACGTTTTTGGAATTCGTTTGCAATGGAAACCATATCCTTGACATGTCATCAATTGAGCGGTCGCTCAGCGGACGCTACTCGAGCACGCATCTCATCGCCCTGGGTGTCGATGAAGAGGTTCGAGGAGAGATGACGGTTTCGCCTGTAACCACACACTCGTCGCAGCCGTCGTCACTTTGCTCTGCGTTCGCCGATCTTGACACGTTCTCTGTTACGTCATTCGAATTGAACTCAACTGAGAACGGACTGCAGTGCAAGGATTTAGATGACTCACTACAGGAGAACGCTGACTCGGTCGAGCGATCTTTCTTCACCGAAGATGACATCGAGGAATGGTCGGCGGCAACCGAAGGTCACGAACAAGAGGAAGAAATGCTTGGTGAATTGGATGATTATGTGGAGGATGACGAGATGGAGGACGTTCAGCACGATGTGATTTCGGCGATCATGCAAAACATGCAGGAGGCTGCTCATCACATCGCGAATGAACACGACATTACGTACATGGCTAACTTCGCACCTGACTTGTTGCTGAGTCGACATCATTTGGGTCACCTCGTGTGAGTCTGACATGATGCTGCAGAGGTAGCACATACATGATGTGAGCATGATGGCCCATCCGCATCATCTTGACGTTCTACAGCACGGCGTCACGGCGTTCTCGATTAGCGCTCATCCCTAGGGCGGGTGGGATTTGAAATTGTTATTGAATTACGCTGGCAAGCTCCGGACGGCATGATGGGCAATAAGCTTAGATCGATTTTGCATGACCGGCGTCCTAAAGCTACGAGCATGCCAGCTTGTCAGCCTGCCGAGCGCGGCGGATCACGATGTTGAGCGCGCATATAGCTCTTAGCATTCCCGTGGCATCTTGCCGGTACGCGATATTCTTACCAATGGGTTACACTTACTTATTCGTCCATCTCTACCCATAGGATGGAGCGATGTTAGGAGACATTGCTCGCTAGATCAATTGCGAGTCACCAGCCCATGATCGCAGTCATGCCCATCACAGTCGAAGAACGCAACTCCACCGCCAAACACACCACCTCTGCACTGAGCTTGTTCGTACTACGAACGCTACATGCTCTCTTGGCAACTTTGACACCAGCAAGCAACATTGTCCATGCGCCACGAAGCGAGTTCAGCCCATGCCAATACCACAGCGTCTCACCTCTCAGCCACATTCTTGGAGCCTCGACCCTCCCCACAGATACCCACCACACCACTACCCAAAGTGGGAGATCCACAAGATTACTTTACAGCAAGGGGTTCTCAAGGCAATATTTCTGACTCAAATTTCGACGATCCGCCCGCATCACCAGGAAAGATACCACTTCGCCAACCGAACCACCGCGTCACGAAGCACCCTAGACCCAACCTCCCAGATATACGGCATTTGGGCCCCCACACGCCAACTGTTGGATCCACTCCACGCCTTCCAGACCTGGAACCCGACGGCATCGATCTCGCGGTATGTCTCGAGCAAGGACCTACGCCACCACCAAAAGATGCAGCACAATCACTAAGAAAGACACGGCGGGTAAAAACAGCTCCAGTGACATCTCCAGCAGATGCACAAGCAGAACGACGTAATCGCAGCTCCTGGCCTAATTACTGGTCGACATCTCGGCAAAGATCAATGAACAGACACTCCGTTCCTTCTTCGAAAAGCGAATGGTGGCACTTCTCAGACTCGCCGTCGCCGCCAGATACTTCTCGCCCGCCATCGCTGTCACCGTCACCATCCGTGCCGATTGCTTCAAAGCCGAGCTACGAATCATACACGACGTTCACATTAGAAGAGTTACGAGAGCGGTGCTGCAAGATACGCTGGGAGTTGTACATGCAGCCACTACAACCCGCATCGCCGGGCGAACATGAGACTCTGCGAGAGAAATGGCAAGTCTTGCGTGATCCGATTTTATTCAGCATGCTGGAATGGCGGTTTGATTGGGGCAGTGGGAAGAGAGAAGAAGTGCTGGGCATGATCAGGAAGGTCGATGCTGTGAAAAACAATGGTGGCGATGAGGGTGCTTTGAAGGATGAGAAGACAATAGTGGAGAAGGTGGAGGTTGGAGGGTAGATGTAGTGTCGCTTTTGACACGGAGTGAGGGCATGTAGTGTATGAGCTAGGCTTATAGGATGGTTCTGAAGACGTGGACGGTGACAGACAGTGGAGGAACTGAAGACTTGCGATGGACGTATACTTGCGAGGTATTGCGCGTGAGGTGTCTGGGAACTGATGCCGTCGCGAAGCATTGCAACGGATGCCTAAGGTGCAGATCAAACGAACGTTGGGGGGCTATATTAAGGGGAGAGTAATGATTTTCAGAGGTTGAATTTATTATTGACATAACATGTATGGCTGATGTGAACACACTTTTGTGTGAATGTGACATGCATTTTCCACCAAATGAATGCGACAATCGCTTCCAAAATTGCTGACTCAATGCTCCAGAGCTCCCTAAACGCCAAAAGTAGATAAGAATAAAGACTGCGGCAAGCAACCACCTATAATTATGATTGGCTGCCTGATGGGCTTGGCTCGCCGTGCGCGGAGTACCACTGAAAAAGGTCGTCTTGCGGACCCAATCTTATGATATTGTGTTTGCCATCACGGCCGGGATAACCGGTTCCAGCGACGTTTCCGCAGTCTACCGAGATGTTTCGCGCCTCATGTCAGTCTTGAGTCGTAGAGGTGCGACTTTGACGCCCTTGGTCGTGCATGACGCACGCACCGCAAAAGGAGGCTCATCGAGTTCTGATGTAATTTTGTGGGGTTCCATCAAATAGTCGCCGGTGTGTTACTGTTTGTACACACTTCGAGAATCCCTGACATCATGGTCGAGGTAGTGGCTTGGCGAGCGCAGCGTCATGGAAGCCTGGCAATCCGCAAAGCCTGGCATAGGTGGGAGTGTCTCTGTCGCCAGATCGATGAGCCCGGTCGCGATCATGATGTTGCCAGAAGCCAGCAAGGCCGCTATTGCTTTGGCAGCTGACGCGGCTCTCGAGTTGCACGATGCGGAGTCGAAGGGAGCGCCGAGGAAGCAACGGCAGCCATGTGCGTCCCGAGTATCACCAAGGGGTAAGCGAGTATTGTACAGGAGGTATGATCGTAATACAGAAACGAAGTCGCATAACGGTGCGAAGCGATCATCTGTCGAAGACTCGGATTGGGGTATAATCGCGTCGAAGAACCCAAATCGATGCGATACGAATGCCGAAGCCGGCCAGAAAGTGCTCGCCAGACCCAAAATCCAAGAATGACGACCCAAG
>TARA_R110002003_G_scaffold126_41_pt1 | contig 10297 bp, 9 predicted proteins | sample TARA_R110002003 | Tara Oceans TARA_R110002003 (sample SAMEA4396441) | marine metagenome | biome: Westerlies Biome; feature: [SRF] surface water layer (ENVO:00010504); material: water (ENVO:00002006), including particulate matter (ENVO:01000060) such as... | depth 5 m | reverse complement strand
TTGCTGAGGATGTACAGGCTTCGCAAACGCGATAAGTTGCGGAGCGCTACAAGCACTTAGGTTGACTAGAGCCTGGCTATCCTCATAAAGTACGTAGGCCATGTTCGCTAACTACAAAAGTTGCTGAGGATATACAAGCTTCGCAAACGCGATAAAGCTACGGACTGATAACTCAAAGAATACGAGCTTCTTCGTACTCAAGCGATGCACGATCTGAACTATCGATTCTGCTACATTAGTGATGCAGGAATTCGTATGCGCTCGTTGCGTAATTTCAGCTAAGAATGCTAGATGTCAAGGTACCAATACACAGGCTGGACTATCCTCAGCATATTTTGCAATCGCTACAATGCATAGATAAAAGTATCTGAGGATATACAGGGTTCTACATTGGGACGTAGTCAGGTACCTTATTATTGTCATATAACAAAAGGAGGGTGTAGGTAGACGAAGCAGAACGCCAAAGAAAAGAAAGGAGAAGAAGCAAGTGAGCGCATTGCCGAAGAAATGCCATTTGAGCTACCACAACCGGACATGACAGATGAGGAGCCGGACAATTCAAGTGACCCCCGACTACCTATCCATCTTACATCACCTAAGTAATTGGCACCCGTCGAAACACGACCGCGTATTCGCGGCAAGGCCTTCTGTTCTACAGCTGTCACCAACCCTACCTTGACAACTCATCAGCAATGTTTTCAAGGCACACAAAGGGCCTGGATGGCCTTGAAAAGTTCGAGACACAGGATATGCTAAGCGCCGTTGATGAGATGCCGAAGGCAAACAAGGATATCAGCATCAAGAAGAGCAGGAAGCAGTCCGAAGCCAGAGAACAGAAGAAGCGCAATAAAGCTGTAAGAGAGAGCTCACTCAGCTTTTGCAACGACTGCAACCATCGCCCGCATCGTGAACCTCGAACACCAGCTCCGGTTGAGAGAAGCAACGCAGTGCAAGTCTCACAAGATTCTCAAGCAAGTTGCGCGATTCGAAACACCGCACGACCATCTGACGCTCCGCTCGAACCCGGAGCAATGCGCGACGAGACGTGGCCAGCTCTCCCAGCTGCAGGAAATTCTCGAGTGCATTTACCGCATGACTACCGGAACTGATTGACAGTGCGGAATCCTGACGGGAGTCGGCATCTATATCTCTGCCGCAAACACTACATCCCCTCCTATTTTAGAGGACGAGTATCACAGCCCGTCTTCCCTATGTACGATGGCTAACATCTGAGCGATCTTGGCTATCAGCGAGCAAACCCACCTGACTTTAGTCCGCCTGCGTCGCGCAGGGAAGTGGTCGAGATAGAAGATACTGGTGAAGACGACGCTTCGGAGAGAACAAGGATTGGTGTTACTATGTTGGGTGCAAAGAAGGGTAGTATGGGCAGAGCACTTAGCAGAGAGTTGGGCAGGATTGGGAAAGAGGAGGATATGGAGATGGGAGAGTCATATATTCGTCTGTTCATCGCCTCTCATATCCTTCCGTCATGAGTTCACTTGCGCTCCCTGCTACCTCGCTGCTCGTGGCGAAATAGTACTAATACAAGCAAGAATCGAAAACACGTCGACCGGCAACTGTACATATGGAGCAATAAAGTCCAAGAGATGAGATGCCCAACCGCCATCCAGACCAAGATCGCGCCCCGTAACGCCTTGCTGAACCAAAGAAACCAATCGTGAAATGGCGTGGATATGTATCGTGTGAAGATGAGAAAGTATAAGCTCCAGAGATGATGTGTGCATGTCTCGTGTCCACAGCGGACCCAAAGGGGGCAAGCAAACAGAAGCCCGGCATACTCAGCACGCCAGCTCCGCCAACGCCTCGCTGCACAGCCTCTGGACACTACTCGGATCGAACCTTGGCCTGAACGTCAAGCTCCTCCTGTTCCGTCTAATCGAATCCAGCGCCGCACTCTCGTCGTCGAACAGATGATCGCTCCGCGGTTTCGATGTCGTTGGCGAAACGCGTGGGCTCGGAAATTGGAATCTGACCGACGGCACGCTCGTCTTCCTCTTCAGCTCCTGCACGCTCGACAAATGACCGCGCAACATTTGGACGAAGGCTGCGGTGTCGGCGGCGAGTAGGTACTCCTCTGGCGTCTGCGGCCGCTCGGGAGTGATGGTGATGGTGGTATTGTGGCGCTTGAGGAGCTTGGGCATGGACATCTGATTTTGGCCAGCGTCACGTGGTGGTTGTGGGAAGGAATAGCGGCCGAGGCCTTTGGGGGTGTAGTCCATGTCTGCGCTGTATAGGGTTGCGCTAGAAGCGGAGCTGGAGGTTGAGTCCATCGACCCGGCGTTAGAGGAGCGACGGATCTTCCAGACGATGTCTTCCTCGGACGCTGCAGATACGGGTGAAGCGGGTTCGTCATTATCGATGTGCCATGGTTTGGGGGCCGACAAGGCGGTGATGGCGGCCGCATAGTGCTTCTCGGCTAGACTCAATTCCTTGTAGCGGTTCTTGAGCGTTGCTTCCCGAGCCAGAGTGTCGTGGGATAATGCTGTGTAGAAGTTGAGGTAGGCCAGATGGACTGGGTGGATCTGATATTGTTAGTACGCATATACCATGTTGGTGCTTTATCTGTCACACCCACCTCAGCCTTCACCTCCACCAGCAAGTTCTCGCCATGTTTTGCGCACTGTGTATAATGCCGACTTGTATACAAGTCTTTGATGACGTGCATTTTCTGCCTCAACTCATCCCACCTGGCCTGAACCAACATGATGCTCAGCCGTCGAAAGTTGTCCGCAGTAGACAGGCAGTCCAAGTTGAAGTGGAGGAAAGTGCAAAGGAGGAGATATTGCGAGACCGGACGAGAGACACTGTTTGAATCCAGGATCGCGGCTGTCAGTGCAATGAGGAGAACTTAGGTCACAGAACCCAAAGAAAGGTCGACAGCGGACCGCAGCCGCGCGCGGATGCAGGAAGCGTTCTGTGGGGAACGTAATGCGCCTGCGCTGTGTTGAGACACCAAGGTTGATGCTGGACGGGAAGCTGTCACTCCGACGAAATGCAATAACCACGCAGCAGCACTATCGTCGTGCAAAGGAAGTGACGAACGCAATGCGAAAATGCGCCGCCATAGGACGCCATGATATACCCCTCAGGCCGCGCCACCTCAAAAATGTCACTTGCAAGGTGCAGCCAGGGAGCGCAAACTGGTTGTTTCGAACGCATGCAGTCTTCGTTTCATCGCACGGGTGTTGCAGTTGGCGCTTGCCCCATCAGGTGCAAGAGTTGCCTGTTCCTGGCACCGGAGCCTTCAGATCCAGGCTAAAAGATGCACCTGAGCCAGGTTACAACGGCTGCAGTCCGTCTAGTACCATTTATGCTTGTTGGAGCGTGTGAAAGGACTGGCGACCTTGCAGCAGCAGTGTCCAGATGACATCGTGCAGTCGAACTTATCCAACCGATAGCGGGGTCGCGAATGAAATCGATAAGCCGTGAACTGGTGCTCGAGACAGGTCGTATTGGTTGCGCGTGCGATCTGCACAGCGGGGAATAAAGTTCATGATGCTGCACTGTCAAGTCAGTGGAAGCTGATGGCGCGACACGAGGTAGGAGTTGGTGTTCCTGCACGGCACAGCCGAGACAGGTAGAACGACTCCATCTGGCCTTCCCGATGACCCAGAGCACGGCAGAGAAGCGCTGGGTGTTGCAGAAATGTGGCGGAGGTAGAGTTCCTGAAAACCTCAAGGACTTCAGCGGCTGCTGTCACACTTCATTGCTCCGGCACAAGGACACCTTATTGGACAGGTCATCGTCCAGGCGCCGGTCTTATCAACCGACGCCATCTGCCTCTGTCAAGCCAATTGAAACCATGTCTGAAAGACTTGCTTGTTGTAGACCATCTCATGTCACCAGAAGCAAATAGTAAGCGCGACGCGTGGATGGCATAGTATGCAGCAGTGTGACCAAGGAGCTATGAACAGATAGTATTGTACACAGCCATGTTGCCAATGGGCCGAGTTCCGGGATATCTAATCGTCTCTTTGAAGCGCTTAACCCTCAGAAGCAGCCGCACCAGTGATAATCTCGACAAGTTCGCCAGTAATGACGGCTTGACGGGTACGGTTGTAAAGAATCTGGAACTTGCTGATCATGTCTCCGGCGTTCTTGGAAGCGTTCTGGCATGCAGGTCAGCAACGGCACCACAAAAGTGTGCTGGGTATCACGTACGTCCATAGCGTTCTGGCGGGCCGACTGTTCACACGCGTGTCCCTCGGCAAGCGCCCAGAACAGCGAGTTGGCAAGAGCGTACTCGCGGAGGTTGGGGAGCACCTCATCCTCGATCTCGAAAGCCGAGAATTGAGCTAGTGCTTGTCAGTAAAGCACTCGCATTCCTCCGGTTTTGACCTACGAGAGTTGGCAATGGCCTCCTCCGAGAAAGCCTCCTGGACAACAGCCTCGTAGCTACCAGCGTTGATGAACTTGTTGTAGACGATCTTGATGGAGGCGTAGTCGGTGGGAAGGAGAGAGATCTGGTCGGCGATGCTCGAGGAGTCGGCGAAGGTAGGAATGTCCTTTCCAGCACCAGAGAAGTTGAGCACCATGTTCTTGGGGTTCGACCTGCTCAACTGCGCCTTGCACTTCTCGCCAATGACGGCAAGATCCGCGTCTGGGAGGTCGAGAAGCATCCTCCTGACCTTCCTAGACATGCCCGAGTGGATACCACCGCAGAGACCCTTGTCCGAGCTGCAGACAATGATCAACGTCTTCTTGCCCTCGCCCTCGATGGCCTTGGTCTCGGCGCTGTCGAAGACGGTGTTGGAGGTCTGGCCGTATGTGCGCGACTGCCACATGGCCTTCTGGGCGCGGGTGAGCTTGGTCGACGCGACGACCTTCATCGTCTTGGTGATCTTCTCGATGTTCTTGATCGACTTGAGGCGGCCCTCGATTTCTCGGAGGGTGGCATAGCCGGCGGCATTGGTGGCAGCGAGAGGAGCAGGCCTATATCACGGGGATTCAGTCAGCTACTGATGGGTTTGCAGACGCAATGGCTCGGGCAGTGCGGCGGTGCAGCGCAGGAAAAGCGGCCATGGCGGGCGGGAGGAGCGTACCGGGCGGCGGCGGCCAGGCCAGCTCTCAGAGCCGGACGCGCAGCTCGAGACAGCATTTTGGCGGGGAATTGAGATGAGCGGAGATGGCAACAGCCTGTGGTGGAGGTGCACTGCTGTCTTGCTTGAGCAGGAGCTTCCGGGCAGTCGGCCCATCAAAGTTCCTCGCGCACAGACGGCCGCGTCACATGATCCCCGCAGAATCGAAGACGCGCTTCTGACCAAGTCCGCGTAGTGTTCCAGAACACGAATGCACAGGAACCTCGTCTAGGCCGAGCAGGCGCACGGAGCCGTATTCTGCATGATGATACTCACTCGACCAACGCTTTATCACCGGTGAACAGAGCACCGGTTAGAAGACCTCGTGTCGACATATGCCATGCGCTTAACCGCTAGATAAGCGTGCAGTGGAGCACGATGGTGCAGTGATAGAAACTGGCTCCTCGCCACATCTCGCTGCCTTGATAGCTTGTCCTTCACGCTGAGCGGACAAAGGACTGGTGAGCGAGTCCTGCGTTGGTAAAGGCCGCCAACGACATGGTGGTTTGTTACCAATATTACCTGGCCCGATAATTTAGTCTAAGGCCGAGCGGCCGTGCGCCGAGACTCGACTTCGCGGTCCTCCCTCCCAAAAACGCAGCATTCCTCCTCCTCCACTCATCCATCGCCCGTCTGCCACCTGTCACAACCAGTCGCGCTCTCACGCCCACCCTGCTGCGTGGTTGCCCTGCCCCGACACGCGCCAGTCGCGATTGCAGCGCAAGCCTTGCTCCCGCTTTGTCGCAATCGCTAAGTCCCCTGGGGCCTCGCTGTGACATAGTCAATACGACGCTCGCTTTTTCATTACCCGCAGCATCGTTGCCACGTCTCAACACCATGTCTTCGTCCGACGATGACGCGCCCCTCATGAAGGGCAAGGACCAAGGTGAGTCCATCAAAAAGAGCAGAGAAAGTCGTGGCGTTTCGCATGCTGATTGTCGCGTCCCTCTCTCGCACGCGACGAGCGTCCCCCGGTGTCCGAGGCCTCACCCCAGCTATCACATCCCCATCCCTTCCATCACCCAACCTCAGATCGCAGTTCCGACCACCATGGCTGACCACTCGTCCTCTGCAGCGCTATCGAACGACCGCATTTCCAAAGACGAAGACAAGGCCATGGACAAGCAGGTACCTTCGAACGGCCACGTCGAGCCGGGCATCTCGATCCGCATGGGCCCAGTCGACGACAAAATGGACGTTGACGAACCAGCGACCAACGGCAATGCCAACGCCAAACGCAAGGCGCGCAGCAGCATCACCAACGGCAAATCGTACAAGGACGCAAGCAGCTCAGAGGACGATGACAAGCCACTTGTGCGTTCCTTCACATTAAAACGTGTCTGCCCAAAAGCTAACGTGCCGCAGAGCAAGCGGCGGCGGACGACCCAGCAGACGAAACAGGTCAAGGAAGAGTCCGATTCCGAACTCAGCGACGTCCCTCTGAAGGCCAGGAATCTCCCCAAGGCCAGCGCCGAGCAGATTGGAGAGTCCTCTGATTCCGACACGCCCTTGAACACAAAGCTCGTCAAGAAGAAGGAGGCGATCGAGAAGGCTGCTGCGAAGGAGGCCAAGGTTATACGCGCCAAGGAGAAGGCAGCACCAAAGCGCAAACCTAAGGTCGAGAGCGACAGCGATGATGACGTACCCCTCGCGAGGAAGAAGGTGCCCGCAAAGAAGGCCAATGGCGTCAAGAAAAAGGAGGAGTCGGACTCTGACGCACCTCTTGCGAAGAAGCCTGCTGCGAAGAAGGTCAAGGCGAAGGCTGCTGCAGCACCACCCGCAAAGAAGGGAAAGGTGAAGGCGAAGGAGGAGTACCGTTGGTGGGAGGACAACGCGAAGGGTGACGGAACCAAGAAATGGGACACCCTTGAGCACAACGGTGTCGTCTTTCCGCCCGAATACACGCCCCTCCCGAAGCACGTCAAACTGATCTATGACGGCGTGCCTGTCAGCCTGCACCCAGAAGCAGAAGAGGCAGCCACTTTCTACGGCAGCATGTTGAACTCAACTCACAATATCACGAACCCCACATTCAACAAAAACTTCTTCGAGGACTTCACAGCTATCCTGGACCAGACTGGCCATGGTAAAGACAAGGAAGGCAAGACCGTCAAGATCAAGAAATTCGAAAAGTGCGACTTCAAGCCCATCTTCGAGCATTTTGACTCTGAGCGTGCCGCGAAGAAAGCTCTCCCAGCTGCAGAGAAGAAGGCTCTCAAGGCTGAGAAGGAGGCAGCAGAGGCTGATTACATGTATTGCATGTGGGACGGTCGCAAGCAAAAGGTCGGCAATTTCCGCGTGGAACCTCCTGGCCTCTTCCGTGGTCGTGGTGAGCACCCGAAAACCGGACGCATCAAGAAGCGTGTGTTGCCCGAGCAGATCACAATCAACATCGGCGAGAAAGCTAAGGTCCCACAAGCACCAGCAGGCCATCGCTGGAAGGAGGTCAAGCATGACCACGAGGGCACATGGCTCGCTATGTGGCAAGAGAACATCAACGGTGCTTACAAGTACGTCATGCTTGCCGCAAACTCCGATATCAAGGGTCAGAGCGACTTCAAAAAGTTCGAAAAGGCGCGAGAGCTCAAGAAGCACATCGATCGGATTCGCCAGGACTACAGGAAGGAGCTCAAGTCCGAGAAGATGGTCGATCGTCAACGTGCTACGGCTATCTACCTCATCGATCAGTTCGCCCTTCGTGCAGGTAACGAGAAGGGTGAAGATGAAGCCGACACTGTGGGCTGCTGTTCATTGAAGTTTCAGCACATTACACTGAGGCCGCCAGAGACTGTCATCTTTGACTTCTTGGGTAAAGACAGTATCCGATTCTACGACGAGGTCAAGGTCGATCCTCAAGTCTTTAAAAATCTCAAGATCTTCAAGAAGGAGCCTAAGACTATCGGCGACGATATCTTCGATCGCTTGACTGTAAGTCACCTTGTCGGTGTCCTCGTGGCTATGCTGATAATTGCAGACATCCGCCCTTAACAAGCACTTGACGAGCTATATGCCAGGCCTCACCGCCAAGGTCTTCCGTACCTACAACGCGTCATACACCATGGCTAGGCTGCTCAAGTCTCTCAAAGCCACTGGTACCATTCAAGAGAAGGTCAAGGCATACAACGATGCCAATCGCGAGGTGGCTATCCTCTGTAATCATAAGCGTACCGTTGCAGCTAGCCACGGAGCCTCCATTGACAAGATGAACGAGAGGGTACGTACCATTTCATCTGGTACATTTGGTCCTGCTAACGTGATTAGATTAATGGTCTTCGCTATCAAGTCTGGAGAACCAAGATGATGATGGTCGACTTGGACCCCAAGATCAAGAAGAAGAAGGGTGCCGAGTATTTCGAGCGCCCTGAAGATCTAGACGACGAATGGGTCAAGCAACACCAGGACGCCGAGGTCGAAGAGATGCGCCAGAAGATCACCAAGAAATTCGAGAAGGACAACGAGAAGCTCCAAGCCGATGGCGAGAAAGAGATGAAGCCAAAGGAGCTTCAAGAGCGCCTCGAGAAGGCAGACGAGCTCGCTGCCAAGTACAAGAAGGAGAACAAGACTGGTAAAGTCGAAGCTGAAGGCAAGGGCGCGACGATTGCGAAGCTCGAGGGCAACATTGAGAAGATCAATCAACGCATTGAGAACATGAAGATCCAGATGGAGGACAAGGAGGGCAACAAGGAGGTTGCCCTGGGCACTTCCAAGATCGTAAGTGGGCGTCAAAGTCCTCGATGTCGCAGCCTACTAACGTGACGCAGAACTACATCGACCCTCGTCTCACCGTCGTTTTCTCCAAGAAGTTCGACGTTCCGATTGAGAAGTTCTTTTCAAAGACGCTGCGCGAGAAGTTCGATTGGGCGATCAAGTCCGTCGATGAGGATTGGGAGTTCTAAAGCACCTGTAGTGCTCGTCTTCGGACATCTTCGTAGGACTGCATTAGGGCGGATGTGGATTCATTATGGCGTAGTGGGTAACAATCTCTGAGATGGAAAAGCACAACAAGGCACTTTGTACAACTCCTGTATGCTGACGGCGGCATGGTGGCAGCATGGATTATTGCTTTGCGATTGCGACATCTCAGCTATCATTTACACGCTGCATCTTGCATAGCAATAGGTAAAGACATATTCGATCAAATACAAATCATCACACTGTAGGCTGTCTCGCACACTTGTGTCACATGTGCTATGCCCTGTATGGGCGTGTCGATCATGATAGTCTGCAGCCTCGTGCATGAACTCCTGTTCGCTACACCGGACCTCACCGTCTTCTCGCCAACGCCCTCCAACCAGAGAAGGCGCACGACATGCCAGGCCGACACCGGGGCTTACATGCCTTGCATCCAGATGCGGCTCAGGGAACGTGCATTCACTGACCCTCCCCTGCAGGACCTCGCGCAAAGAAAGCATGTGGCATTTAGCGGTGAACGAGAGTCTTCAAGAACATATCCAACCAGCGACAAACAGTTGAGAGCACAGATCGGGGACGTAAGGTGGTACCATGCGGTACAAAGATCATGTGTAGGACATGACGCAGGTACGAAGAAAAGTTTGCTCGCCGGCCAACGCCATGTGTTGGTCATCGATTCAAGCCCAATGACTGGCAGTGGGAACTGCCGAAAGGTCGTCGGACTTGCCACTAGCTTGATTACTGATCTGATTTGGTGCTGTCTGCTGTTTGCATGAACGCATTGTGAGAGGTTGCATCGGAGTGTTGGAATGTTAACGTTCGTATGCCAGTACATAGCAAAGGTGAAAAACAACTAGACGGTTCCGTGCTCTTCCTACGTTTTGACCAGTACACCGGAACGCAGCGTCCCACGTTCCACAGTGGATCCAACACGAGGTCACAAAGGACAGACCGAACACTGATCCAACGTGCGTTACGCAAGGGCTTGCCTTTGCAAAAACGCTTCTGCCCCTGAACGCACCCCACCCCTTGGGCTGTCATGCGGCCAAAGGTTCATCCCGCCATCAAGGTTCAGGACCCGCGGGAGCACGCGCGCCGTCCAGTCTCTTGGCTGCCGCCCGTTTCCATTGCTCACCTCCCGCGACTGGTCTTGCGCACAAGAGGGAATGGAAACACTTTGGCCGTGACGCTGTGCGACCGGTATTCCACCAGGAAGTATTGTACATATGTACGTACCTGCAGGCGGCGGCGGAACGGGACGAACGCCCCATCGCCATCGTCCATGA
>TARA_R110002003_G_scaffold3_15_pt1 | contig 10300 bp, 9 predicted proteins | sample TARA_R110002003 | Tara Oceans TARA_R110002003 (sample SAMEA4396441) | marine metagenome | biome: Westerlies Biome; feature: [SRF] surface water layer (ENVO:00010504); material: water (ENVO:00002006), including particulate matter (ENVO:01000060) such as... | depth 5 m | reverse complement strand
TTTCCGGTATCAAGATTTTCGGCTTGCTGGTGTGCATGAGGATCGCCATGACTATCGAAATGCTTGGTAATAAAAGAGTGAACTGTTGAGCGCTACAGAGACTTGAAGTATGATGTAGGAGCAAATGCCTCGCAACTTTATTTACTCCGGAAAAACAAGACTGTCCGCTATCGGCCAGCTGTAGTAAGATGTATCAGCTGGTCCCTTTGTATGATGCGACAGGGAGCCTTACTCGTTGAAGGTATAAGCTACCCCGCCCCCGCAACCCCACGTATTACGCCACTATGTAAGATGATTTAGTTTAGGCGTTGGCGAGATCAGTCTGTTAGAATCCGAATCTTTGCAGAGCTGATGCTTGACAGTGTAGCGAGTCTCGAAAGAAGAAGCAAAGATGGAGCGGAGATACAATGGAGCACAAGCTTGACTTTATATTCGTCGAGGACAGTTCCTACGCAAACGCAGATTTGCTCGTTCGTGCACCATGCATGTCTTGCATGGCGCGGGTAGCTGCATAAGGCATGGTGCGCAGTCATTGGAGGCTCAGGGCGTACTGGTGGGGTTTCGCCGCATACGTGGGCAAGTACCGCCGCCCCGTTACCAATTGCTGCGTGTCTTCAGTTTCTCATTCTGCACGACCTCGATCCAGTAGTTGTCCGGGTCTGTGCACGTATCAGTCAGTGTTGAATCCGCAGCTAGTCGAGGTGACGTACCTAGCACGAATGCAATGTTCTTCATGCGACCGTCGGTCAACCTCTTCTTCCAGTTCACCTTCTTCTCCTCAAACCGAGCACATGCCGCGTCCAGGTCGTCAACAGCAATACAGATGTGGCCGAAGCCCTGTGGCTCGTCGTTGCCGTTGTGGTATTTGAAGTTGTCATCTTTCTCGGTACCATAATTCCACGTCAGTTCGAGAAGACCCTCGTGGTCTGCTACGGGGTTGACTCCATTAGCAGTCTTGTCCGATGCAGGTGCACCGTAGCCGAGGAAGTACAAGTTGAAGCCAGCGTTGGGAGACTCTGACGTGCGCTTCAGCTGCATGCCCATAACGTCCTGGTAGAACTTGAGCGAAACATCCTTGTCCTTGACGCGGATCATGGTATGATTCTAGCCGTGTTAGACTCGCCAAGCCTGTCACGATGCCTTGGACCTACCATGCGATACGTGCTTGTGTCTGATTCTTTGACGTTCTCCGTCTCTTCCAGTGGCTTCTGGCCAATTACTTCAACCCAGTAGCCGTCAGGGTCGAGCACAAACGCGATGTGGCGCATGCGACCGTCGGTTAGCTTCTTCTGGAACTTGTAGCCGGCATCCTCCAAGCGCTGGCATGCCGCTTGGATGTTGTCTACCGACACGCAGAGGTGACCGAAGCCCTTGTGTGGCTCGGTGTTGCCATTTGTGATCTTGTAGTTCGGTTCGTCTTCTGTGCCGTAGTTGTGGGTGAGCTCGACTATGCCCTCACGGTCTGTCCAGTGGTTGCCGTGTGACACCGCTTTGGGGCTATCGTACGCGAGGAAGTAGAGGTCGAACTTGGCGTCAGGGTTCGCGATCTTGTTGATGAGCTTCATGCCCAAGAACTCGTAGAATGCGACGCTGCGCTTGGGATCCTTGACTCGAATCCTGGTTTCGATGAGCAATTGACCAAGGACACGGGATGACTGTATAAGTGGTGGTCATGGCGTTACTCACATAGAATGATTGAGCTTGTACTTGCTTGGATCCGTAGCCATGGTTGCTAGCGCTCGGACGAAGTCGAATCCTCTGTAACTGGGTGGTGAAGCTTTGAAGAATGACTTTGACGTTGTGCTCAAGGTCGCAAGATATCTGGGACGCAAGAAGAGCATAGAAGACAACACTGAACCGCAATTGAGGGGAAGCCTTCCAAGATGGAGATGACGTTGAGCAGCAAACTATTTTACCCCACCGGCGGCTTTTACTCGGAAAGCGTTCCGCGTGGAGAACGAGATCATGAGCGCATGCAGCATTGGCCCGAACGCGGCTAGCTCACAAATGCATCATGTTCGACAAAACAAATCGCATCGAATCTGCTCGAGCAATCCATGAGTTCCAATGTGCAAAAGCAACGGCATGTCGTAGGAACCCGCTTGGCCTAGTGCGGAACATCCACGTCAAAGGTGAACACCCACATGGGTGAACGAACATAGACTTTGAGGCACAAAACCCGTCGCCGTCATGCCATCCCGAGTGGAATGCCACGTCTGGGGTTCTCAGCCCTACGTCCCCAAGATTTCTCGACGATCAATTGGCACGCGGCAAAGTCAGGCCCGATAAGGAGCCGGGGTGGTCATAGCGCATTCCAACCTCCGCCTCCAATCTTGGAACAACATCATGTGGACAGGTTTGATACGCTCTTTCGATACCTGCGCGGCATTGCTCGCTTCTTCTTCGAGCACCGCATAACATTGAGCCTGCTGGCCGGTTATTGGAGGGAGCCGCGCCCTCGTGCTGAAGGCGGGAACCACCCGCAGTGAGAATCGCGTCGACGAGGTACGTCGTCCACCTTCACTGCATGCAAGCCATCCGCCATCGTATCGCTTCAGCTACGCAGCACCGCTGTCGCTAAGGCTGCTTTAACCACAAGCCGACATCCCTATACCACCACATCATAGCCAGACCCTTCCAGTCTCTGACCATGCAAGCGTCGCGCGACAGACCAATGATCAATATCGCTAAAGTGAGCGACTGGCTCACCCGCAATGCCAATGAGCAGCTTTACCCTCGCCTTTTGTAGGTGTCCAGGACTGCCACTATATGCGCTGCTGTACGAATAACCCTATTAGTCTCATGTCTCCAAACGGAACTCTACTCGCCTACTCAACGCCAGTCGACATCAAGGAACTTCGCGATCAAGCTGCTCTCATCTCAATAGTATGGAAAGAGAATTGCCAAGGTCGCCAAAAGCCATCTGTATCAGAGCAACGCAAAGACTCGACCCGCAATAACGATGCGACGTTGAATGCGTCTCAATCCAGCAAGTCTGCGCTGAAGACCCTCACTGTTCAATCGCAGAATTGCAACATCCTAGTTCGTTCAATACAACCCGAGCTGCTCCTGGTCCTGGTCGGAAACATTCCACCTAAGAAGAGTCAATCTTTCAAGATCAACGCTGAGGGTGTCGGCGATCCTCGATTTCCTCCATTCGACGCAGCACCGTCGCGATCTGGATCCAGCTCGAATCTTCTGCTAGGCGATGCGGCGTCTGACGGCTTTGACGGGTCCAACAAAGGCAAGGCTCCTTCCCTGATGAGCAACATGAGTCAACGGGAGAAGGATGTCAGACTTGGCGTGCTACACGTCCAGCGCAAGCGCTTAGATGCCCTTGCCGACTACGCCTTGCGAGACTTCGAGAGTTCTGGATTTGTCATGCCCGCCGACTCTGACCTCCAGTAGAATTCATTCTCAGGGTTCGTGGACGGAGGAAGCGGTGCGACTGGTCCCGATCCCGCGCCGCTCAACTTGGCCATGGAAAAAGACCACAGCGAAAACATCGAGGAGCTCGCCTCGACAGCTCAGACAGAGTTTCTCAACCATGGCTCCGCGCAGTTTGCTCGGGTTATGGAGAGGGGAACTTCTCTAGAGAACCTTTCGGCAGGTAGGCAGGAACGTGTCAAGCCATATGATTCCCACGCCTCGAACAGCTTGAGGGGCAAGCCTCGCCCTTCGGGTGAACAAGACGGAAGCACTGCTGCTGTCACGGCAGGCTCTTCCAAGGCACCAGAAAGCAGTGCAGTCGAGACGAAAGGTATTTTCGAAGCCGTTGTGGATAGAGTAAAAGAGTACATGCCTTTCCCACTTTCACCCCCGTTATAGGCAGGGGTATCACGAACTGTATCACAATACATCATGTACTTGTTTCCTTCTAATCAGCAAGGGTATCCAAATGTCCTCAGTGTGTCGTTGCAGCACGTTCAATTCATAATTTCCTTTCATCCATCACCATGTGGCTCTTCAACACCTTGTATTATTTGAACTGATGTCTCGATGAGATGTAACTGCCCTCCAGCCTTATACAATCTTCAGCACCGCTACCATCTTGCATAGATTTTGCGTCCTGCCTCTGCTGAATTTTCATCAGATATCATTATTCACAAGGTGTGGATGTAGTGTCCTGATAAGTAGGACATGCTATCAAAGTCTAAGCCGTCCAGTCTACGACAACTTCCACTGTTCTCGATTGTACTGCTTTGGCCACACACCCGACTTGCCCGGCGCAATAATGCCATTTGGATCCACTGCATTTTTGATCGTCTCATTGAATCTCCTGAACACATTGTTGTTGAAGTTGTACGTGTCCATGATCTGGTCCATGACCGCGAGATGTGTGCGGTATTCGCCCCAGCCCTCTTTCGCACAGTCGTCAATCAGTGTTTTAATGAGCCAATGAGCCTTCTTCTTCTGCTCTTCGTTCTTGCGGTCAAACACGATGCACACAATGTGATGCATCTCGCGCATGCCGACTGTGAAGGTGCCGATGAAGTCGAGGCCCGCCTCATGGCATCGCTGCTTGGTGATGGCGAATTGCTTTGTGGCATCGTCGCCGTTGACTCGTGCAATGGGAGAGAAGAAGAGATGTGAGCCGTTAGGAAGCCAGCTGACCCAACGCAATTCGTCGAGTGTGGGAATGCCCTGCATTGTTTTGTGCCGCGTGTGCAGGACTGAGTTTTCTTCTTTTCTATCCTCTGGGAAGTAGAATTTGGCGCCAGGGATGGCAGAGAAGCTCTGCTTGACGACTGCCCACATTGCTTGCCGAATAGGTTCTGGGCCGTATAGTGCGCCATAGAAGTTCCAACGACCAAGATTGAGATCTTGCGCGATCTTGTCGAGTTCCTGGTCGCTCAGTGGTCGGTTGATGTCGGATGTGTAGTGCGATTTGGGGTTCATAACCGCTGCATCTAGCAAGATGTGTCGGATGGTAGGCACATTCTGGAGGATCATGCCAAGCCGCAATGGGCGGATGATGTCTACCGCTTGCTTCAAGTCCTCCTCTCGCGGAATAGTGATCAGATATGATTGATAGCCACCAGGATTGGGCATTAACCACATACCCATCTTGGTCGCGATGCCGAGGTTGGATTGGGTGAAGATCCCATCGATGTATGGTCCGAATCCATAGTTGAAAAGCTGTGCAGACTCGTTCCATGGCTGATCCTCTAGTCGAGCACCTTCCTTGTGTTTGGGATTTGGCATGGCTCCCATTCCAGTCCGAATAAGCTCGCCACTGGGAAGAACAAGCTCGATGCCAGAATGCATCATGAAGTGATCTCCGTAAGGCGTGTACCCGACTCCACGTTCCAGCGTATTCCCGAGAACCGATCCACCACCCAGATCCGGCACGTCCAACCACAACTTGTCACGAAGATTGTTCTTAACGAGGTACTCGTGTAAGTCATGGAATGTGACACCTGTGCAACTGAATTAGCTGCTGAGTTTCGACGCTGCTAAAACATGGCATACCCGGTTCGACAAGGCAGTAAGCACCCTCAACATTAACTTCTAGAATCTTGTTCATATTTTTCCCCATATTGAGTACGACGCTACCTGATACTCTGGGTGCTGCACCACCGTAGCCTGAGTTTCTTCCAATGCTGACTTCGATGCGGGAAATGTGATGTTAGCATTCTGGTCGTGATCGTACCTAGGATTGATACGTACTTGGCCACAGTGGTACGAGGGTTTCGTTTGCGGCCTTTACAATGAGCTGGACGTCCGCTACATTTCGTGGAGCAATGACTGCAGAAGCCAGAAAAAAGTCCTGCTTCAGGACGTGATGCGGGTCATGCGTGTAGTTGGGTTTCATGTAGTCGCCGTCATCAATCTGTGCTGTCGATGAGATGACATCAATGTTCTCGCTGCCCACCGCATCTAGACAGGCTGACAAGAAGTTGTTGAAGGTATCATTGGAGACGTTTGGTGGCAGGACGAGAGGTGCGTAGGTTTGAACCATGATGAAAAGTGATGACAGAGATGCGAACGAGGTCAATTAGGGACTTCTAGGGTCTTTATATACATGCTCTGGGGAACCAGAACCCGGGAAATATGGCAGTGAACTAGCCATGGATGCCGCAGGTCACCACACCGAAGGACCTTTCGCTTGCTCCAGTGGTTCATCTGGACAGCTAAGCCATGCCCGCTCAGCCAATCAGAATATCAGGCTCAAATACTATGCCGCAAATGGAGGTGCAGTGTTGCAGAGTGGTCACCTTGGTCTCGGCTTGCCACCACTGTGGTTGCTTTTGGGGTAACTGTGGGAATTCCCCGCTCCACTGTGTACTGTGGTCAAACCCCGACCTATCGGAGTAGCACCGGCAAGTCAATCCCGCGCGGTCAGAATACTCGATTATTGCCGAAAACCTTAAGCGTAGCATTTACCACAATTGATCTCCATGAACGGCTCTGTTACTCCATGGCCCGCCATCGGTTACTTGACAAACGATAATGGTTCGCCAATATGTTCAGATGCAGCGACGCTGGTAGCGCCAGCTAGTCCCCAATTCCTACCCTATGCATACACGGTGCACTGTGCGACGAAACAATGTTCTCATTGCGACCATGACGAATATGGCTGATAGGGTGGGTTTTAGTATCGATACCTCTTCACTGACCGACAAATGGCTTCGGTTGCACCAAATATCTAGTGAAGGTCGTCAAGGTCACCAAAAGTGAGGGGCTAGTATAACAGGATATTTCGAGCCTGATTTGCAATTCGTTCAGTGGGTCTTGAAGGTTCGATACCGTACCTGAACATGGGAAGTTTTCTTTACCGAGTATGTTGTATATACGTCGAAGCAAACCGGACGCAGAAGTGAGCCAAGTCGAGCTTCGGGTCAAGGTTTGCTTCAACGAAAAGACTATCAAGGCAATTGAGGCATCTGCAGATGGCTAACTCGATCCTGCCTTCCCCTTCCGAGGTTCGCCTCTTTCCGCGCTAACGTTAGTCAGTTTGTGGGGCCCCGCATGAAGGCAGAACCCATGCCATTGTCCGTCGACATCACCAACTTCATCTCTGCAACACACACGCTTACTTGCAGAGATGACTTGGGATTTCATGTACATTCCATCCGCCCAAGCCGTTACACATCGATTGCGCCATGCTTGAGGGCAAAGAGCGACTCACCTGCACCTTTTGCTCCCGAGGATTCACACGAGGGTATGTGACCCCCTTCCCACGGGCCACTCGGATATCAAAGTCGCATCGTGACTAACAGAAGCGGTTTAGTGATGCGTTGAAGCGACATTGGGGAACATGTAAAGTTCGTCGCGAGCGGGCTATCGCTGTCCCAGAACCGCAGCTGAAGATCAGGGGAAGGAAGCCACGAGCATGTGACAATTGCAGTCGCATGAAGCGTGCGTGCACAACGGACAGACCCTGCAAGCCGTGTCTTCAGCGCAACTGTGACTGCACGTACACTCTGAGGGAAGCAAGATCTCCGTTGGTAAGTCACACCGTTGGTGACGAACCATCGACGACGGGACCACATTCTCCCTGTTTCGATCTCGGAATCTACGAGTCCGTCTTTGATTCTTTAAACCACTCCAGCGATCACTATCCGTCTCCATCAGCATCTTCCCCCACCCATTTCTCTGCCCCGGAATTGCGTGATCCGTCGAGCAACTTTGACCTCACAGACTGGGACGTGACGTGGGCCGTCTTTGAGGAGCACGCACTAGCCGCCTCGCTGTCGCATCGACCTACACATCTCAATATCGATGTCCTCATCACATTTCCCTTCCTCGACAACTTCACCAAGTCCACTGGCTTCGTCAAGTCTTTCAGATGCGGAAGCTCAGACCGCAGATCGACAGCTGCTTTGGAGTGGTCTGGCGTGACGTCTAGTGGCCATTTGTCGACGAAGCGTAGACTATGTGATGAGCCTACGGCACACTGGATCGATATAGCGGAAGCGGCTTTACTGCGGACGTCTCATATGACTAGGGTTGATGGCCACGTTGGCGGACTCCTAGGAAAGACGCACGACATTGTATCGCAGGTACGAAACGCCACTATCAACAAATCGCGGCGAAGCATCATCACCTCGACATGGTCTGCATCGCTCGAAACAATGTGCTACGAGTTCTTTCACCCAACGAACATGCAGAAGTACCTAGCCCTATTTTGGTCGTGCTGGTACGATAATTGGCCGACCATACACCGTCCGACATTCGATGCCGTCAGCACATCGACAACTCTGGTTGCCGCAGTCGCCATCGTAGGTGCGTGTCTTTCAGCGGATGTTCGAGACCGTGCAGTAGCCCAACTCTGGTTCAATACCATCGAAGAACTCGTCTTCGATGATGACATTTTTTCCTTGCCAGAGCCCTCTGTAATATGGCGAGATCCTGAGTACAAAAGCCATCGAAAAGACCACTTGGATATCCTACAGGCGGCTTACTGTGTTTGTCTATATCAGACCTGGGAGGGTAGCAAGCACAGTAGGAAGCGCATGTTGCGCCAACGCTTCAGTTCTCTAGTTTTCGTAAGTACATGCAGTCCCATAGGATCATACTGAAACAGACCAACTAATTCCTTTGGTAGTTGACGCGCGACATCGGCATGGGACAAGCCTCGCTGAAAAGTGTAGACACATCAGATCTGACATTGTTCGATTGGGAAGAATACATTACTCGGGAGTCACTGATCAGGTATATGGAGTCTATGTATCTACCGCCTCTATGCTAACAATCAGTCAGGCTTGCTTGCTATGTCTTCGCCATCGACTCCGCTTTCGCTCAATTCTATCGGCATCCACCTCGAATGACCTTGTCGGAGATGACCAATGACCTTGCTTCACCTGAAGCTTGTTTCAGCGCGACCACCGCCGAGGAGTGTTTCGTGATTCTGAAGACGTGGCGTTGCGCGTTCAGACCACCCGCTGATTGTCTCACGTTATCGCGTGCAGTGGAAGCCCTCTGTGAGCCGGAAACTTCCAAGAGATGCGAGTTCCGGCACGCTTTTGAAGCATTGAGCGTGCTGGACATGTTCACGATTATCAGCGCACTGTACGCGCAGACTTTTCACCTCGAACTATCGCTTGCCAAGAGCGCTGTATCTGTGGAGGAGTCGGCGCTGTCCATTGCTCTACAACAATGGAAAGAATTATGGCCGTCTGCAAGTCGAGACGCAGAGATTACTGGCCTGACCGGCGGAGAGTCAGCAAACCCACATTCCCATGGCATTGGCTTCATGCGACATGCGCCCGAATACTGGCTGCTCACCCATCTCATTCTTGAGCGAAGACTGAAGCAAGGTGCACCGGCCAGTAGGGCGATCATGAATTCACAGCTTGATGGGGAAATGATACCAATCCAAGTGCTGATAGCGGAGCTCCAAGCAACGCCTGAGATAAAAGTATGAGCAGGAACGTCCTTAACGTCACCATGCCCAGAGCAAAGTCCACCTTTGTCAAACGATACGGAAGTCTTCGCAACGACTACTACTCCAGGCTTGACCAGTCATGATGCTGTGAACATATGACTCTCCAATAAGCTGCCAGCTCCTGCCGCGCTCCCTGATAACGCACGGTACCCTGCCTCCACGAAACAATGCAAGCGGATCGCCGGGACGCGTGGCACCCGGCAACAGGCAAACAGCGCCGCTGTTTGTCCTTTCCATCTTGCGACATTCGCAGAGGTTTGTGCCTATACCACGAGAATGCTGTATGCGCCACGTTGGCCGCAGATGTCATTATACATGTCGAGAATCATACAGCGCTCCTCTCGTGCTGAGATCTGGCACTCATAATGGGAGCTTGAGCTTAGACTCTGGCTCGCCGTCCTCGAAGAAGCATGCATGCACTAAACTCAGCACATCCAGATTGCGAATGCGTGGCAAGGTTCTCGAGCACGAATTGTTTTACACCTGCTCCCCCGAAAGCCGATAGTCTGGTGCTCCCAAGACTCCAGGCCTGTCGCGCACTTGTACAAGACCAACAAGACCGAAACCCTTCTCTCTGGGTCCGCATGAGTTGAACCTGCACAGTGCGTGCTTCGAAGTCGGATTGATATATGTAAATGACGCCGGCCTAGAGACTGCGACTTTTCTCTGTAGATCGGAGCTGCGTCAAGGCGCTGGATAAATTCGTCGTGATGGGTAGTATCCCTCACCCCTTCGATTTCAACATCGACGTCGAGTAGGGTTGGGCGATCCAGCAGTAGCTTATCGTCTCCTATTCGTTTAGCTCTACAACTCCTTCATACCGGTTTTCTTCACTGCCGTAGGTGTGTCAAGACTGGTGCGGCGCCATTCAGCTGATGATTCAGCTGATGAAGTGTGGTGGAAGCATTC
>TARA_R110002003_G_scaffold49_3_pt1 | contig 10305 bp, 4 predicted proteins | sample TARA_R110002003 | Tara Oceans TARA_R110002003 (sample SAMEA4396441) | marine metagenome | biome: Westerlies Biome; feature: [SRF] surface water layer (ENVO:00010504); material: water (ENVO:00002006), including particulate matter (ENVO:01000060) such as... | depth 5 m | reverse complement strand
CCCCCCGAGTGGAGCCTGATCATTTCACTCGTTCCTTTTCGTCGCTTGATGCTCTGCTGTCGTTTAAGAAACAAGTGTCGCGTCTGTCGAATCTGATCCATCCAACCATGACGGATAGTCCTCAGAAGTGAAAACTTCAACCTCAAAATTAGCAGACACAGACAGCTGTGAGTTGTCATGATCAAGCGGCTTGACTGCGGTTTTTGTTAGTACACGTCGTCTTCGTAGCCTGAAGCAAATTGTTCTGTCGATGGCAACAGAGCGGCATTGGACGCGGCGCCACAAGCGACTGTATACGATTAGCAAGCGTCAACTCAGGCAGATCATTGAAATCCTCATTCCCCATCAAAGCCCCAATTGGAGATCAGACGAGGCTGCTGCGAGTTCTGTGGCTGAATCTGCGAGTAAGTGAACGACCCAAGCGAGAGATCAAACGAGACGAGAGACAATTCCATCTTGGTGCGATCTGGATCAAGCTCAGATGCAACATCGTGACCTGGGGAGTTGAGTGGTAAGTGTTCTGGTTGAGCCCCAAGAGACCGTTGTGGAGCAGACCTGGTGCCTAGCACCCACCGCAGGGGGTTGAAGATGGACCGTTGGATCTCAGGGATGTCTTCAAAGTCGTCTTCTTCGATCACAGGAGCGACAAAGTCCGTGGCGCTAACGTTCAGTAACGTGTGATCGAAGCCTTGAGGAACGTTGATCTTAGTCGGATCGGTTTCGGTCTTTCGAGCTTCTATATTGTATACGAAGATCTCGTCTCCAACCTCGAGCCATCGTGGGAAATTCTTAACTGCCTCGACTGGGCGATTACGATGCAAGGCGCAATACTTCGCAAGTGACGCTGTTGAAATCTTGCTCGTCTCAGGAAACTGTTCTTTGAAAGCACGAGCAAACCGGTTAATCGCATCGATATGATGAATCTTGCACGGATCCAACCCGAAGATGCGCTTGAAAGTTTGCTCTGCCGTATTCTTCGTTGCAAACCCGATTTCAAAGTGGTCGTCACAGCGGCCAGGTCGTTTGAGGGCGTCGTCGATGTTTTCGGGGTGGTTTGTCGTCATGATGAGTAGTCTACGCTCGACCGCAGCCGCGCCATCGATGACGTTGAGGAGCCCGCTCAGAGTGACACTCTTGGTAGGAGGAGGCTTAAGGGAAAGCTCCTCGGCTGAAGGGAAAGGTATCGCCTTCCGATGGACATGTGAATGGTTGTTCGTCCGGTAATTCCCGTTGTCTTCGGCGTAAGACCCTCGATCTTCTACCAATTTGTTCAGTCGCTTCTGTTCTTCAGAAATGCCCTTGAAGCCGAGGTTCATCTCGGATCGTAGCTGACCAACAGCGTGTTCGATCGCATTAGCTGCTACGTGCGCATCAACCACTTCAGTCTGCTCATCCGTCACGCGAGCTTTGGCCTTTGAAGGCTGCCGGCGGTTGCCCACATCTGCTGAAGAGGCATCCACATCTTCAAGAAGCACCACGCAGGGAAGGGGCAGGTCCTGGAAGGCATTCTCCAGATCCGTGTCGTCCATACCTCGAAGTGTGATAGTCACAAGAGGATGACCTACGTGCGACGCGATAGCAACGGATAGAGACGTTTTGCCAGTGCCGGGCGGTCCGTATAGAAGGAAACCTTTCCGATAGGGCCTCGAGGTTGCCCTATACAAACCGCGTGAGTCAGGGTGAAAGAAGTCTTCGACCACTTGCGTGATGTACTTCATCATCTTCGGCTCCAAGTCGATCGAATTCAATGATCGTTTATCGCGCATTTCTGACTTTGTATCCCCAAGCGTAATCTTGATAACTTCAAGTTCCTCGCTTTGTAAGGCATCGGCCTGAAGGTACTTGAACAATTCAACGATTGGCTTGTTCGAATGCCCAAAGCAGCGGACAGTCATAGGTCGATGTTTAATTTCAGTTTCACCTGAAGTGTCGTAGCCAATGTGCCCATCAACATCCAGCTCCGCGGTGAAGCTGGGCTCATCAAGCACGAATAGCGTGCCACCGTGCCAAAAGACCTGACGCCTCTCGCCGGGAAGAGGCTCAAGCTGCCCTTGTTGGTTGCGCTTGTCGTGCTTTCCTCGGATACTTAACCACGATGAATTAGCCTTGGAGGAACCATTGCGAATGTGACGAAGTAGCTGATCTTGAAGCGTGGAATCGGTCGCGCCGATGGTAATCGAACTTGTGGCCTGCGCCTTGACTTGGCCAAGAATATTGTGCATGAGCTTCGGTAGGTGCTCCTTGCCGGATTTAACAGCGAATCTCGCTGCAACCAACCAATTCAGATCTATGCCAGTACGTAACTTGAGCTTGTGACAAGTAGATTTGTACACCTCGGACTCAATGTACTGCATGAACCAATTGCTTTGTTCGCCGTTCAACGCACCGATGACCCAAGAGCCGATGGACGTTGGAACGGCCGCAACCTTGCTCTCGTCGCCATATTCAGGCCACTCCTCTGCCTCATATTCGTTTCGATCCGGCCATGTAGCACTTCCCGAGGAATCTCCGCGACCACCTCGAGGGCCACGACCTCGACCGGAGAACCCTCCACGCGATGGCATTGTATTTGCCTTGTTGTGCGATATTGAGGTCTTTGCCTTTAAGAGTGATTCAATGTTTTAGGCCCTTCAATTTGCCGTCTGAATCAGTGGAAAGCAGCAAGTGGTTGTAAGTTGTGTGTGCTGTAACATGATCAGGAGAGAATGTCAGCGAGGACTATAACCACAGGTTCCCAAGTCAAATCTGCTGCAATGTGATAGCACTATGTTTTCTGGGCCGTATGCTACCATATAGGACATAGTGAAATGACTGCAGTGAGCATCAGGTACAGGCCGTTCTTTCGCCGCAGCTGCAATGCACTATGTATATATTGTCAGAAAACATCGTTGAACGGTAAGTGCTCAGAACATCACCCAACTAGATCACAACCTGCGTCCAGCGCTACAAGCCCAATAGAATTATGGACTTGCTCTGCTCAGCAATGATGCAGTGTCGTGGTGGCGGAACTTTATGGACAGATCCCATCTGTAGCTGCGGCCGTCCTCAAGCTCGATGATGGATATTATCCCAGGCAAATGCGCGCTGTATCTTACCTCATCTATTCATCCCTTTAGAGACCAGATATATACTCAAGCAGGCCCTGCATGTCTGAGAAGATTTCCCACCATGCCAGGACCTAGACGTTGCGGCCGAGTGTTCCAATGTCCTAAGTTGCCCCTTCTTCAAAAGGTTCACACTTCGAGCCAGCTAAGACAAGACAATTTGCCGTGGGGAACATGTTGCATATTTGAGGAAGAGTGGGTTATCAACTGCACTATGTACACGTCACCGATTGTAAAAGAGCGATGAATCATACCCTGGGTATCCGTCCAGAACGCCATAGTGTCGTATTAATCATCACCAAGCATCGCAGCAGGTTTTCACGGTACAACAGCCATCTCGAGCCCACCATCGCGGCCCTGCTTAACCTTCATGATGCGACTCCTCAACGCAGGGACGTTCTCCTTGTCGCTATCTCCTGCGCTGTTTCCGTTCATCTGCGGAAAATTGAGCGTACCATTGCGCATCCACACGCCTCCCGATGCGGCACTAGACGGATTTGTGCCAAATGTAGAGCGCATATCGACTGCAGAATCAACGATGCCAAGTCCTTGAACACCCATCTCGAGGTCATCGACCTCAGAACTAGTACCGGCGGGTGACTTGATGGCGCGCTTGTCGGACCGGGACTTGGTGGCGTAGAGCGTCTGCTCCGCCGAGCCTGGAAGGTAGATGCGCTGCGCGCCTAAAGTGCGTTTGATGTCTTCCAGGAGCACTTCCATGGGGCAAAGATATGCAATATGATTGCGCTGACACCATGCGAGGACATGCCCGACTACCTGATGCGTCCCATTTTGTACGATCCAGGCTCCCGAATCGCCGCCGACACCGAAGCCACCGGCGACGGACCAGCTGCGCGAGAACGTCTTGCGTCGGTAGATGCGCACAGATGACATGGCGGGATTGATCATTCCACCCTGTAGACCTGTCGTGCGACCAAAGCAGTGGACATTCATGCCGCCCAAGGAGTCAGCCTTGGCGACCCCGTTTGGGTACTCGTCCTCCTCTGGGCTATAGTAACGGCGATCAATAGGCTCTTTGAGTTTCTGGGCAATGAGTTGCTGGTCTGGTTCCATGCTTCGCAAGCAAAATCGTCGTCCACCTTGACAGATATTGTAAGGCTGCATACGTGACTCGTTGAGCTTAAGGAGCGCCCAGTCAATCTCGTGCACAATGCCAGCGCGCTTCCAGCGTCGAATGCCGGAGGACGCATGGACATGGCCTAGTTCGTGAGAGAGTAGGTGCTCCTCGTCACGGTCGTCGTCGTTGGGAAAGAATTCTTCGTCGACGTCGTCAATGGCTGGCTGAGTAATCTTGATGTCGCTTCGGGAGCCTGGCTCGATACCATCGATATCGCCCTGCGTAACGCGCGAAAATGTGGAATCGCTCATGGGCCCCTGTACGGATTCATCATCGTCAGAGTCAAATTCGGAATCCGAGAAGTCGTATGATTCGGCGTCCTCGGAGTCGCTTTTAATGTCCTCGTCATCGGAAAGTTCGAGTTCCCACATTGCTGCAGGCTCATCAGAGTCGAGTTCAAGGCCTGGCTGAGCACCCATGCCCATCAGCCACGGGTTGCTGTTGCTCGTGGCGCTTGACAGGACTGGATCATTCTGGTACGATAAATCGTCGCCGGCATCGCTCTCATCGTCAGATGGGGCATCAAGTAAGTGGTGGACAGTCATTCCGACCGGTTCATCATCGACGAGGATGACTCCACCATAGGATACAGGTGGTAAATGTTCGCCATTGAAAGCACCAATCGAAGCTCCACAAAGTGGCTTCTGCTGGTGATATGGATTCATGACAGCCATGTCAGCGTTGTAGGTGTCAGTGTTCATCATCGATCGATGGGGAGGATGAACCCGGCGGCTTGAGCGACTCATCTTGGAGCGCCGTATCTTACCGCAGCGAACCTTAAGATCGAAGACGTTCTCATCGTAGCGGAAACGACGAGCAAGAATGGCCTTCACCTTTGCGACACTGCTGCAGGTGACAAAAATGGTAGGCCGAGCCTTGTCTTGCGTCTCGCCAATGGCAACGAGATCAATGCTGATGGTCTCATCAGAGTCTTTCAGGACGCGCTCGATGAGACGCTCGAGGCGGGGAAGCATCGCCGCATGCCACTCCTCGACGATTGCCGGCGCAAAGGCAGCCGGGAATAGCCGTAGTTTGGGACGAGCGACAGGCTCTATGTCGGTCTCAATCTGAATTGATGATGTGACAAAGTTGCGGGGTGGTTCAATGCTGCGGACTACCTCGGGCTCTGGCGTAGGATAGCCGATCGCGGCTTGCGGCCAGTGGCGAAGGCCGTCGGTAAGAAGGGCTTCAATGGTACTTGTTCGCTTCTGTTTGCTCTCGCGCCAAGCCTTCTGAATGAGTGTGATCTTTTCTTTGTATCCCTTCAGAGTCACATCCTGCTTGGATGGCTTCGCATGTGACGCACGCCACGCTCGCTGGATGATAGATGCAGCGGTGATGACTCGGTCTTTCGATAATGACGCTACGTCGCTTCGATCTTGTGAGTTGGGTGGGGTGTCAACGAGCGTTCCTAGATCTAGAGGTTAGTGGGGCCCAGCAAATATTACCTTTTCCAGGAACAGAATGCCAGGTTCGATAGGAAAGAAACGAAAAGTGTACACACCTGACTCCTCCAGTGGATCGCGTTGCTCCCATTCCATAAACTCAGGGCCTTCCTCTTCCTTGGGGCTCATCATCCGCAAGCTCTCAGAGATGCTCTTGCGAATAGAATGCTGTGAACTCCGCGATGGGTTCCGCGTTAAGCTCAGGTCTTGTGACTGCTTTGGGGATGATTTGGATAACGACTTGGTACGCTCCAGGGCCTGTGTGCCCTTCTCCATGATATATCGCTTGGCGCTTCGGTACGATGGACTTGACGGCGCCTCGGTCGCGATCTGTGGTTGACTGACGCTCTTGCGCTTCAATGGTGACGCACTCTGAATTGGTGAGACACCTGGCCTAAGCTCGTTGAAGTCAAACCCAGGCTCGGACTCATCGAGCATGCAGCATCTCTGAAGTCTTGGGATAACGCGGTTGTAGAGTTGTGCTGGGTCTTGAAGACCCTCTGCACCATCGGTTGCCGAAAAGCAGTCGCGCACAACTTGCATGTAGGCCGTGCCACACTTTGATGCTAGCTTACGGATGTAAACATCTTCGATGCGTCGTTTGAAGTCATTCAGAGTGTACTTTGGCTTCCAGAGATCTCCTAGGGGCTGCCATAGTCCAATCTCAAGCAGGATCAACCCGAGACTGTACATGTCGAAATGTGGGCCGTAGGGCGCGTCCTTGACGCCGGTGAACTTGGGATCGTCTGGGTGGCGGTAGATGTTGAGGGTCGGCATTTTGTTGGTTGGGTCCAGATCGAACTCTGAGAAGAGGTCGAAGGAGCAGATGACAGGTGACCGGAGTGTATATTGCAGCGCTCTGGTGTTGGCCGATTGGCGCTTGGTCTTTCGGAACACCAGAATGTTGCTGCTGTTGATGTCCTTGTGAACGAAGTTGTCGCCATGGATCTTGCTGAAGGTCAATGCAAGTGTGAAAGCGAGACGGAAGCGGTCTTCAAGCGGGGGCGTTGCGCTGTTGGAGTTGTGCAGGGACTTTGAGCCCGTTTGCAAAACACTGAGCAAAGTCACTGGTCGCAGGTCTTCAACTGACTTGTGCGAATCGGACGGGCCCGAGTATACAGATGTCGGCAGCTCGAAGACGAGACCAAACCGGGGCTGCCGCGTGTCCTCAAAGTACCCTACGCACTTCAGAGTACCATGGAAGGACTGGTTACTTGAGAGCTTTGCAAGGATGGACAGGAGACGTTCTAGTCGGTCTGAGGGGGGAGAGACGCCAGTGGTTCGGTAGACTGAATCGTAGGTTGCGTACTCGATCAGTACGGGGGTCTCGGTTGTGCGCCCACCGTCAGTCTTCCAGGGGTTGGTTGAGCTATGTCGAGTTCGCAAACGACCGATAACTCTAATAGACGGCGTGCCCACGCTCTCGTATGGTGGAGGTTCCTCTTCGGGCAGGATGAGGTCTGACTGGTCCAGCTTCGGGGGAAGGTTCGATCGTGCCGCAACATTCGTATGCGCGTTGAGGGGGAACGTTGCGGGGTTGACCAGGGTCAAGTCTGAGGCGCTGTAGCCTGCCGACAGGTACACGGGAGTTGTGGTCGGCCGTGGTGTCTCTGCGCTGGCTTTGAGGTGTGGGCTCGGGTTCCGCGAAGTTTCCCGCTGGGTTCGGCGTGTCCTGGAGAGGTCGTAGAGTATGTCGATGGACGTGGTCAGGTCCTTGATCAGGTCCTCGTAACGTGACCGGTCGGCGGCCGCCCACGAGGGCGCGTCAGATGCAGCCGCCCTCTTCTCGCCTGACAGTGTCTTCGCGCCGGGAGCTCCAGTGCGCAGCCGCTCAGCCTCGTCTGAGATGTCCCGGATGGTGCCAAGCACGCTGGTCACCGTCTCCGTCAGACCCGCCTGGTCGACGCTCGCGTCGATGTCTCCCTGCTTGCCCTTGGAGTTGTCGCTCCAGTCGACGCCCCATGTGATCAGCCTGTCCTTTTGGATCCGGAACTTGCGGTGGAGCGCGTTTGTCTCGGGCTGTGTGTCCTTTGTGTCCTGCTCGACCACGGCATCGCAGGACGTCTTGGTGTCCGAGTACAGCTGGGTGAGTCGGCTTATGGTTTCCATGGTGGGCGTGGGCGCGCCGTCGCACTGCGCGGGTGGGATGGTGTCGTTACTGCGTTATAGCGGTGCGCGTATGCGGGGACCTGTGGGAAAAAGCGACTGCGACTGCCTTGAGCACGTCGTCATGGCGCAAAGGGGTGGTTATAGCGAGCTGGGGTGCATTTCGTGGATGCCTAGCTGGTCCCCGCCGTCCGGCCAATCGCGCCTTCCGCGCCTCACACAGTGGCGGTGCCTGAGGCTTGACGCGCGACACAGCCAATCACCGCGCGGCAAACTCCGCCCACCAACGGACGCGCGCCTCTTCCGTACGACTGCGCCCCCAGGCTTCCCCCATCGCTACCGTGTCTGCTGCGCGGGGCAGATTCGACGCTCATCTGATCCAAAACCACTCACAACAGGCGGTTGAGCGGGTGAGCCCGATGACACCTCTCGCGGTCCAGGCAGCTTGCGGACTGACTATGTATGTGTTAACAAGGCATCTGTGATGCAAGCCATTATATCCGCCATGGTATACAAGCCTAGAGGGAGTGCTGATCATGTGGGCTACTTGATAGCCCGGTACATAGGTACGAAGGAGCTCGTATTTTCCGGCTTTTAGGTCTAGGAACATTGTTTCTCGGACAACTACAACGCTACAACGACAGAACAGAAAACTGTAAAAGTCCCGTGTACTACTTCCTGATACTTAAGAGCAATTAACTAAAGCTACATAAAATTCTTCGAGCGCATTGCTTCACCTGATCGCATCGAATCCCCAGCAAAGTTGCTACATCAGGGCAAATTGCTGCAGGCTGCACTCATTGTTTGGTCATTGTCCTAGCAATCCTCGGCAAACAAGCACTGGCAAGGTGTATACGCGCTCATTATGTCCTGCGTGGATGGCATTGGTCTAGTCCGTTAGCTCTTCCTGCCAGTTGACGAGGCTCTTAGGTAGTGTCTCTCTTCTATCTGCGCCTGATCGATATAAAGTCATGAGAAGCCACCCTGGAACGAGCTTTCAATGACTCCAGTATGGTACCCTCGATCCTAGACTCGGTCAAACATATAGCGGTGAACGCCCAAATAGCGAACCTTTTCACTCTTCTGAGCCTAGTCATGGGCCCATTTTGGTGCCCGTGCGCTGTTCTTGCGCTTCTCCTTATATCAATTTGCTCGAGTCCTCACACCGTTTCCTTCTCAATCAACCTTCAACCAATATGGCACGCCCTCAACATGCATCCAGCGTCCCGACAACGACATGGATCGATGAACTGGACAATGTCAATCCCACATACGTCCTCGATTCTTTCCAGTACAGTCTTCTTGGTAGACTTCCGACAGAGGTCTTGCAGATCATGACAGAGTATCTGTCTCAACACGATCTACCCGCTTTAGCTCGGATCAGTCCACAGCTACGAGCTCTATCAGAACGCTGTCTTTATAACCGCATGTGCATTCCTTACGATCGCAAGTGGGACATGGAAAAGGAACAGGACGCTCAACATGGCAGGGAAATCTGGCCGCTTTGTCGAACCCTCTTGAGGCGGCTAGATATAGCAAGGAGAATACTATCCATGGAACTGAGGGTTATCGATCGTCAAATCACAATTGACCCGCGGTCCTCAAGCATCTTCCCCGGTGGCGTACCCTTCACTTCCACACTGGAAGTAGACATGACCGAACCAATTGTCGCAGGTGTTCTGCTACAGCACTTGTCTGAAGCCGAGATGCTGGTCATTCGCCTGCTCGCTAATTCTCTAACATTGGGCGAAAAGGATACACTCATGGAGAATTGTCTGACCAAGCTCTTTCCCGGCTTTGACAACCGCACCGCACATCTCACTCCGTTGTTTCCGAAAGCCGAGGAGCTGGACTGGTATGGCTCGGAGTTCCATTGGACGTTCGCAAAGTCTTCTTGTTTGAAACACCTCTCGCTGCCGCGAGTAAGCAGACTACTGGCTGACGAAGCGCCACATGAAATGAATGCCACGCTCCAATCTTTCGTGTCCATGAGCCGGTCGTCCATCCTGACTCCGGACAGCGAGCAGCACAAGCCTGCGAATTGATGCCAATGAATCGTCACTATCGTCATAGTATCTTCAAGGGCAGCACTGGCAAAACAGGACCTATCGCTAATGTTTTTATGTTCATACCAACGTCTAAGCAAATAGACATGCGAAATCAATCGCTACAAGCCAGACATTGGAAGAGGCCTGTCTGAGTGACATTGTCCTTCATGGCTTCTCTCATAATAGCCTCAGGAGCTCCAAATAGCGCTGTGATATCGTGTGCTTTATTTTGGCGCAGAGGTGATCAGTATTGAGACTGATGTCACTATGACAGGGAAGTGTTGTGAACTCAAGTTCTTTTCCCCCATGATGTTTGAATAGCTCCCTTGGAACATTTGAGTCGAAGAAGAGGGAACCATGACTAGACATTTATGTGATGACCAAGGGCGAAAGCTCTGCTTGATATCATGCCATTCAGGTTATGGGCTCAATCAGCGAGTCTACAGTGGAAGAACGCCCCCATC
>TARA_R110002003_G_scaffold2968_3_pt1 | contig 10322 bp, 10 predicted proteins | sample TARA_R110002003 | Tara Oceans TARA_R110002003 (sample SAMEA4396441) | marine metagenome | biome: Westerlies Biome; feature: [SRF] surface water layer (ENVO:00010504); material: water (ENVO:00002006), including particulate matter (ENVO:01000060) such as... | depth 5 m | reverse complement strand
GTTAGCAGTGTTTTTGGTGTGCGGGTTTTTATTGCGCCCGCGTGCTCGGCTCCCATGCGCCCACCGGAGTCCTCGCCGCCACGTACGGACAATGCTGGTTTACCACTCTCCCACCACTCCCACGGACCCGGTGGTGAGGATGAAAACGAACATGCGGGGCTTCGGTCCTATGGGTATACGTTACCATACCCTGAGCTCGGTCTTCAGCTGATCCATCCCACCGGAACCGTGCACTCCACGCTTCTCCAGTGTCCGGACTTCTGGGCGGTACTTAGCTCACTCGACCCCATGGGGTAGAGGCATCGCAGAAACTTGCATTGGAGATATTGAGACGAAATGGGCATACTGGAAACCTTTCTGCCTAAAAATGATCGCTATGCCGCGCTTCTCCTATACGGCATGGTCTTGTCAACCTGTTTCAATGGCTACGATGCCGGTAAGCACAGCATCTCTGATATCAAAGACCCGAGCTGAGCCTTTAGGTATAATGACAGTGATATTGGCAGATGAGCAATTCGTCGCATATTACAACGTCGACGCAAACCGCACGGGTACTATCGCGGCTGTTCCATGGGCCAGCACCGGCCTGGCACAGTTGTTCGTCGGTGGAACGTTAGCCAACCTTGTTGGGCGACTGTGGGCGATTCGCATCTCCATTTCCTTCATGATCATCGGCGTTGTGGTCCAGAGCGTCCCGAACACCTATGGCGTGCTATTGCTCGGACGACTGATGACTGGTCTCGGCTTCGGTTGTGTATACATTGCAACCTCTCTCTATGTCGCTGAGTGCGCACCTCGCATGCTGCGAGGTAGTTTTGTCGGCACCGTCACTCAATTCGGCTACCAATTGGGGACGCTGATTGCGTTTTGGACGGGATACGGCATGAGCTTTCACAAGTCGCCTTTCAATGTCGCCTGGCGGGTATCGAACCTGATTCAAATCCCGATCGGTGTCCTTTTCATCATCATCAGCTTCTGGTATCCTGAGTCTCCTCGGTGGCTCCTGGAGAAGCAACCTGACAATCACGATCGAGTACTACGGGTGCTTTGCAAGCTTCGCATGGGAGACGCGGAGTCGGAACATGTGCGGACCGAGTTTCACGAACTCGTGGCTGCGCACCAGGCGCGTTCGCACTTCGACACCGGCTACAAAGGGCTGTTCAAATCGAAGGGCATGCGCAAGCGTCTGCTGTATGGCCTCTACGCAACTGCACTCCAGCAGGCTGGTGGCATAGCAGCTCTGACCATGTATGCTGCCATCATCTACCGATCATTGGGCTGGGACAAGGGCAACCAGGCACTATCGATCAACGGTATCCAGGCTGCACTACAACTCGTTATCGTGCTCGTCAATACGTTCACCGTCGATCGTTTCGGGCGACGAGCGCTTCTCTTGGCAGGATTTGCTATTCAAGCGCTTGCGCTACTCGTACTCTCGTCTTTGACAACCGCATTTCCGGATAATAGTAACAAAGCAGCCGCAGTTGTCGAAGTGGCCATGCTGTTTATCGTGGGTCTGACCTACTGCTGGTCCAATGGTCCAATCCCCCCTGCGATCGCCTCCGAGATATTCCCACAGGAAGTTCGCGACAAAGCATTCGGTTTCTCGCTTCTGGGACAGACGGTCTGTTTGTTAGCACTGACGCAGCCATGGCCGAGATTCAACTCTCAGGTCGGAGGTAAGAGCTACTGGCTGCTGTTCTGTCTCAACTCAGTACTTCTTGTAAGTTCAGACCTGTGGGCGAGAAAATACCGAGCGCGATGCTGACATGATTGAAATACAAGATCTCGGTCTACTTCATCCTACCCGAGACGAAGGGTGTCTCGCTTGAAAGAATGGACACGATTTTTGGGGAGGTGGACGCCGTTGAGGCTGGTGAACAAGAAGGAGACCTAGGCAAAGGGACAACTATATCTCGCTCGAGTGTGGAGCGCCACGAAGATGTCGGCTATAAAAGCGCCGTCAAGATCAATGAGGATCCGGAAAAAGCACTTTGAGTACATGTTCTCGCTGCCAAAAATAGGCGTGCGATATTGGTTGCAGGCTGAAAGGAATAGCTAGGTCGATCGGTATGGTGTGTTCGGAGTTTCGTAGTTTAGCTGCTCATAGCGTTCGTACGGTTCGTCAATCGAAATTGATACGCGCTGGTCGGTCACCGCGAGGTTTCAGAAGTGACCTGAACTGGATGAAGTCTCGCAATTTCTCCTGCGTGTGTAATCTTCCGTCAAGTGCAATCGGGTACAGGATTCATCTGCACGTGATGCATCGTAGTGAACGCTGCAAGGATGACGGATGTACAACTCTTGAAATTTGACTGTTCATGAGTCAGAGCGACTAGGAGGTATACAAGTTACCGTCAAATGTGTCCCCAGCCAAAGAGACCTGCCACATGGTCCACAGTTGGAGGCGAAAGGTTGCGGCGTGTACCGCTGGAATGGTCGAGCAGGACGTGTAAACTGGAATCGGAGGTCGCGTACGTGACCTGCCGATCTCCCAGAGTGTACCTGCGTCCGGTAGAGCGAAGCGAAGCTTGGACGTGTGCACCGCCAGAGCGTAGTAATTGGTGAAGATGAACGGCTAGGATGTGAGAGGATTGGGATGGATTTAGGCCTCGGCGTCATCACCGATAGCGTCGATCTAGCCCCTTTCTGGGATAACGTTAGTCAAATTGGAACTCTGGGGAAAGCAAGCCAGCGCTAGCAACGCAGACACATGCATCAGACTTCATCCGTCTCAACGCGTTATGTTGCCACCAACACTGAATGTTCGAAGGAGTGACATTGTAATGTCAGAAGAACCCGGAATTCGGCGCCTTCACTCAGCCCGTGCCACCGGATGTTAGGCACGGAAACCATCCTCAAGGAAACACCGTTGGAGCCTACTTGAGACGACATGGAGACTGACAACACAGCTACCCCCGGCAAGAGCTGCGTGCGATGCAACCGTACTTTCAAGCGGTTAGAGCATCTCAAGCGACACGAGCGCATTCACGACACCCATGCACGTTTTCCCTGCTCCACATGCAACAAAGTGTTTACTAGGAGGCAAGTATGATGGTCAGAAGAGGAGCATCGACAACTGACCATGACTCAGCGATGTCTTACGCCGCCATGAGGCTGTACATATTGCGGCTCTTCAGCCAGACGGGCCGGATTCGGGATCAAAGCGGGCATGCACCGAATGCGCGAAAGCTAGAGAAAGATGTACGAAGAGTAATCCATGCCAGAGATGTCTGACGAAGAATCTTGTCTGCTTTTATCCTCAAGCACGGGACAACTCCCGCAGCCACGGTCGGCTCCATTCCCCCAAAGCTGTCACTCAAATACCCGATCTTAGAACGCGGTCCATCGGAGGGGAATCTATACCAGCTGCATCTGATCATTCTTCTAGTCTTCCGATGACTGATAAGCTATTCAGCGCCCCAGGTCGATACCCGATGCCTCATCCGCCTGGCGAGCACCCTGGTCCATTGGATATGCCGAGTCTAGGAAGTGCTAGTCATAGCGGCCACCAAGTTCTCCAGCCAGACATGGACTTCTCTTTGAATTGGCTGCCGAACGATGATTCAATCACAATTGATTACAACAATATTCTTGGACTGGATATCGGTTCTTTAGGTCTCTTCCCGTCAATGATGTCGTCAGTTGCTCCATTTGGCCCCGTAATGACACAAGAAGCTAGCATGCTAAGCGGCCCCGTCACATCAGATATTCTGAATCAACAGCAACCTCACTTCCATACTGAGTCTCGCAATGGTACACCCTGGCATGTGGTATCTCCTGGGGCTATGTCAGACCCAGCATCGGGCATGGTTTCGCGTCTCAACTCATCGAAATCAGAGGGTTTGTATGCAACAAGCTCAAATGGTGCCAGGATGCCATGTACTATCCGTGGGAGGGGGTCCAGTCGCCTAATCGCAAGCGCAACTCCTCTCATTCCCCTCGCCCAATTGATGGACGGCAAGCACGACAGTGGGGAGACTTATGGATTTCCGGATACAAGCCAGGTGATACTCGACCATCATTCTCTCCCTAGCGACAGTCATGCATCCGCTATACCAACACTTAGTACCAAAACATACGAGGCCCTACAACGACAATTCGGCAAGCTCTGCCTCCAAGAGCAAAATATCTTTCCTACATTCAACACGACAAATTTCCCAAGTCGCGCCTCTCTGAATCTATTTGTGCTACTCTATTTTGATAACTTCGACCCAATCCTTCCAATCGTGCATGACCGTGTGGTTCCATTGGACGACCACTGGCTGCTCGCGCTCGCGATTTGCGCTGTAGGAAGCCAATATGCGGAAGCCGATGAATTTGCCAACTGCGTGGAACCTTTGCATCAGATGCTCCGAAGAGCCATAACGATTGAAATCGACGCATGGAGTCTCGAATCCGCAGGCGAAAATGCACATGAGATTGCAGTGGCTCAAGCGTTTACCCTCAATCAAATTGGAATGTCTTATTTCGGGTCTCCAAAGTTGCTCAAAGTCGCAAGAGGCCAGCACGGCGCACTGGTTGATTTAATGCGTTCATCAAGCTTCCTAAAAGCTTCGCCGATCACGAGCACTACTAATCGCGGCGGTCTTGACATTAGCCCCGAGGCGACTTGGCGAAGAACGATGCTCGCCGAGTGTAAGCGGCGGATTGGATATACCATCTGGGTGAGCTTGTTCTACAAAAAGCCGATTCGGTTTGCTGACTGAGCTTGCGACAGCTGCTAGACTGTATGTCGGTATACCATTTTCCGCAGCGGCCGCTTACGCCGCCCGACATTGGCGAATGCCCCTTGCCCAATGACAAACTATGGGCGACTACAAGTTTAGAAGACTTCGCCTTGGTACCCAATTCTGCACATAGTATGAGACTCATTCCATGACCAACAAACAAGACTAATCCAGTCAGACGTACCATCACTATCTGTAGCACTTGCACAGCTCTTTCGCGAAAAGCAAGCGAGGCCTGACTTGAGCCAATTTAGCCATGTCATCCTCCTTCATGGAGTCTATCGGGAAATCTTTCAGCTCAAAGATTGCTTCGCAAGACCGCTTGGCAAGTGGGTGCCGTCTATGCAGCAAGCTCTGGACGAGAGCAGCGCCCGAAAGAATACCTCAGTACTTGATGCCAACGGGCAATCTTTGCTTAGCAGTTGGCGTAACGCCGCTCTTGATTGCGTCGACGTCCTGCACTGGGCGGCCAATGCAACTATAGCACTTCAAGCCGGCGCTGAACACCCCACCGTACTGCATCTACACTTCTCGAGAACGGTTTTACTCGCACCATTTGATCAAATACAAATCCTCGCTGCTTCCATCGCATCTGTGTTGCCGAACTTCGCCTTGGCGCAGACGGATGCGTCTAGCGGCGAACAAATTGCTGAAGCCGAGCACGACGTGCTAAATTGGGCTCAGCGAGATCAGTACAAGGCGAGGCTTGCCGTGCTACACTGCGGTTGTCTATTCTGGCATATTCGAAGATACAGCTGTAAAGCATTCTACGAACCACATGCCGTATATCTGGCGACTTTGACTATGTGGGCATATAGCTCATATGCCGCAAGGGCAAAAGGAGGAGATCGAAATGGAACACGCATGTCAAACGCAAATTATGGCAGAGACACCACATCAAGCTCACCGCAAGATAGCGGCGATAGACCATCCCCAGTATCTGACGTCGATGTAATGCCAACCTTCATACACCTGGACCGCCCGAACGATGACGAAATGGTACAGCATTTCGTTCTTTCGGGATCGCCATCGCATATGAATGCGCACATCAGCGGAGTCGGAGACCTCTACTCTCCAAGGGGTCCAGCACGAATATTGAGAGAGGGCCGCAAGGTACTGAACTCCGTGTGCACTGCCTGGGGTCGTACCAAGAAATACGTTACCCTTCTTCAAGCGCTCGAGAACGTGTCGTCTGGACGTGGGCTTCAAGATATGGGAACCCCTAGCGACTCTCATGCGCACCAAACATAAGCCGCCCACACGCACCAGGATCCGGCAAGAACCTGTGAAGGCTTCTAATACGTACTTGTGCCCTTACAAAACCTGGGTGTCTTCAGTTCGCAAACCAGAGTCAATTCGTGACCTTATGCGATACCTTGTATGCTTAGAGTGACTCGGACTACCTTTCGTCGCTGTTGCAATCACAGAAGGCCCAGAGGAATTACAACGACCAACCAATACGAGGTTTTGCCACACCTACCGCGACAATCTTATACCTTTGAATAACTCTTGCATCATCGCGCTCTTGCGATCATACTTGTTTCGCGCTCCCTTCTTCTAAATGACGACTGTGCGGATGCAGTTTGCTGGACACGGACCAACCGCGAAGTCGGTATTAACTCCACGAGATCAAGCGTATCTTGACTGACGAACGAGTCTGTTCTCAAAATTTCTGCGACGAAAGTGGATTGTCCTTTGGTTCACTTTCACCCCGAGCAATAGCTCCGTCCCATGACGTTGACGCGACCGCGACCTAGCGCGCCCTGCGTCCCTACCAACGGCAAATTTACACCAACGGCACGAACAGGAATATTTCTTCCACGCTGCTCTCTTAGCTTCGGCTCTAGTCAACAACGTTGTCGATACGAGCCCCAAACACGACGCTTCACCGATCCATCACACCTTTCACTGAAGACCGGCGCTCTAGACGAGAATGTCTCCACGCAAGGCACCCAAAGTTACATACCAGCAAGTGGCTATCGACTCGGGCTATTTCTCGGATTTAGTCGAGGCATCCAGGAGGACCGATGATGCCGTTGCCCACTTCTTCAGTTCGTCCTCATGCAGTCATCGCGGGTAAGTCGCAGTAAAAGTATCTAGGTCATTGCAATATTGACAAGTGATGCAGCAGTTTCGCCATGACTGCTTTCGACGACGATACTGAGTGGGACGTTCCAGCATCCAGCGCAAAGAGTGCCGTTCTCGAGAAACGCTGCAGAGACCTTGCCAAGCAGATCAAGAAGCCGAGCCGGTTTCCTATACGACCACTTGACTGCACACTAGCCCGTGCAAAGGCTGAGAAGCACGCGCCTCGTAATAGCGTCGGACACATCATCGACGACAGACCAGCAAAAACACAACAAGTCAAGATCTCCGCCATCATTGATAGTCACGGACGCACTCGCGCTGCTGCAAGGGAAATCGCGACGGCGGGAACGTGTGGACTTGACTCCTCATTTGGGGGAAGCGATCACCCTTCGCAGCATTTCACCGAACGTAAGAGGGGACGGGATCAGGATGAAGAGACGAGGATGGTCAAGAAATCGAGAATACGCCGATCGAGCGACAGGGCCTGATATTCCCATGGTTCTACACTGCACTACCGATGGAGGCGCCGTGAAGTCTCTTCCTGGAAGGAATTCAAGCCTACGCACCATCAGCCTAATTGCGTCCTATGTTTCAAAGTACAGGCGTTTGGATAGGCACAGGATTCGTTTGGACTAATATGGCAAGTGGTTAGTACGCCGGGTTCACTTAGAGCAAGTACCGAAAACCAAGTGTATGCTATTTACTTTTCGCTAAACCACCTGCACAAGAAAGGCACTTACAGCACATGGTTGGGTGCACGTGAAAGTGACCCTCGTTTGTTTGCGCCCGCTCACCGCCGAACCATGGTAACAGCTTCACCTCACCATAAAGCCTGTCCTAGTATATAAACAGCAGGACCTCCTACAATTTGACTCTTCCAGCAGCCAGCACAAACTTGAAACTTTTGCGATTCTTTTCAACAACTCACAAGTTCATCTAATTTGCTAACTCAATGACTTCAGAAGACCAGAAAAACTTGCTCCAGCTATGGGCTCAAGGCACCGGCTTCGTCCTCGACTCGACAAAGCAGCCTAAGGCTGAGTTTGCGCGCCTCGCGAAAGTCAAGGGCTGGGTCGGCGGTGGCCAGCAATGGAGGTTGCATTGGGAAACTTGCTTTGGAGAGCCTTATCTCTACTGGGCTGGCAGTAAGTACTCCACATTCCTGTGCAACCATCCCACGGACCGTTAGGCTGACCTCATGCAGGGACAAACACCAACGTCGCGACAAAGGCCGGCACGACCTCGAAGATCATGACCACGGAAGGTCCTGGGCCTGACCTTGTTGACCGCGCCCGCCGCTTGTCTGCCGCCTCCAACCTGTCATCATACTCCCTCGTCTCTAGTGTGTCGACCGTGCATTCGCTGGACACGGATGGTTCCATCGATGGCGGGGTCATCATTTCGCCTCCCGCTGACGACGCCCTAGACACTGATCTTTCGGCCCTCACGATCAAAGATACCACGGTCAGCGCTGGTCATGACCTTGCCAGCTCATCCGTTGCCTCGGACGTCATCTCCCTGGAATATGGTCTATCAACATACAAACCAGGCCCTAACCCTCCGGTATCTGGAGTGAGTGGCTTCTGGCTTCAGTTTGTCGGCTTCGACCCCGACCCCTCCGCAACCTTCAAGAGCGAGTTCGCGCGCCTCGCGGTCCTCCAGAACTGGTCGGGTAAGAGGAAGCGCCAGTGGGAAGTCGAGGCACTCACTGCGGAGATTGCCCTACACTACGGCACGTGCATGAACAAGTTGGATCGCTGGCAGCAGCTGTGTGAGGATGTAGGTATCGAGGACATCCCGGGTTCAATCACACAGTGCAAGAAGGCGAGTTTCCCAAACACCCAGCTATACTGCAACTCTGACAAGACACAGATTCTTCGCCCGGTCATGGTGAACCTCTACAACCTCATGGACCACTGCCGCAACCCCGATATCAATGTCCAGCGGTTCACCTCGTATGCGGCTTTCTGCCGGTACACACGCAGGGGTCACGCTTTCCCCAAGGACTGCGCTAAGCAGGATGGGTTCATACGGGTTTTGTTGAAGAAGGTGTGAATAGGATCAGGGACGGCACGGCTTTCGCACCGGGCTTGTGTATTTCTCCTTTTGCTACTCATCGTTCGGCTCGATTGGTCTCGTAGATGGAATCTTGACTCACCGCCGTTGAGACTTCTCTCAGATGAGAAGCTTTGCTACTAGACATTGGCGGAGTAAAAGGAAATGGACAGTTTCATTCATGCTGCCTCTTTTCGCCTTCCTTACTCCCATCTCATCCAGTATCTTCTCATGCATTTCGATTCTAGACCAGCACGACTTTGACTGGCGCACGTATTTTTAAGATTGTCTCACTTTATCGCCACCTGGCCGTACAGTTGCGCTTCCCTTTCACCTCCGCTGTCACGGTCACCGGACCCGTGTCTCTGGCATGTTTCACTTCACCACCTTTAAGACAAGAAAAACATACTTTGCTGTCGCAGCTTGCCCCTAGTATCCTCCTCACAACAACAACACTCGAAATACAGTACGTCACAATGGCAACTGAATCTCGCGTCACCGATGCGCAGCAAGCACTCTTCCGCAAGTGGGCTGAAGAAAGCGATTTCGAGCTCGACATCTCCGATACGCCTAAACGCCAGTTCAACGTTCTTGCAAAGCTGAAGGGCTGGGAGGGCGGTGGAGAACCTTGGAACTCCAAGTGGCTTGAGTGCTTCGACGAGGTCTATGTGTGGCGCGCAGGCTGTAAGTACACATCCGTCGTTTCTCATATGCAGGACACTCACGACTGCAGCGGCTGTCGCCGTTACGCCCAAGATCCATCCCATCGACGGCGAAGACACAATCACTCGAAGTGCCAGCGCTACGCCCACTCCAACCGACGATGGCGATTCCATCTCCGAGCACCATGGCAGCGTGTGGTCCAAGTTCAAGGGTTTTGAGCCAAATCCCGACGCCACCTTCGCCGAAGAGTTCTGGCGTCTCTCCAAGCATCAATGCTGGACCCCTGCGGAGCGTCGTCTGCGACGTGTTGAGCTGTTCGACGCCGACTTCGAGTCACATTTCGGCAAGGACGTCGGAAGCCTTCCCGACTGGCAGGAGTTTTGCCGTCTCTGCAGCGTCGATCCTATCCCCGACACCATCGCCGAGTGCATCGAGGTAGGACTATTTGACAAACAATTTCACGATGACGCTAATAGTTTGAACAGGCTCTTGAGAATGTCCATGTGAATATCTACGACCTTCTAGATCATAAGCGAACTGAAGCACCGATTGTACCGTTCGAGAATCTCGCCAAGCTTGCTGAGTATACACTCCAGGGAAAGACGTACCCCCTCGACGAGGCCAAGGCAGATACGTTTCTGCCCGTCTTCCTCAAGGAGATCGTTCCCCATCGTCGACGATTCTAGCTGGGCACCTCCTCAAGCTGGCATGTTGGCTTCGGTACTCTTGTACTCGCACAACTTGATGACACTATGGGGCAATTGTTGCTTGGAACCTTCTCGACTT
>TARA_R110002003_G_scaffold113_1_pt1 | contig 10322 bp, 11 predicted proteins | sample TARA_R110002003 | Tara Oceans TARA_R110002003 (sample SAMEA4396441) | marine metagenome | biome: Westerlies Biome; feature: [SRF] surface water layer (ENVO:00010504); material: water (ENVO:00002006), including particulate matter (ENVO:01000060) such as... | depth 5 m | reverse complement strand
ATCGCGTTTGCTAAGCTTGTACATCCTCAGTAACTTCGGTGGTCAGCAAACAAAGAGCACAAAATCGATAAGGATAGCCAGGCTCAAGTAAACCCAAGTGCTAGTAGTAGGCTGAGTGGCGGCCAGCTCGAATAAAGCACGAACATTCGCCACACCTGGTGCCGACCTCAGACTTCACTTCGACAAACCTACTCCTCCCGTTTCCGCGACACTTACCACAGTAAAGCTGTATCTCTACCATGGTGCTTTCGCCGCTCATCTTCGTCGCTGCGGGCGCCCTAATCTCCTACTTCCTCTACACGAGAATAACACGGTACCTCGCGCGGCAGCACTTCATCAAGGAGAATGGCTGTAAACCTTGTCGGGCACGGTTCAACAAGGACCCGATTCTTGGGCTCGATGTCATGCAGATGATGGCGCGCAACAGCAAGAATCACATCATGTTGCAGGAGAACAAGAAGCGGTTCGAAAACCTCGGGAACACCTTCCAATCTAGGATGATCACTATGCCCATCATTGCGACCTGCGAACCCGAGAATGTCAAGACTGTCCTGAGTCTGAAATTCAAGGACTATAGCTTTGGCAACCGGACGGCCGGTTTCACGCCTCTCTTGGGCCACGGAATCTTCAATGCAGACGGTGAGCGATGGGCCAACAGTCGGCACATGTTGCGACCAAACTTTGCAAGAGACCAGGTCGCCGACATTGACGCCTTTGAGCGGCACTTCAAGCTGATGCTCAAGCACATCCCCAAAGACGGTTCGACCGTCGATCTTCAAGAGCTCTTCTTCCGCCTTACTATCGACACTGCAACCGAGTTTCTATTCAACCACTCCACCAATTCACTCCGTATGGTTGGCCAAGGGGACGAGAACAACGAGGATCTCATTTTCGGTAAAGCGTTCAATTATGCGCAAGACGACATCACAGCTCGTCTGCGATTTGGTCCTTTCTATCGCTTCATGAACAACCAGAAAGCAGAGGAAGCAATCAAGATTTGCCACACTTACATCGACAAGTTTGTCGACGGGGCCCTTCGGTTCCGTAAAGAGCTCGACGAGGAGAAGCAGGCCGGGAATGACAGGGATGAGAAGTACTATTTCATTCAGGAAGTGGCGAAACAGACGACAGACCGCAAGCGAATCCGAGAAGAGCTTATCAACATCTTGCTTGCGGGACGCGATACGACGGCCAGTCTGCTGAGCAACATGTTCTTCGAGGTTGCAAAAAGACCAGACATCTATGCAAAATTGCGCGAAGAAGTGGCATCACTTGAGGGCAGGACACCCACTTACGAAGAGCTTCGTAACCTGAAGTACCTCAAATGGTGCCTGAACGAATGTAAGTCAATCTGATCCGCCGACGATGTATCAAAGGACTAACATACGTTAAGCCCTCCGGGTCCATCCCGTCGTTCCCGGAAATTCTCGATTTGCAATCCGCGACACCGTTCTCCCTCTTGGTGGTGGACCAGACGGCAAACACCCCCTCTTTGTGCCCAAAGGCACCATGGTTGGCTACTCGCCATACACCATGCATCGCCGCAAAGACATCTATGGATGCGACGCCGACGAATTCAAGCCGGAGCGTTGGGAAAGCTTGCGACCAGGATGGGAGTACCTTCCCTTCAATGGCGGTCCTCGCATCTGTCTTGGCCAGCAATACGCGCTTACCGAAGCGAGCTACGTGACCGTTCGACTAGTCCAGGAGTTCAGCAAGATCGAGAGCAGAGACCAAGGTCCATGGCAGGAGGGCTTGACGTTGACATTGTGTAGTTTGAACGGCACCAAAGTCGGTCTCACGCCAGCTTAGGAAGCGCGCAAGAGACCACAGAGGCGAAGTAGCTGCTTCGGGCGATGTCAGTTGGGGAATGAAGAGGGACCTGCAGACAAGCATGATGATCTCTGTTTGCTGAGCGAGGCGGAGGATGACATGTATCTATCCAACCAAGGCTTCAGTGGCAGAGGGGGGAAGTGGTAAGGATTCATGGCTAAATGGAGCTGAGGGGGGTTCCGCTCTTCCCCATTTTGACCTGTATACATACTTCATGTGACGGATTGCCTCCAAATCTTCACAACGGGAGAGTGAAAATCCAAGGCAGCAAGCACGCGAAGACCACTCGACTGGCGAGGGGCCGATCAAATTGTTCCTGCCTGTTTAGGCATCGCGTCTCGGCGGGCGCACTCTAATCAGCGACTCACATCTCTCGCTCGAACAACGTGTAAAGTCCATCCATCCCACTTCTTCCCGTCGTCATGTGTTTTGGCAGTAGAAGTATGCGTTCCTGGGCCGCAATACGCGTTGACGCCTCTTTCCGGACATGGTTTGGTGAGCGGTAACTCACATCTTTAGCCCCTGCCTTTCGATGTCCACGAGCCAAACAGCTGACAACGTGCGAGCATGCACCAAGAAAAGCTGCATCTTGTCGCTCATCCTTGCAGCTTGCGTTCCTAGTACTTGGGCCGCGTCGCCAGCCTCCAAGCTGAACTTGCAGTTGCTAATATAAGACGCTGATTTGGACTTGTCGACTCCCCTGCTCAGGCACATGACAACCTCTCTTCCTCAAGATGCTTTTCTCCACGCATTTAGGCCTTCTCGCACTGCCCGTCGCTCATGTCCTCGCCAACCCACTCATTGCTCGTGCCGAATCGGCTCCAGTCAATGTAACGACATGCAACGGCAAGAGGTATGTGTACTCTGAACTCGCAGGCTTTGGTAAACTCCCAGCCGACTTTCGGGACAAATACGGCGACACGCTAGGCGGAATTGGTAGTGCAATTTTTCTTGACAAGAAGTCGTGTAGCTGGAAGAAGGGCAAGGGCAAGAAGGGCAGCTATGAGGGTGTTATCTACGGACTGCCAGATCGTGGTTGGAACACGGCGGGCACTTTGAACACACAGTCGAGGATTCACAGATTTAGCTTCACATTCGAGATTGTGAATGCAACGATCGATAAACCAGCGGGTCCGAACTTCAAGTTGAGTTATTTGGACACTCTACTGCTGACGGGCCCGGATGGGACGCCATTGACCGGGTTGGATCCTACAGGAACCGTAAAGTATGATGGGTTCCCGAGTCTGCCGTTGGCGAAGTGTAAGAGATAGCGACACTCGTTCAATTAATGGAAGTCCCTGATGCACGCAGATACTGGCAATGGCTTCGGTCAGGATGGCACAGGTGGAGCACGTGTCGCTCTGGATACCGAAGGGCTGGTGCTTGGTGACGATGATACGTACTGGATCAGCGACGAATACGGTTGGTACATGCGCGCGGACTGTTGACAATACACTGACTCCGGCAAGCTGCTTACATATATCAATTCGACAGAAAGGGTAAAATGATCAAAGCAGTCCGTACACCCGATGCTTTCGTCCCTCTTCGCAATGGCACAGAGAGCTTCAGCGCCGCGTCGCCACCCGTTTACGACCCTGACTTCGAGATCAAACCTGAAAATCCCTCCACCGGCCGCGGCAACAATCAAGGTCTTGAAGCACTAACTAGGAGCCCAGATGGAAAGTACCTCTACACTCTCCTCCAAAGCGCCACGATTCAGGACGGCGGCAGCTCTAGCTCCAAACGCCGCAACAGCCGCTTTCTCGCCTATCGAGTGAAGGACAAGAAGATCGAACTGGAAGCCGAATATGCCGTCCAGCTCCCAGTCCTCTCGAATGGTCGCGTTGCCAGTCAATCCGAGATCCACTACATCTCGAAGGACCAATTTCTGGTCCTCGCCCGTGACTCAGGTGCTGGTCACGGTCAAGACAGCTCCGACTCCATCTACCGCAACGCCGACGTTATTGACATTTCCAAAGCCACAAACATTGTGGGCAGGTACGACGGCTTCAATGGATCGATTGCGAGTCGCGATGGGGTCTTGAAGTCGGAAATCACGCCTGCGGAGTACTGCCCATGGTTAAGCTACAACATCAATACCCAGCTGAACCGCTTTGGTGTTCGTAATGGTGGAGTGCAGGATCAGAACTTACTCAACGAGAAGTGGGAGAGCTTTGCGCTTCTGGAGGCCGATGACGACGATGTGAAGGAGAAGAAGGACGATGGAAAGGACTACTACTTGATTTCGTTCTCGGACAACGACTTTATTACTCAGAATGGTAGGTAAAGTTGTAAGAGGAAAGCAAGAACCTTGCTGACTGCTTATATCAGGGTTCGTCAACTTTGGGCAACTGCCGTATAAGGATGAATCTGGTTTCAATCTCGACACACAGGTTTTGGTGTTCAAGGTCAAGTTACCAAAGGGGTCGGACCCTTTGTAGTTGGAATGAGTCAAGCACTGCATTGGCAGCTGGGCGCATTTGGATGCTATAGGCCTCGAGGATCCAAATCGTTTCAGGAGTGTTGTTTGCAGTTGCTCAATGGGGGGAGAAGGTTGCGAATTTTGGTGTATCGGCATGCTGGCAGTAGCCGTGATGATACTCTCGCTATGGATGGATAGCGTGCTTGCTGGTACTGCGGAGATTGCATGGTTAGTCCTGTGGGGAAAATCTGCTGGGTATCTGCTTGCTGGGGTGTTGGCATTACCGAGTGCCAACAAGTCAGTGCACTGTGCCGCTCGATTTCCCCACAGATGCAGGTCCTGACAACAAGTGTGGCCTTGGAGATTATGCAGGTTGTAATGCACGCAGACTTTCCTCCTTGTTGGCTTCCTGCGCCAGCTGCATTGGGTTCCAAATCCGCTATTCCAGCGATGACAAATGCTCGATAACGTCATCGGCAGTCCTAACGTTAACGCCGACGTTCCAAAGAAAAACCAGTCGAAGGCCGTCGAATTCGCCCGACAAATCCTAAGTACTGTATATATAGTAGTTGCCTTCAATCATGACCTTTTCCCCCGCTCGAGCGTGGACCTATCTCGTTATTGTCAACTTTTCAACCATTTAAAATAGCGACACCAATCGATCACTCGTGGCCATAGCAAATACAACAGCAATCAGCATGTCCGAGTCTCGTCTTTTCAAGCCACTCAAGGTGGGCAACCTCGAGCTCAAAAATCGTGTAGCAATGGCACCGCTCACGCGCTTTCGGGCCGGCGACGAGCACATCATTTTGCCAATGGCTGCTGAATACTACGGCCAACGTGCATCTACACCAGGAACCCTTCTTATATCAGAGGGGACCATTATATCACCAGAGCACGGCGGTTACCCAAATGTCCCGTACCTGCACACCCAGGAACAGATCGACGCTTGGCGTAAGGTGACCGACGAAGTGCACAAGAAAGGAAGTTTTATCTATTCGCAGTTGTGGGCACTAGGGCGTGTCGCCAACCCGCAATTTGCCAAAGCCAAGGGATTTACAATCAAGAGCTCAAGTGCTATTGCGCTCGATTCTGAGCATGCGGAACCAGAAGAGATGACACACGAAGACATAAGACAGGCTGTAGCAGCATTCGCTCAAGCCGCGAAGAATGCGATTGCAGCTGGCTTTGATGGAGTGGAAATTCATGGTGCCAACGGGTACCTGGTAGATCAATTCAACCAGGATCGAGTCAACCAGCGAACCGACCAGTACGGTGGGAACATCGAGAACCGGTCCCGTTTCGCGATTGAAGTCACTCAAGCCGTCGTCGATGCCATAGGAGCAGAAAAAACCGGTATTCGCTTAAGCCCTTTTTCAGACTTCCAAGGGATGCATATGAAAGATCCAATTCCGCAGTTTTCGGACATTATCAAGAAGCTCAATACCTTGGGCCTTGCCTATCTCCACCTCGTTGAGTCTCGCATCTCCGGCAACGCCGATATAGAAAGCTTCGACTCGCTCGATCCCCTCCTGCCGCTTTTCAACGGCCCTATCCTCATCGCCGGCGGCTTCAAACCCGACTCTGCCATGCGGATGGTCGACGAGCATCGCAAGGATCGGGATGTCGTGGTTGTGTTTGGCAGGTACTTCATCAGTACGCCGGATATTGTGTTCAGGTTGAAAGAGGGTATTGACCTGAACCCGTATGATCGTGATACGTTCTACAATGCGAAGGAAGAACGGGGCTATCTAGACCAGCCTTTTAGTGCGCAGTGGTTGGAGGTGCAGGCGAAGGCATAGAAATGTTGTAAGGGGTGTTGCGATAGAATTTACAGTGCCAAAGACATGGCATCATAAGCATCTTAGCTCGTGTCGCACGGGTGAACGCATTATAGCTCAAGGTCTGCTTTTTTTCCTACCTAGTTGTTCCATAGTAGATCCCTACGAGGTTATCGATACGATGATGGGTACACCTTTGTGCTAACCATGGCTCCGTGGTTGATATGCGCCAGATTATAGGAAAACATAATCTTAGATGGAGTAGGGCTGGCTAGTATGCTTACGACCATATAGAACACGAGTTTGAGGACGTTTCGTGAGAGCGCCCCCGTCTGGTCCTTCATCACCGAGTATCTGGATGTCCCATGATGAACAACAAGAAAGTAATTTGTAGTTCAGTGACACTTATAACAATGCTGATTAAATTTGACTCAACTAGTCTACTCATGGTTTTCTGGAAGCCTCGCAGTATGTGGCCTATAGTGTTAGGTAGCAATTATAGAAGCACCTAAGGTCAAGTTAATGATTAGGGTTGCACAGAATAAACCAGAACATCAACGACCATCCTCTTCATGATTCTGTCACCAATGACGCTGGTATACACTGAACGTCATACGATTACGTCTGGTCTCTCAACCTCATGAAGCCTCATATGAGCGCGCCTGTTCAAAACGTGCTACCTATACTTTTCCCTTCTGGTAGCTTGCTTTAGGTGAATGACTTCAATCCTCCGCCAACGCAAGCCCGCATTGCGGCCTTTCACATCTGCCAATTCTTATCGTTCCCTGCTTGCTATTGTCGCGTCGCCAAGAAAACAATATGTGTCCGTGTGCATGCCAGCTTGATATGAAGCTGCCTGGCGAGCAATTGTTCTTCGAATTAGCCCGCTTCTTCAGATCAGGGCTCGCAACGTTGCACCATGAAACACCCAATACCTGGCTTGTGCCAGCACAACTTACTTGCTTTGAAAACCTTGATTCGCAGCAAACCCGTGAATCAAGGGCGACGGTATTTAGTTCTCACTTAGTTGCGAGCTGTCAGGTGGCTGAACCTTGCGAGCCATGTGCATAGCATCCTGTCCGTTCCTCGTGGCTTGTCGCGCGTCCTTCCGGTTTCCCGCTTCAGACGAGATGCCCATCCTTCATGGGACGCGGAATAGGCAGGATTTCATACTCGATGGAGCAGGTCGACAAGCAAAAGAAAATTTAATTTGGGGTTGGAATAAGGTGTGGTTTGTGCTAGCGAAACAAGCAGCTTTGTTACCACGTCGCCGATCCTCCATCGAGAAGGTCAGAAAGATGTGCCGGCTTTGGCTGCAGACGGTCTCATTAGATAAGGAGATTACGTGCCTGCCGAGCCCGGATGTTATGAGGGTAGAGCTTCCTGAAGTATGGCGTGCATTGTGTGTGTGCCATTATAGGTACCGCCCGGACGAATCAGCGCACGCAGTTTCCTAAGGCTTCGGGTTTCACTCCTGTGTTATGGCTTGGCTCTTCCAATGAGGAAGGTGAATACTATACAGTGGTGCTTGGCATCTTTCCTCCCCCTCTCCATCTTGAGGGATTATAAGCTTGGCAGGACCACACATCGCAGCTCGCTAACAAGTCCCCTCTACCTCGAGTAGGAAATGATCGGTCGTCCAAGCACACATGTGGCACTGAGAAACACTCTCTACATGACCAAGCCACCCTACTGCGTGGTTCAGGAGGGCTTTGACGCGATCAGTTGGGATGACAGCTACCGACATGCCCGTTTCGACGTTGTCCACCCGATATCATAAGGCTGTAGTGGCTTGGTCCTTCACCTTTCACATTATCGGACAAACTGTGTGGTTGCAGCTGCCCTATTGTGACTAGATTGTAGAAGTGCGATGTTGAAGTTAGGTAGATTGCCGACGAGCGAATATGCGAGACTGCTCAGTATATATAAAGACTATATACGATTGTGATCTGAGCCCATCGACATCGCCGCCAACAACCTTAATCCCAGTTCTGGGTAGCATTCCGGTCCACAACATCAGGTCATCATGAAATTTCAAGCCCTTTCTGTTGCAGCCTTGGCCTTCTTGGGTAGCGCTGTCTCTCTAACTCTTGACAAGCGTGACTCTCCGCTCGACGTCTCTCTTGAACTCACTGGTAACACCGCAGTGAAGGCCACCATCAAGAACAGTGGCTCCGAAGATCTCAAGCTCTTTAAGACAGGCACATTCCTCGATGGTAAGCGACTGCTCGCCGTCTGTGTAAAGGTTTTGAATTGGCTGACAAAGACCCAGATTCTCACGTCGAGAAGGTAGAGGTCTTCAAGGGTAACGACAAGATTGCGTTTGATGGTATTCGTCTTCGCGTCAGCACTGTTAACCTCGATGAGTCTGCTTTCCAGATCCTCAAGGCAGGCGAAACCATCGAAGCTGCGTTCGACATTGCTGTTGCCCATGATGTGAGCTCCGGCGGCGACTTTGTCATCCTCACGGAGGGTGCTTTTGCCTACGCCGAACTTGACTCCACCTCAATTGCTGGAGCAGTTCCCTTCGTCAGCAACAAGATCTCTGCTGCTGTCGATGGTGCCCAGGCTGGAAAAGTCCGCCGTGACTACATTGCTCTCGCGAAGCGTACAGTTGTGCAATCTGACTGCACTGGCACTCGTCGTACTGCCACCACCACTGCGCTCGCTAACTGCGCTTCTCTGGCGCGCACCGCGGCTTCCGCGGCCGTCAACAACGCCGCGAAGCTCAACGAATACTTTAAGTCGACCTCGTCGAGCACTGCCTCGACAGTCCAGACGGTCTTTAACCGCGTTGCAACCCAGTGCGGCTCCACCACATCCGGCAATTCGCGTTACTACTGCACGGATATTCTTGGCGCGTGCTCCTCTGGTGTTTTGGCTTACACATACCCTTCCACTTCTCAGATGGTAAGTGGAATCCAATGTGCACAGTGACTATAGCACATTTGCTGATTCCGTATCTCAACTTTAGGTTAACTGTCCTCTGTTTTTCACTGGTCTTCCTGCTCTCAGCCGCACTTGCCATGCTCAGGATCAGGCCACAACCGTACTTCATGAGATGACCCATTTGACTCAGGTCAAGGGAACAAGCGACTACAACGGCTATGGGTACAGTTTTGTTCGCAGCCTCTCTGCGGCTCAAAATCTCAACCATGCCGATACTTACACCCTCTTTGCCCAAGGTAGGTCGGAAAGGATGCCTTTATCCTGAATATCGCTAATGAGATAACAGCCTTATACGCTGGTTGCTAGACAGAGAGCGCAATCTTTGGTAGACGACCTCGGGAGTTGTTGATCGTGACATGGCTAGGTGGATTTTCAAGGGATGATGTTGTCAACGCTGGATACATTCGAAGTGCACGTAGAAGGACCTCATTTCGATACATCAATGTTCTCACTCTACAAATTCGAAGCAGAAATTGACACATGTCATATTGCCCAAGACTTTGATACGCGCTCAAGCGGCACTCTCCAGCCCTCCATGATAGCCATTTCAGAGTCATACGACCAACTCTCCTCGACATTTAGACAGTCTCCATCGCCACCATGGTAGGAGCGACCAGATAACTTGCAATCTTCCGTGCTCAGTAAGGCGCCGGACATCCAGTATCAGGTTTCTTCTGCTGTTCTTGGCAACACGTCCAGCACTCGGAACTCTCTTCCTTCTGCGCAAACTGTCATAAGTTAGCAAGGAAAGTTCCATCTCACGTCTCTGCATACATACACCAGTTGCACCACAATCGGGCTTTTGGAAGTAGCAGATGGCTAAGCAAATCGCCACTGGTGGTGTCGGAGTTGGAGCAGTCGGCATAGCCTGAACGACCGAGAGGAGAAAGGCAGCAAAGGTGACTAATGTGATGCGCATGTTGTCGAGCGAGCAATAATGTTCAATGTAGCCTATGTTCTGAGAGAATGCAGTTTGGTGAGGTGCTCATCTATATGTATCTTGTCCACCCAGTACTCGAGCTCGTATTAATGCAGCCGGATAAAGCAAGAGGATGCGATCGCGACTGGGCTCTTCGGATTGATCGTAACTCGTAACATGGCGGGATAGGTTTCATTGGAGCTGTTCACCCAAATCAAGTATAGCCCCTTCGTAATTTTCTAGCTAGATTAGGTAGTAATATTTAGTTAAGACTGAGTATGTTAGAGATAGATACTGTAGTACTACTAATAGAATATAATTAGAAATATATTCTATAGAAAAACTACTAAAAAGTAAATTTTTAGATATATAAAGCTTACTAAATTCTATAACTTTAGTATTAAGCTTTATTTTTAAT
>TARA_R110002003_G_scaffold9_42_pt1 | contig 10323 bp, 8 predicted proteins | sample TARA_R110002003 | Tara Oceans TARA_R110002003 (sample SAMEA4396441) | marine metagenome | biome: Westerlies Biome; feature: [SRF] surface water layer (ENVO:00010504); material: water (ENVO:00002006), including particulate matter (ENVO:01000060) such as... | depth 5 m | reverse complement strand
GATGGACCGCGTCGGGGAGACGAAGTATAGCGGCATGGGGGAGGTTGGTTTCGGGCGGTGCCACGTGGGCGACGTTCTTCGGTGGTATAGGAGGTATTCCGAGGAGGTGTATGTTCATCGCGTACACTGCCTCCTGGACGACGTTCTTCGGTGGTGTACGAACTTCCGCTCGATGTCGAGCCCGGGTACTGTGGCGAAGAGTTCATAAATGCGAATTTTGGACGCGGACTAGGATATATAGGGGGAGGCATAGTATACTGTCCCCTACCCATTGGCACAGGCGGACCATCTGTAAAGTACGTTCCTGTACGCACTTCAGGTCTCTCGCGCCGTCTTGCTTCCCTTTTCCGCATGTCCTCTTCGAATAGTGATCCTCGTTTCAGCATATCGTCTGGAAGCGCATCGTACATGTCTTCGAAGTGGTCCCAGACATCCTTCTTCCGGCCCGCATTTACCAGTTCCTCGCGATGCTGAACTTCTTCCTTGGCCCACTTGCACGCCTGAGCAACGGCTTCCTTATGGCTCCGTTTTCGGTCGCACTGGATGTGGTACTTGGATAGCATGTCGCAGACGAGGTCTGATCGGGTCAGCTGGTCTTCTGAGAAGCCGTGTGCATCGTATACCATTGTCAGATACTTGTCCGCGGCGTATTCGAAAGCGTCATCTATAGTACGACCGTTGTCACGGGCTTTCTCGTAGTAGTGGGTAAAACCTTTGTGGGTTGATGGCATGGTGGGCTCGGTGAATGTATCTTTCCCAGGCTGTATACCTGTTTAATTGTCGTTAAAATGGTCTTTCGATATGCTTATTTGTGGGAAGTTCTGGGGGGGATATCACAGGAATCTTTTGGGGACTCTTTGAATGGCCCAGGACACATAGGTAGTGACCCTCTACACACTGCTCCAACAACATGAAGTTTCCTCGTAAGAAGGTCATTGTGCCTGACAATGTTGTAGGACGTTGTCCAAGACCACAGGTTAATGTTGTTAGCAGAGTGAGTGAACGGCTCTGCCATGAAAGGACACTGTGCAGTCAATCCAGACTTTCCAGCATCTTGCGCTGCGGCTCAGTCCGAGCTAGATGCACAATTGTTGGCCAAACTCAATAACGTCTCTCAGTGACCGGCGGCTAAGTTGCCCATTCATTGTTCATAACGAAGACGCAATTTTGCGACCATTATTTGCTCGAGAAAGCTGCTAGGCCTTCATGTCTGGTCGGATATCTCCGCTCACGTCTTCTAGTAGTGTTTTTCAGATCCACATCGACAATACAGCCTTTACGTGCTTACTTGTCACATGTCAAGTACAACGGTCTTTCTCATAGGGTCCTTTCATGCTCATATGCTTTGAGAAGCTCAAGTGAGGACCAACATACATGAAGTGGACGCTCACAACACCATTGATATTAGCACAATGTCGCTTCGCAAGTGGACAAGTTCCAACAGAAAAATGTGTTGGGCTCCAGCACAGTATCACATCATTCAAGGGGCAATCTAAGAATCTGGGCAATACTCTGGAACTCTCTATGACTACACAGCAGTCAGAATCACCAGTCACATCCACTACCAGAACTACTGCGTCCAAAGCGAAGACACTATCCGACCAACTTCCCGTTAACCATGCCAACTAAAGTTAACAACAAGACTAGAGACTTCCATTATTACTACAAAAAAGCTCAACAGGGCGGCAGCTTAGAAGAGGATGCTTTCGTCTATGCAGCAAACAAGTACCTCAATGACCAAACCACACGGCCCTTCCAAGACGATGATATTGCGCGCAATGTACTCATTGCTGATATGCAGCGCCATTACCTGAGAAATTGTAGAAAGATTAAGAGCCCAGAAGATGCTTGGGCCAAGATCAAGCGGTGGTTACCAGAGGGAATTCGTGCTGTCAAGATATTGGTAGATGCGTTCAAAGATCCGGCTAGCGAATATCTTGACAGCATCTGTGGCACGTACCGATCCAAAGACAAGCAGCTTGCGCGTGCTGCACTCATTTCTAAAATGATAGTCCAGTACAAGGAGTGTATTGCGCAAGGTAAGAGTCACGAAGAAGCTTGGTCCATGATGCGGATTTGGACTCAGAAGCAAGTCGAGGTCCTGACTCCAGCTTGTGAGTCTTCCCCAAATGACTCGAACGAAAAGACCAACGCCGCCTCCGCCACCTCTTCGAAACAGTATGCAAGTGGCGTCGCATCAGCTTCAAACCAGCCCGCTTCTGATCAAGAGTATGAGTATGCTCAACCTGATAAGTCTGAATATCATCAAGCCGAAAAGTACAAATACTCTCAACCAAAGGAGTACAAATACTCCAAACCTGATCCCTACAAGTACTGGACTTCCGACGGCTATACATTCCGTCGCACCCCTCCCAGCAACACCTGCAAGCCCGTCAACACCAGCAAATCAACAAACGACAGCAATCCATTGGACTCAAGCGAACGTCCATTCAACCCCTACGCCATCTTAGGCTTCCCCACAGACGCCGCTACTTCGGACGAGATCAAAAGAGTGTATCGCAAACTGGCTTTGCAGTACCATCCGGACAAAACGCGGCACTTAAATGATGAGGAAAAGGCAGCGGCGAATGCGAGATTCACAGCACTTGCTAATGCGTACGAGGTCCTGACTGACAAGGCGAAGAAATTGTACTATGATACCTATCAAAAGATGCCGCCTTCGAGGTATACGGGCGAAACTGAGCAGAATGACGACTCCCAGTCTGGGGGTTCTGAGTCTGGGAACGATGAGGAGGATGAGGGGTAGGCGACTGTCGCTCTGGTGTTGGGCTTGGAGATGATTACAGACGTGGGGTGGTGGGTTTGTAAGTTGGATGCGTTGTGTTGATGTTGGTTATACTAATTGCTTGTGCGCACTGGATATGATGTGGATGTTGACATGGCGAACTTAGATCTGCGTAGTCTGCATCAGCGTTGCACTCGCATTACACGAACCTTTTCGTTCGCGACGCCAGGCTTGTAGTGTATAGCTGGCACGTGAATAAAGTGCGAAATCGACATTGGCCACGACATGGCTCTTGAACGACTCATCCAGGGTTCGTAGCACAAACGAGTACGCTAGATGAAAGTACCGTAGATTGACCAACTATAATCGATTTCGTCAGACCCTGCCCACTGAACCCAAGGGCACAAATCTCAAATGAGATCTCACATCGTAATGTGGTTGGGCGGTTGGTTCGATAAAGATGGTCCGGCCTTCTTCGTGATTGGCCGTGTGCCACACCATCGCTGCACTGGGCGTCCGGTACATGCGTCCGCGGCCAGTCCGCCTGCCTACGTCGCGGAAGGGCCCTTCACAGCTGTGCTAGTTCCACGTGGCAAAGGGTCATTGACCACTGTCTTTGAATGCATGATCAGCCGCCACGCGGTCATAGCCGTGCGGGGGGCTCGAGAGCGCATGAACTCACATCTTGCGCTCTACACACAGCTCCTATTGCTACGATGCGGAGGACGAGGAGAAAGTTGCGGAGATCGAGCGAGATCTTTAGCTTTGTCACAGTTAGTACTCGGGCCTCCAGAACCAGTCGTGGGCATGTTGACTGGTAGGAGTGCGATTGCCTTCGCCGACACAACCGCTGTGCTGGAAGGCGTACGAATGGTCTCGACAAATTTCATTATTCTCCCCGCCGTGGCGTCGGCGAGTTGGGGGCTGAGCGTGTGTAACTCGGCCTTTCCTGGATTGGCGATTCCTTACAGGAGCGACTTCTCATCCCTTGCTCGACCCTTTGTTAGGACAATGGGGCGCGCAATCACGTGCACCCACCGCGTCTGTTTTCAGCGTACTGTACGGGAGCTTGCGGCGGCAACGTAAGCCAGTCGAGGTCGTCAGCTTGAGACTTGAGCGAGGATCTGGGCGTCGTTGCAACCGGATTCAGCGGAGGGATCGGCGCGGGGTGAACTCTAGACCTTTACTGTAGCTGAAGGTTGTGAGCTTAAGATGAGGTGCATTGGGCGGCTTGGATTTTGATCGATGAGCGGTGCTACTTCCATACACCAAATTTGGCGTCAGTCCATATCGCAATCTTGGTCCAATTCATCTCAACCACAACAAATGCGAGCTTCTCCTCCACCATGGCGGGGCAAATGGTGAAGGAATACATGACTTTCATAGAACAACAGGCGGAAGACATGGAGCTGATTACGACAACTGCGCCTGGAGGCATATTTCGACCAAGAATCAGGCAAAGCTTTTCTGATCCGACCCCTACAACGCTTGGTGATTCATCCAGCGACGTTGGTGAAGACGAATCCTCGAGTGACGAGTTTCGGGACAAGGTAGAAGACACTATCTTGCCAGCAGGTTCTCGTTCAGTGCATCTTCGCCTGCCTGAAAATCGTCAGTCATACAGTACTGCGGATGAATCACCTTTGCAATCACGATCATCTTCACCTAAGCCCAGTCTACCTTCATCCGCGACGTCGCCAAGCATCTACACCGTTGACAGCTTCACCGGGTTCACCGGCTCTCGCAGGCGGCCCTCTGTACTTAGTCGACTCAAATCTTCGATCAGCGCACCGTCAACCTCAAATCTACTTAGTAAGAGTCCATCTATCGAACCTTCAGATTTCCGCATACCTCCTGAGCAGCCGGAAAAGCGCTTTGTCGACTCGATAGGTGTCGTGTGTCCAGGTGTCTGCGATCGACCGCAGTGCGTTCACCCGCTCGCGCACTTTGTTTCGACCTTTCGCATATGTCAGCCTATTGAGTACACTACAGCGCTCGCGGACCATGGCCTGACTTACACGGACTATTGTCGACTGCTCTCCGCGCTCAAAACTTTCCTGGAGGATCATGCTGTCGAAGCGAAAATGAAGCCCTCGCAAGAATTCCGGCCGTCTACGCTCGAGAATGCGCAATTTGTGCTTGGGTCACCAGACAACGTCGTTACGCGACAAACCTACGATGGCAGTTCGTTCCTCGACACAACTGAGCAGCTTGGAAAGGCGAAGCGACACGCAAACGCACTGAACCAGCTGCTTGAAGAAATAACGTCCCACTTGCGGGATAGAGGTCTCCCAGTAGTGATCTGTGTCAGCTCTTATTCCTTGTTCGCTCCACATCGTATTTCCGAAGCACACATCCAGATCTTGCACGCGCCATTTTCACCGCACAACCAGTCAGGAACAGCCACGCCGGATGGACGACGATCAGGCCAACGACTCTCCTTTATCGATCCCTTCACCTTTGCATCAGAACCAAGAAGCGTCTCGCGATCTCGTCCACGGCTCGAAGGTCGGAGCCAGTCTGAGACGACGACACGAACACAGATCTCGAAGTACCGCCATCACACGTCTCAAAATAGAGATCGCTCGCGTCCTTGGCCATTGTGGCCAAATGCCATTCCATCGCGCAAGCGCCAAGTAATGAGCGAAAATGCAGACCGCTATGGCGTCGATCCCTACTTCCGAGCCTGGATGAGAGCCAACATCAATTCTCGCACGCGATCGAGTACTTATGCCAAGTACATGATCGAGCAGGAAGACGACCCTTTCGTCAACAAACGGCTGGACTATACAGACACGTCGTCAAGAGGTACTTTAGTGTGGGACGTCGTGACACACGGATCCAGAGGCTGGAAAGAGCAATTTCCTAGTAGCGTGAACCGAGCAAAGTACGAGCACAATCGGAAGCTGGAGTGTCGCAGGACCATCGAGCATGGTTCGCGGCTGAGGATTTTGCGCTTTGGGTTCCGGCATGCCATATATCCTCCTCACACCCCGGAGATGGAAGAATTAGGACTCAGCAAGTCAGCCTACCAAGCCATAATAGCGACCATGGCCGACATCCATTCGAAAGCGCAATTCTGCACGAAATGCCCAGTCTCGTACCTGCTGTCTTCGCTCAACAAGATCCGTCGTCGAAGCACGGAGGATGCGTTGATGAAAGTGAGCGAGTACATTCGAGAGCTGAACGCCTCTCAACGGCATCTGGTTTGGACCATCGAGAAGATACCCGGTGTGTACGACAGAGGACTTGCGAGAGACCGAACAGAATGGGAGATCAGTGCTTGGAACGGTGAAGATCCACTGGAGCTGCTCATCCAATTGGAGAGATGGGGCATAATCGAGAAGCGATTGAGTCTGGATGACGACGATTGAACGATCTACTGGATGCACTCGCTACGAGTGGCGGTTCAGAACTTGACTGGAAAAGAGAGGTTCTTGTCAACTCGAACCGGTTAATAGTATTAGTAATAATAATGATACCCCTTCAGTTCGACCATGAGGCTGTGGCAGATCTCTGCGACGAAAACGGCCCTTGGCTGCATGTCGCAGAGCGTGCCAGTTGAGTGCATCTATCATTAGTAGGGCGACTAGCTTCCAGAATCAGCGCTAAGGTCTCCGAGACAGGGCCTGATGGACGTTGTCAGTGCACGAGCTGAATAGTTATCAATACGATGGAAGAAGAGTGTGGTTGAGAATCACGACAACCCCAGAGGGAAATTTCGTCCAAGCGTCACGGGCACTTTCCGCGCTCTTAAGTAAGCCAACCACCACCTCAAACTCACCACATCTCCCCACGCAAGGATGCTCTCAACGACATTGTGGCGCGATGTCTCAGCAGTAAGACGCAATTTGCTGCTGTGCCACCCACAACCTGGGCTTGCGACGCTATTCGGACCGTTCTGGGGCTGGAAACCATGGTGAAGGCCCTGCATCCTTCTGTCTTTGTGCGAGGCAGTGCCGATGAAGTCAGCCGTACATTTCTAAGACTGTGGCCCTTCTAAAACTGCTTTGGCAGCATCGCGGAACTGATGTGGGGCAGGGACGATGGCACCATATCGCGTGTGTGGGGTATATATTCAGGTGCTCCTCAAGGAGCTTAAGAGCACAACACAGCAGATCTTCCACAGGCCTCAAAAGATTACATCTCCAAGAAATCCACAACCAGCACCTCAAAGCACTTTACAATGTCTAACTTCAAGAACGTACTCATCATCGGGGTAAGTGGCCCTGTTGCTCCCACCCTCACGCAGTTCAACTATTCCACTGCACGGGACTCCACTTGATAACCCTGCCAACATCAGTATACTAACAACTTACCAGGCTGGAGGTAATCTCGGCCCTTCCGTCCTCAACGCCTTCCTCCACAACTCCTCTTTCAACACCACCGTCCTCTCCCGCGAAGGCTCATCCTCCACCTTCCCCTCCGGCGTCAAAGTAGTCCGCGCAAACTACGACTCAATTGACAGCCTGAAGAAGGCATTCGAGGGCCAAGATGTCGTTATTTCCCTCGTTGCCGGCGCTGTCCTCGGCGACCAAAACAAGCTCATCGACGCCGCCATCGCGGCCGGCGTGAAGCGCTTCCTTCCCTCAGAATTCGGCTCCAACACCGAGGACCCGCGCACGCGCGCCATCGTCCCCGTGTTCGAGGCCAAGCTCGGCACCGTCAACTACCTCAAGAGCAAGGAGAGCGAAATCAGCTGGACCAGCATCGTCAACGGCCCCTTCTTCGATTGGGGCCTCAAAGTCGGCTTCCTAGGCTTCAACGCCGCAGACAAGGCAGCCACGCTGTACGACAACGGCGCCGCCACCTTCTCAACCACAAACCTGCACACCATCGGTCTCGCCGTCGTCAAGGCGCTCGAGAACGCCGAAGCCACCAAGAACCAATACGTCTACATCTCCGGCTTCCAAACCAGCCAGAAGCAGATCCTCGACGCTGCAGAGAAGATCACGGGGCAGAAGTGGACCGTGACGAATGCTAGCTCCAAGGCCACGATTGAAGAGGGCCGCGCAAAGCTTGCAAAGGGCGATTTCTCCGGCATTGGCAATCTGATTGTGGGTGCGACGTTCGGGCCTGACGAGCAGTTGGGCGATTTGAAGCCGGCGGGCTTGTGGAATGAGAAGTTGGGGCTCAAGGAGATTGATTTCGAGACGTCGGTGCGTAAGGCGTTGGAGGGAAAGCTTGCACATGAGTAGAGCGGAAGATGGAGGAGTGCAGGGTGGGAAAGTGACTTGGAGGGAGAGCAGAATGCGTGATAGATGGTACGAATCGAGATATGCATATACCACTTGTGCATCAATAGCTGCGTGAACGGCTCCGGTGTTATGAATCGCGCCGGAACTATTGCCTGTGTAGAGGGTGGAGACCTCCGGTGCATTTTCCGTGACTGCGGTCAGCCTCCAAGGCGCTAAAAGTCCTCCGGAATTGCGGCGATAGTGCAGCAATCGACAACCGTCCTTCCACTTGCCTAGTTAGGACTATTGAAGGCGAAGTGGAAAGGTAGACCGTACAATGCACAACAGTCGTTTCGTTTCGGCAGCATTATGCCATCTACTCGTACATTCCTCGGCCCTCTTCCACCATTCTCACTACCCCGCAACAGGCGTCAAATGCCCATCCTTATCATACTTTGCCTTGAAAAACGTATAACTCAACGTCACCGTCTCAATGCCCTTCATATTCGGATCCTTCACAAACTCGGGATCAATGTAAAAAAACACAGGCATGTCCACCGTCTCGCCCGCATTCAGCCTCTGCTCCTCAAAGCAGAAACACTGTATCTTGCTGAAGTATGGGGCTACTTGGCCCGGTGTTACGCTGTATGTAGCCACCCCGATGATATCTTCTGCGGATTTGTTTGTCGCGGTGTAAAATGCCAGCGCGGTTTCGCCAGGCAGGACGCGAACTTCGCGCTGTTGAGGGACGAATTTCCAGGGCAGCACGTCGGATACAGACCCGTTGAAAGTTATGCGTAACCGTGGGTGGTTTTCGACGGGTTTCAGGCGCTCCGAGGGATCCCGCGTGGTGTCGCCGTGTGCGGCGGATTTGATGGGTTGGCCTCCCCAGCCGGTTTGTTGGCAGATCTGAGAGGTGCTTCAGCAGTGATGAGAAGTAGAGACAAGGGAGGTATGTACCATTTTGTACATGGGCACGGAGCCATATGTGATTGCGACAAAGCCCACTATTACGCTGAAAACGTAGTTCCTCATTGCTATTAGCCAGGCTTCTAGCGCCATAGATCTGCCTGAGCATACATCACTGTCCTATTCTTCTCTTTGTAGCGAGCATGCATCTGGTCCATCCTTGGCACGTGGCTTTGCCGTGTTTCTTTCGTGGTATTGAGCCATCTTCGTGCGGGTGTGAAAGTGGGATTGCGAGCGCGCGGTATCCGTGTAAGCGACCGGGCGCATGAGGAGCACGTCCAAGAGTTGGTGAGGCGCAGCGATTGGTGCCGCAATGGCGACGCGACAGACATAATTGCACGGAGAATTGGGGAAGTTGGTGGAGTGATGAGTTCATGAGAAGTTCGCCGCGGGAATTTGCCGTTTTGGGATGGACCCTGGAAAGCTTGGGGCTTTTCTTCCAAACGTCTGGACGTCATCTTGAAGAATCCACAGTTACTACACAGAAAACGCAGAAGTATCAGAAGCGAACCTTTTCTCGGGAAAGATACTCAAGGCGGACCACTTTATCAACTCAGGATGGCGGAACCTCTCTGCGGTGTCTGCAACACAGAGCCAAGGAAGTACAAATGTCCAACCTGCGCATTACCATAGTAAGCCCAACACACGACCTTTACCTGCTCGCAATCACAGGTCCAGTCTCTGACGACATCAGTTGCTCTCTACAATGCTTCAAGACCCACAAAGCCACCCATCCCGAACCCACTACCACACCTTCCTCGACTAGCGAACCCGTCGTGCTACCCCAGCCGCCTCCACCAGCGCCTATCCCACGCTATCTCAAGAAGAGACTCGACTTCTCTACCCTCGCGACGAATCCCAAATTCCAAGACCTCCTTAAAACTTACCCTACCTTACTTCCGACGCTCCAACGCGTCTACGCCGCGACCATCGAGCCAGATCCAGAAGAGGGGGCAGGGCGACGCAGGTTCAATAGAGGTGGCTTCAGAGGTCGCGGGTCACGAGGGCGAGGTAGGGGAAGAGGTGGTTTTGGTGGCTTCGATGACAGAGAAGCAAAATGGACGCAGAAGAAAGGCGATGCAGATGGGATGCGCTTGTTGAAGGGACTGAGGGATGGAAAGAGTGGAGATAAGGAGAAAGATGGGATGGCGGCGTTTGTACAACTGGTTGAAGAAGTGTTTGGCGAGGGCGACAAGATGGAGGAAGGCTGAAGGGTCAGGAGGAAATCTTCTGAAAGTGGCGAAGCTGTGACGACGCTGCAACCACTTAATCCTTCGACCCCTAAATGCACACGAAAGATACTGGCATACACCAGCCGTGCGTCTGGAGCCATATGCGTAAGACGACGCATGTACCAGCCATCCGAAGCTGAGGATCAAGCAACGGGCCTGCTCGCGACTCAATCTCATCACTGGACCCTGTGCGACTGTC
>TARA_R110002003_G_scaffold589_18_pt1 | contig 10324 bp, 12 predicted proteins | sample TARA_R110002003 | Tara Oceans TARA_R110002003 (sample SAMEA4396441) | marine metagenome | biome: Westerlies Biome; feature: [SRF] surface water layer (ENVO:00010504); material: water (ENVO:00002006), including particulate matter (ENVO:01000060) such as... | depth 5 m | reverse complement strand
TCGGGCCCGACGCACACTGCGAAATTATGGTGTATCTGTGCGATCCGCGGTTTAAAGGGGGCTATACGGAGACGCGGGAGAATGGAGAGGTGCTGGGGAAGTGTGAGCGGTGTAGATTTAAGGTGGGGAAGAGGGAGGTGGGTAGGGATAAGAGTTGGAGGGAGGTTGAGGGGGAGTTGGGGGGCATTGAGAAGTTGAGATAGGGGGTGGGGGAGGGGAATAGAGTAGATGGGAAAATGAAAAGCGGATGGAGATTGTGGTGGGGAGAGAGGCTGGAGTATGAAGTGCAGGCATGGATGAGGGCTTCCGTGGGCAATCATGCTCTCTGCGTGGACTATTGGCTCAAGTGGTATGATAGATGATCTACCCAGTTCAATTCTAATTTGCCAAGGCGGTCTTTCGGAAACGCTCAAGGCGTCTTGATGCGGTGAAGCCTGATACTAAATGCGATCAACAGGCTTTACACATTGCGAATGCCCAGCTCGATAGTTGGGAAGGAGAGACTGTAGCTCCAAAGGTGCATCTGCTTGTGCGGATTGTTAAGAATGGCAAGATGGAGATCGCAGGAAACCTGGATAAGTAATGATCATGCGCTATGCCATTGCAGTTTGGCCAAGTACTGGAAGACAGCTTGTGACCGAGTAGGTAGCAACATGCAAACGATATTCGCGAGGTTTTCAACAAATGACCTTACAGGATGATTGCTCATCGCAAACCGACAATGACTTCATATAAAATGATAGCCGTCGCTGCACTTTCTCAGTTCATAACAACCAGTATTTCATCCGCTGCGCTTGTTTCACTGATTAATAATGCTCCACCCTCAGCCAACAAGCATAGTACCCAACGTTCCAGCCCGATGCACCCATTACCAAACCTACTGGGCCACCTGTAATCACACTACAAGTGATATCCGCATCGTTCCATGCGCCCAGCACGCTAGTGGCCAGGACTGTGCTTGTGTACAGACACCTGACATTAGGCGCGATATGACGACATATGAAGGGAGGAACGGATTCATGGAACGATTAGATGATGGAACATGGACTGGTGACTGCCAGTTCTGCCGAGTAAAGCCGGGACGACGCAAGATTCCGGAAGCGGAGTGGGAGAAGTGGTTGGAAGGAAGGAGGGATTACAGGCTGAACACGACACAGTTCCCACCTTGGAGCCAGGTAGAGGCGGCGATGGAGAAAATTGAGAAGAGAAGGTGAGATTGGTGTTTATTGTGCTGTAGGGTCGTCTAGATAGTCGCACTTGGCCGATGGTTTATGTGCGGAGAAGTACATATGGTCTCTGGAAAGGGTTTGGATGAAATGATCAGCTTTAAGTAATGCGCATGCAACGTCGAAGTCATAGTCTCAGATGCAGTCACCATGACTGATAAATACATCCATCGATGACAAACGTACGACTGTGCGAATGACTTTGGCGCATTGTGACTATGATCGATGAGTGGGCGTTAAGAGTCACTTCAGGATATGAAATCTCTCCGGGAAGATCCACTTGTGGGAGCATACACTAACTCCCTCATTCTTTGACCATAAACATATCTATACTCAAGAGAAACATGTCCACATCGACCCCAGGAGTCGGTTCCAGTGCGATCTGCTACCAAAACCAAATCTATTGGCGAAAATGCCGCCATGTCTGGAGAGACCTCTTCCTTACTCCCTGCGATGCACTCCGAAACAACGATAATTGCAACTGCGCACAAGAGAGCAAAGTTACTGGTCGACAATATATGCTCAACTACGTAGGCATACACAGTTATATCGAGTATCTCGGTGGATACGACTGGACCGGAGATTGCGAGCCGTGTAGAAAACTAAAAAATCGACCAAAGATTTCTGAGGATGATTGGAAGGAGTGGGAGTAGGAGACTAAAAATCCCAAAGCGTGGGAGTTGCCCAGTCTGAGTGTAATCAAAGCTCGGATGGAGCAGGTCGAGAAGCTGCGGTGATTTGAATAGAAGCCTTCCACGTGTGCAGCAGAACCAATCAATCAATCTTCTCATCACCACGATGGCTCATTTTCAATATGAGACCTCCATGATGAAAATGTTCATGAAACAAGCAATGACAGGACGTTTGTTGTACTCTATCTGAGGCACTATGACCAATTCTGCAGTATCTGCGTCTTCCTTGTAAAACAGCGAGATTCTCAACGCAACTATGAGAACATACATTCTGCATTCTCCAGCTATTGTGCTACAGCACGCGCTGCGGATCGGGCCGCAATCCACATGGATTTGTCCTCCGAGTACAACGTGGCGGATAGAGTGGCGAGTCATCGGCAGTGCCACGCAAGTTCGCTGCTTGAGACAAATATTTTAGCTGTATAGTTGGTCGAGTCATGTCGATGGACATTCGGTCACTGGTTCAAAGTGGGTAGGAAGAGGTTGAGCGCGAACGTGGGGTGCGGGGAACATCAACCTCAACACCACACTGGTACCTGCACAATTTCGACGTCGTCATGCGCCACCGTTTACAATGCCTACACTCAAAGCTAAAGATGGCATTCGCCTTGAGTACTCCACACATGGCTCTCGGAGTAACCCGCCATTGATACTCGTGAGTTGTTCCTCAATCACACAATAACGGCAATACTCATGCATCGGCCCAGCTTCATGGCTTCACCGGCTCCGGCGCAGTCTTCAAACACAATATCTTGGAGCTATCACAAACATATTTCATCATCGTTCCTGACTTGCGTGGCCACGGCGCATCCGACAAGCCCAAAGCCGGCTACCACGTTGCACGTTTGGCCCTAGACCTGAAGAATCTGCTCGATCACTTCAACTTCGCAGCCGGCTCCATATCAGCCATCGGCACGAGCCTGGGCGCAGCAATACTATGGTAAGCGACAGTACCCAGCGAGCAAATCACAACACCCCGCTTAGAAGACGCAGGTGCTACGCCGAGCTCTTCACCCCTACCGCATTCCGCAAGCTCATTTTTGTCGACCAAGCTCCGCTCCAAAACTACACCTCAGACTGGGGCCCCGATCACGGCAACCGTGGATGCAACAGTCCCGAAGCCTTAGCTAGCATTCAGCACACGCTTGAGAACGATCCCAGAGCAGCTCACGTGGGATCGATAGCGGCTTGTCTTGGCTACCGATCGCATCCCCAATCTGGTGATCCCACAGAAGGCTCCAAGCAGTGGCAAGACGACGAGGCTTTCTTTCTCGCAGAAGCGATGAAGGGCGATGGAAGATGGTATGGCAAGCTCATGGCTGATCACACCGCACTTGATTGGCGGGACGCGATCGCACAGCACTTCGGACCCGGGAGTGGAAGTAAGACTGAGGTGTTGGTCGTTGCTAGCACGCGTAGTGGGTGCTTTCCTGCAGCAGGGCCGTTGAAGGTGGTTGAGTTGGTGAATGGAGGGAAGAGCCATGGGCTCGCTCGGGGCGTCACGGTGGAGTGGGGTGGGCATTGGTGCTATTGGGAAAATGCGGATAAGTTTAATAAGCTTGTTCTTGAGTTCTTGAGGTAGAGTGTTGTTTATGTAGCGGCATCCTTCTTGGTTGTAGAGCGCACTATAATCTAGCGCTCATTTCTCTCTTCGCCATCTCCTTCAAGTCTTTCTTCAAGATCTTGCCGGAAGCGTTCTTGGGGATTGCATCAACGAACTTTACACCACCCACTAGCTGCTTGTAGCCCGCTAACCTCTCTTTCATGTAGGCTTGTATGTCTGCTTCTTGCAGCGAACTTCCAGCTTTGAGAACAACGTATGCCCGTGGGAGCTCCGTGCCTTGCTCGCCTGCGCTTGCATTCGCGCCGCTAGCCAATATGCCAATGACGGCCGCGTCGCTGATCTCAGGGTGCGACAATAACACGCCTTCCAACTCTGCCGGTGCTACTTGGAACCCGCGAACCTTGATCAACTCTTTCTTCCGATCGACAATATACCAGAGTCCATTCTCTCGCTTCCGTACTGCCATATCGCCCGTGTGAAAGTACCCGTCGTCGTCCCACGCCAGTTGATTCGCTTCGGGATTGTTGAAATAGCCCTTGACGATCAAAGGACCTCGTACACAAAGCTCGCCTGCTATATCGTAGTCTGTAATGTCTCGTCCCTCATCATCAACGAGCTTGGAGTCGTGATTGGGCAGGAAACGTCCGACAGACCCTGTGGGATCGTGTTCGGGGTAGTGGACCATGGTCGCAATACAGCTTGTTTCGCTCATGCCCCAGACCTGGTTGAAAGGCGTATCAGGCCGAAGGAGTGCCTTGTATCGAGCTTGGGGCTCAGCAGCGAGCGGTGCGGCACCGACCCAAGAGTTGCGGATCGAAGCAAGAGAGTACTTCTTCGTCAACGGGGAGTTAATGACTTGAATTACCATTGGTGGCACCATGTTGGCTTCGGTGATCTGAAAGCGCTCAATGTTCCGCAGCCATGACTCTAGCTCGAATCGCCGCATGACATACGTCTTCATTCCGCCCCGAAGAGGACTTGTATGTGCTCGTGGCACGTTGCTGACATGGAACATTGGGGTGCATAATAATCGTACGACCTTAAATACATTAGCAAAGGCTTCAAACGATCAAACACTTAGCTGCTTACATCGTAGTCTCGCGGCTTCCACTCCAAGACCATCGTGTGCTGCGCGATGAAGTTGTAGTGTGTCATCTCCACCGCTTTTGGCAGTCCTGTTGTCCCACTACTAAACAACCTTGCAGCAACCGTGTCTTTACTCCTCTTTTCATCGTTCCAACTTTCCCAATCACTCTCCCCGTGGTTCATCAGATACCTCCAACTCCGGCATCCACCCCACCGTTCTTCGCCACCAAGGCCTTCACCCCATACCTCACCATTACTCCAAGGGTCAGTAACCGGTGTGTGGTGGTCAAAGACAAAGATGTGAGAGCGAGGAATGTTGACTTGTGCGGCAGCTTTCAGAGCATTTGGCAGGAGCTCTGGCTCGACTATCAAGGCCTTGACGTCAGCTGTCTTGAAAGCATGAGCAAGTTCATAGGGCGTATGTGATGGGTTGACGCCAGCGAAGATTCCACCAAATGAAAGAATGCCGACAAAAGCCGTGGAGTAGTATATCTGTGTTGATCAGCATGCTGTTTGTCTATTGGGCCGATGCGAAGATTAAAGTCGAGACGTGCTTCGGGATAAACCGTACATCGTTGAATGAAAGCATGCACACGCAATCGCCTTTGTTGAGGCCTATGGATTTGAAGCCTGCGCATAGTTTTTTCGTCATAGTTCGCGCTTGACGCGAAGATATGGTACGCTCTGGGCTTGCAGCATCAACATAAATCTGCACTCAGTCAGCTTTGTCACAATTTTCTCATCCACGAACACTTACTGGTGCATCTTGATCATACTGTTGATTGTCAAACATCCACGATAACAAGTCATTGTTCGGGACACGGATATATTCTTCTGCCAGGAACGGCATGATGCTGGTGGATGTGGCTTCGGGGTGGCACCGGGACAAAGTCTAAATTTGGGGTGAGACGCGACAGAACGTGAAAAGAGGAGTACATCATGACAGGCATTCGAGATGGAATAGATTGGATTCCTGAGTCGTTTGAGTAGTGTCATCGATATTCCCGCAATCGGAGCCTGTTTCCGAAAAGTTGCCTCGGAAGCTACTTCGTACCCCGCCTAAGCATCGTCTCCTCCAGGGCTGCATCATCAACACCATCTCCAACACGCTTGACTCTAAACAGTTTCCCGGCCAATAACACCTCCGTGTACTAGGGTTGGTGCCTCGCTGCTGAAGTTGGCTACGTCGTCCATGACCTCTTTTGTGTTGGGATCAGCACCCGCAGCTTTGAAGCCTTCGTAGCTCTCGAACTCCATCACGACAGAATAACTGTAAGGACCATCGGCGTTCAGCTCAGAGACGGCGTATGACTTGAGGCCATGCTTCTTCCAGTGCTTTGCAACGAGAGGCATGTGCGTCGACAGGTAGTACTCCTTGTCAAACTTCGCACCATCCCTGCGCGGGTACATAACAATAACTTGTGCGCCGGACATGTCGAGTGTGATTTATTATGATTCTTCTGCAAAAGGTAAGGTCGTGGGAATCAATTACGCGGCGCTGACTGACCTTGGAGTGGTTTGTTTGAGACGAAGTCCGGATCTGATGCTTGTCTCAGATGTGGCGATACAAGTACCTTTATACCATACATCATCTGCACGCTCAAAATTACCCCACTTCCAGGGCCTTCCATCCGCCCCCCGTTGCAGTCGTCAGGAATTAGTCGAACAGCTCGGCCAAGTCTCGTTCTGGCCAAGTCTACCCGCTCTGTCCCATATCCGACCGACTCCGATGAAGCTAGCGTGCTAAGCTTGCATGAGCATCGGTATTAACCATACGAAGAACCTCAATGTCTTTTGAGCATCCTTTGGAAGCAGAATCAATCAACTCCTAACATCAAGAAGCTCACTGGGTCCTGCATTGGTCGACCGCCGTCACCAAAGAAGATGTAACCGCATGTTTCATCATCGGCTTTGAGTGACTGGGGTCATCGAAGGTTGATATATGAGGCAGTGATAATACCTTGGTCTATAGGCGTCGTTCTCTCTACGATCTAGGTACTAGATCTAAAACTGCTATCTGCAGTGCTGAATAGAAGGATCTTGTTTGCTGTCATGCAACGCATTCCTGCTCACGAGACTAGTACTGGTAACAACCCTGACCTGGCCTCCTGGTTTGACGGTGTGTAGAGGAAGAGTAAGAATCGGCTTAAGCACATCATCTCTGAGTCCGGCAATTCTGGCATCGCCCCATGTTCTGTCGCTTGGCATGGACGGGTTCCTGGCTTTGGCCCAAATGTACGACATCTTGCTCATTCCTTCCAACTTCAATCCGACCACTGTATGGGTCTCTTGTCCTATTGTGGCCGCGCAGATGGGAGTCGATGGCGCGTCGGTTCCTGAGATGGATAGTTTCGTCGCAACGCTTGTCCGCTGCGCAACGACAGCTTCCTTGATCTTGATGCCCCTGTAGGAGCGCGCAAATTTCTCCGGTCGTAGAGTCTTGGTTATGCATCCCTCCTCCTCGTAGGTACACTCCGTCAGCCGAAAGCGCAGGTCCAGGTCAAGACCGACAACTCCGTCTGATAGCCGCCCACTGTCTATTGTGCAAGACCTCCCGGAAGCGAAAAAGAACTGTAAAGTCGGAAAGAACGTGTTCATTGTCCAGAACAGGATCCCTATACCATCAATGTTGGCGAACAGCGCTTTTCAATATGCGAGGCTTCTTACTCTCATTTACCAGCAGTCCGGCTGGTACCGTCTGTCCAAACTCCGCAGTGCGCGACAAGATGATTTGTCGCGGCATTACTGTTTCCAGCTCTCTGGTACTGATAGTCGTGGCGTCCGCGCCTCTACGGCTGTCATCTTCCTGTAACGCCTCGCTGAGCTGGTCTTTGGTTCCGATTGGGATGCAGCCGCGGCGTCGGATCTCGATGTGCAAGTCGTCGACTGCGCACTGATAGTAGTCCATGCAATGTTTTCGATCGATGAATAGGAAAGTAAGGTGCAGTTACAGCCTGGGAGGAGGAAGACCAATCCGGTAATTGCAGATATGCTGTGCAACTTTGAGACAAGCGGGCGAGAGAACGGGATCTGTGTTTTTGGTGAGCAAGGCGTAAAGAAGTAGCAAAACTCTATCCCGGTGAGACTGTAGTACATATTTCGTTTGCTGAGCTTCGCCACATTGCCTTCACCACCGAGAAAGAACGCACGGTGACCCACCAGAGAAGCTGCAATCGATCGAACTTGTGAAAGCAGTCGATGATGACACCATCCTTAGTCTTAGAGCTTCTTGGTCCCAATGTCTAGGATAATGGCCCTATGAATGAAGGTATGCACGGCACCGCGAGACGGTCGTCTTTTCATAATGGGAAGGTACGTGGAACGAAACTGGACGGTGCCGTGACATCATCTAGCACAACCGGAACAAAACAAATAGCTCACGTCTCAGCGCTCGCTAGAACCGACACCTCAATACCACCTGTCACTCTCTTGCCCAGCTGCGGTCTGTCTCCTTCCAAGATGCCGCCCACCGCGTACTTCAATCAGCCTATCTTACAATAAGTTGTCGCGCCAGTGCGAGGAGCCTACTGGGTGCGCTGACTTCCTCCGGCGCAATTGACAAAGAGACCCAGGACCAGCACAATAGATTCCACACTCAAGCCTGTCGCATCAAGTCGCGCAGCCAGCAGTGGGCGCTGCCGCCTTCCGGAGCTTCCTGCAGGCATGTTCTTGCTCCTACCTTACCGTCTTCTCCCATAGATGAATGCGTAACTGTTTATTACATGAATTTCAGGACATGGTTGTAGACCAACATGTTGCCGATCCCGAGGACCGCATGGCTGAATGTGCAGAAGAGGTGATGCAATACATGGGTGGCCTTCAAGCTCTTCTCATCCACGAGGACATCCGCATGGTCAAGTCACTATAATTGGCTCTCTCCATCCGCACGACGGGTGTGTGGATCATCGAGATGAACCTTGAGGGTTTGTCTACTCACGGATATTTCTTAAAGCATGGCCTTTCCATTGTGGATGTGAGTGCGCTCACGGCCGGGACTCGCGTTCAGGTTCCGCCCCGGAAATGGTATCGAGGATGAGAAGTGCGGTTGAGAACGTCATGCCATCTCTTGAATGGTACGGTCCTGCAGCACAGATACATTCCCCCGCCTTATGCAGGCCATCGATTGTTACGAATAGCTGGTAAAGATGGCGAAGACGAGCACAGAAACAACAGAGCGCACATCCTTCGACAGTGAGATAGCATAAAATATCACTTTCAAGGCATACCTGACGGTGTGAAGTGCTGTTGCTGAAGTGTAGTCTTTCCCTTGTGGTTGCATTTACACATGCGTGATGACATCATTCCTCGCACTTGCAACCTACTTTAACCAATCAACACGTCTGTCTCGACTCCGGAACCCCACCCACTTCACCACCCACTACTAAGCCGCAGCTCAAGATGGCGCCTACAACGTAAGTGCACATCGTCATCTTGTCTCCAAACTTGCCGTGGGAATGCTGATGTCGTTATAGTCGGGGTGCTACCAGAAGGCGACTCGAAGAAGCCGCGGACGACAGTGTGCCTGATCGTCTCCCACGACGCCTCAAGCGATTGCGCAGATCCACAAAGAACGGGCCTGAGACAACTGCGACGGGTTGGTTAACGGATGATCGATGCCGTCTCCTCGAGCTGCCGCCAGGTGAGAGCGGACGATACATGCGGCATTCGATCAAGATTAACGCAAGCAGAACTTCGCAACGGCATATATGAACTCGCAAGCGAATGTTTTGATGGCCGCACGTTCGCACCCCGCATACAGAAGACTTTTGTGAAGCCCAAATCGTGGGCAGAGCGCTACTGGAAATTCTTCGGTCTGACGCAGAGCTGCAAGCAAATCCGGGCCGAGTACCGTCCTCTATGGTTTCGTAAACTCGAGATCATGAGTCCTCCCGTCTGGCTGTCTCAGTTTGTTGAGACGTTTCTTTCTAGTGCAGAGGAGCTACAGCATGCCCCCAGCCTTGTACAGATCGAGTGGGAGCGCGACATCCATGACTATGTGAACGCCAAGTGCAACATCACGGCTCTCTTACGTCTGCGGGCACACAGGCCTACTTTTCAATTCAAATTTGTACCAGGACGTCTTGCCGATGGTACGACGCAAGATGAAGAATTGTGCTGGTATTGCATTCACGAGATGGAAATTGCCGAGTTGGGACACCTAGACAGCGACAACATGTACGAACGATGTACTTGTGCCCCACCAGGCTTGGATACCGACGACTGGGAGTCTTTTCAATATGAAGTTATTGCACGCACAAGGTTTATCGAGAACTTCATCCGCAACGACAACGCGACTTGGTTGAGCGACATGAGGGAAGGAAGGATGAGCGTCCAGTGTTTGTTCGGCAAAGTGGCAGATCCCATTACGTTTCGAATCCTATGCAAGGATCGATTCGCTCAATTCGCTGGAAGCAGTGATGACGATCATGCTGAAGGCGCGTGGAATTTGATCACGGACTGGGGAATTGCTACCCTTGATTCGCAAGGAAACATGGCCTTCGTTGTGGCATTTGAAGCGGAGAGGAAGATGAACAAAGGCGGGTATGAGCTGGTCAGCTCCGAATTGCGTGAAGTTCGCCTCGCATTGGCCAAGTGAGTAGGGTCGTGGCTATCAGTCTCAGCGCTCCGAGGCTTTGACCACTCGCAATGTTTCTACATGTGTCGCTTGTCTCAACTTCAGTTCTGCAAGGAGACATCAAAGCCTCAGCATCTCTAGGGCTAGGGCTAAGAATCTCGACGACACCATGCTGCGTGCT
>TARA_R110002003_G_scaffold45_27_pt1 | contig 10333 bp, 4 predicted proteins | sample TARA_R110002003 | Tara Oceans TARA_R110002003 (sample SAMEA4396441) | marine metagenome | biome: Westerlies Biome; feature: [SRF] surface water layer (ENVO:00010504); material: water (ENVO:00002006), including particulate matter (ENVO:01000060) such as... | depth 5 m | reverse complement strand
CACCATGACCGCCAACGTGCTGCAGCAGCCGTCGCTGCCAGCCCTGCCCACACACCAGCAGAACGACACAGGCGTGACCGGCGCCCTCGCCAGTCGCTACCACGCACATTTGCCCGTCGCCTTGATCTCCTCGCATGGCTTCGTCTCAATAAACACAAACACAGACGCCAGCCGAGGCGTTGACGGCGGCAAAGATGGAAGCGCCCACCAGGCCGCCGAGGACCTCGCACAGAGAGCGTACATGCGGCTTGGCCAGCGCTCAGAGGACCAAGTCGTCGTCTTCTTGTAAGTGGGCAGCCACGTGATGCTTGGAGCCATGTCTAACACAGTGCAGGGGCGACTCAGGGTCCGGGAAAACCACTATCCGCGGACACATGCTGAGAGCGTTGCTATCATACTCGTCAACCCCGCTGTCCAAGAAGATTGAGCACGCCAACTTCGTCTTCGAGGCCTTTACGACTACTAAGTCTCTCACCACGCCCATTGCCTCAAAGTCCGGCCTCCTCCTGGAGCTGCAGTACAACACATCCACCTCAAACCATGCCACTCTTCTGGGTGCCCAATTCCTCGCACATCGTCTCGAGCGTAGCCGCATCGCGTCAGTGCCCACCGGCGAGCGCAACTACCATGTTCTGTACTATCTGCTTGCCGGCACCAGCGCTGCAGAGAAGAGGCATCTTCACCTCGACCTTGTTGGTGACGGTGCAGCTGGCAACCGCGCATCGCTGGGATCGAGCAAGAGGTGGCGCTATCTCGGGCACCCTACCCAGCTGAAGGTCGGCATTGACGACCCCAAGGGCTTTCAAGATTTCAAGACCGCCCTGCGAAAGCTCGAGTTTGGCAAAGAAAGCATTGCAGGCATCTGCGAGATCATGGCCACCATCTTGCACATTGGCCAGCTTGAGTTTGAGACTGGCCAGTCCACTACTCCTGGAGCGGACGACAGCGGTGGTTACTCCCACGAAGGCGGTGAGTCCCTTACCGTCGTGAGGAACAAGGAGTGCCTGACACCCATTGCGCAATTCCTGGGCGTCGCCATCAGTGACCTGGAGCAAAGCTTACGATACAAGTCAAAGACACTATACCGGGAACGCGTAACCGTCATGTTGGACCCCAAAGGAGCTAGGGCAAATGCTGATGAGCTTGGCCGCGCTCTCTACTCGCTCCTGGTAACCTGGATCATGGAGCAAATGAACTCGCGGATCTCTGTTCTTCCCGAAGAAATCTCGAATACTGTCTCGCTGGTCGATTTCCCTGGTTTCCAGCACTCTGCTGCGACTGGCTCGTCACTCGACCAGCTGCTCAACAACGCTGCCAACGAGAACTTGATTGCTTTCACGCAAGACAGCTTTTTCAAGCGACAGATTCAAGAGCTGGAGGCCGAGGAAATTGCACTCCCTGGCACTGAGTTTTACGACAACTCGGAGGCGAAAAGCGGGCTTCTCAAGTCCGGCAATGGACTGCTGGCCATCCTAGACGATCAGATGCGTCGTGGCAAAACCGACATGCAATACCTGGAAGTGCTACGCAAGCGCTTTGATGGCAAGAACCCCTCAATCCAGCCTGGCAGCCAGAATATCATTCAACCAGGAAGCAATTTCCCAACACCCAACACTTCTCCAGCTTTCACTATCCGCCACTACTGTGGAGATGTGGATTACAGCGTGGAAGGCATCCTCGAGGAGAATGCAGAGCTAATTTCAGGCGACATGATCAACCTTCTCAAGTCAGCCCAGGCGCCTTTCATCCAGCAACTGTTCGGCCAAGAAGCATTGCACAAGATGTCTCATCCCAAAGAGAAGTCTGCCATCGTGCAAGCTTCAGTCAGCTCCAAGCCCACTCGTATGCCTAGTATGGCACGCCGCAAGGCCGACAAGACTGGCAGGTACGGCCGACAAGTTAACGTCTTTGATGAGGAAGCTCCAAGCGACGCCGAAAGCAACGTTTCTGGCTCGCGAAAGGGCGGCAATGCTGAGAAGCAGACTGGCGCAGCTGGCCAGACCGTTAGCGCACTCAAGACTATCGACAATTCCATGCGGAAAGCCAACCCTTACTTCGTCTTCTGCATCAAGCCTAACGAGCGCCGGATCGCGAATCAATTTGACAGCAAGTGCGTTCGTGCCCAGGTACAAGGCCTCGGCATTGCGGAGATCAGCAATCGCGTCCGGAAGGCCGATTACAGTATCTTCCTCCCCTTTGCGGAATTCCTTGGTCTGGCGCACTCTGACGCAGCCGTTGTGGGCAGCGAGAAGGAGAAGGTGGAGATCATCCTCGACAGCAAGCCTTGGCGCGAGAACGAAGTTCGTGTAGGCGCTACCGGGGTCTTCCTGAGCGAGAGGTGCTGGCTTGAGCTTGCTGACCTTACCGGCGCGGTGCCCTCCGCTCGTGGCTTCACCGACTCCAACGACAACCTGCTGACTCCTGATGCTGGCCGGTCGTTCGGCGACTCTCGATCTGGTCTGCTCTCGCCATCGCCTGGAGAGTTCTACAACGACAAGGGCGGCAACTATTTTGGCAGCAAAGATATTGATGCTCGCTCAGAGGCGCCCTCAGGCATCACCAATGGCGACATGTTCCACGGACTAGAGCAACCCAAGGTCGTTGATGAGAAGGCGGCAGACAAGAAATTGGAAGAGGTTGATGTGCTACCTGTGTCTGGCAGCCGGAAGCGCTGGATGTTCCTCGTCTGGTGCCTTACTTTTCTCATTCCTGACGTTGCCATCCGACTTGTTGGGCGGATAAAGCGCAAGGATGTGCGAATCGCGTGGCGTGAAAAGTTGGCAATCAACATGCTGATCTGGCTGAGCTGCGCTTTCGTCATCTTCCTCATGATCGGCTTTCCCATGCTGATTTGTCCGACACAGCATGTCTACTCGACCTCCGAATTGTCATCATACGACGGCAAGGGCAAAAACGAAGCCTATGTTGCCATGCGAGGAATCGTCTATGATCTCGGCGACTTCATTCCTCACCATTACCCGAAAATCATTCCTCAGAAGAACTTGGAAAAGTATGCTGGTAAAGATGCCACCAATCTGTTCCCGGTTCAGGTGTCTGCTCTTTGCACTGGTGTCGATGGCCCTATCCATCCTGGTGTCCAACTCAATTACAGGAGTTCCAACTACACTGCGTCTTCCGCCAACAACCTCATCAGTTCTACTGACCTCAACGCCCAGTATCACGACTTCCGATGGTTCACCAACGACTCACGACCGGACTGGTGGTACGAACAACAAGTCTTTCTCAAGGCGAATTACATGAAGGGTCGTGTTGGATTCAGTCCTCAATACCTGAAGACCTTGGCCAACAAGGGTGACTCAATTGCCTACATGAACAACAAGGTCTACGACCTGACGCAGTACATGCCGGGTGGCCGAGACGTCAAGCCTGCGCCTGAGGGAGTGGAGGAGCCCGATCTCTCTAAGAATACCAACTTCTTGGATGACGGCATCGTTCAGATCTTCAGAGTACAGTCTGGAAAGGACATTACCAAATATTGGAACGGTCTCACCATGGATGCGACGAAGAAGAACAACATGCAGGTCTGCCTTGACAATCTCTTCTATGTCGGCGATCTCGATACCAGGAACTCCGCAAAGTGTTTGTTCGCCAAATACCTGCTGCTTGCCATCTCTATCCTCCTCGTCAGCGTCATTGGGTTCAAATTCCTTGCAGCTCTTCAATTTTCCAGGAAGACTGACCCTGAGAACATCGACAAGTTCATCATCTGCACAGTCCCGGCGTACACTGAGGACGAGGAGTCTCTGCGCCGTGCCATTGACTCCGCTGCTAGGATGAAGTATGATGACAAGCGCAAGCTCCTTGTTATTGTTTGCGATGGCATGATTATTGGTCAAGGCAACGACAAACCCACTCCCCGCATCGTCCTGGATATTCTTGGTGTTCCCGAGGCCACGGATCCCGATCCTCTTAGCTTTGAAAGTCTGGGTGAGGGCCAACGTCAACACAACATGGGCAAGTGCTACTCCGGTCTGTATGAGGTCCAGGGCCATATCGTGCCGTTTTTGGTCGTGGTTAAGGTCGGAAAGCCATCTGAGGTCTCCAAGCCCGGCAACCGAGGCAAGCGTGATTCTCAGATCATCCTCATGAGGTTCCTGAACCGTGTCCACTACAACCTTCCTATGAGCCCACTCGAACTTGAGATGCATCACCAGATCCGCAACATCATCGGCGTTAACCCCACCTTCTACGAGTTCTTACTACAAATCGATGCCGACACGGTCGTTGCTCCAGACGCTGCAACTCGTTTCGTCGCCGCTTTCTTGCACGACACTCGCCTCATCGCCATTTGCGGTGAAACTGCTCTAACCAACGCCAAGTCCTCATTCATCACCATGATGCAAGTGTACGAATACTACATCTCCCATAACCTTACAAAGGCCTTCGAAAGCCTGTTCGGGTCTGTAACCTGCTTGCCCGGTTGTTTTACCATGTACCGTATCCGCGCCGCTGAGACCGGAAAGCCACTGTTCGTCAGTAAGGAGGTTGTGGAAGCTTACCAAGAGATTCGTGTCGATACACTGCACACGAAGAACTTGCTGCACCTTGGAGAAGATCGTTACTTGACAACTCTACTTCTAAAGTGTCACTCAAAGTACAAGACCAAGTATACCATGAGAGCTCATGCCTGGACGGTGGCGCCCGATAGCTGGACGGTCTTCATGTCGCAACGTCGTCGATGGATCAACTCAACAGTACACAATTTGATCGAGCTCATTCCGCTCCAACAACTATGTGGTTTCTGCTGCTTTAGCATGCGTTTCATCGTCTTCCTGGACTTGGTCTCAACCATAGTGCAGCCCGTCATCGTCGTTTACCTGGGCTACCTCATCTATTCGGTCATCGTCACCCCGGACGTTGTTCCCATTACCGCCTTCATCCTTCTGGGAGCTATTTATGGGTTGCAGATGATTATTTTTATTATTCGCCGTAAGTGGGAAATGATTGGATGGATGATCATCTACATGTTGGCCACGCCAATCTTCGCCTTCGCTCTCCCGCTTTACTCCTTCTGGCACATGGACGACTTCTCGTGGGGTAACACTCGTGTCGTTACTGGTGAGAAGGGTCAGAAGATTGTTGTTTCCGACGAAGGCAAGTTCGATCCCGCTAGCATTCCCAAGAAGAGGTGGGAGGAGTACCAGGCAGAGATGTGGGAGCAGCACACGATGCGGGACGACCGCTCCGAGATCTCAGGATACACATATGCCACTCGCAAGCCCTTTGGTGGCTCGATGGCTGGCTCAGAATATGGAGGTATGCCGCCATCCCGGCCCATGTCCCACCTCGACCTTCCGCGCTACACCCAGAGCCAGTCCCGCATCAGTCTTGCTCCAAGCGGCTATGGTGGGTATGAGAGCGGCACCGAGATGTCACAGTTGGCACACTTGCCTGCCGACGAGGTGATCTATGCTGAGATCAGGGACATCCTCTCAACCTCTGATCTCATGACTGTCACCAAGAAGTCCGTCAAGGCCGAACTGGAACGAAGGTATGTTCTATCCTGATTGCCCAATATCATCACATGCTAACAGGCGCCCAGATTCCAATGTGACCTTACGCTCAAGAAACAATTCATCGGCCAATCAGTCGAATCACTCCTCGTCAACGGCATACACTAGCGGCAGTCTCGTTGCAACAAGTAACAGCGGATACTCAAGCATGATGCTTTACGAATCTACGCGTCGCCAAAATCTTGCACTCCTTTGTACCATGTACCCGAGGGACTTGGCGTATCAATCTTTTGCTATCTCATCACCTAATCACTGCATTCTTTCAAAGCGGCGTTCATTGCAGACATGTACTTGGATCTACAGGCGTAGCGGTTTTGCATTTGTTATTTGCATGGAACAGGCAAAATACTGGGATTAGATGTGTAGGATCCGTGTAGGACTGGAGAAGCTATGATGAAATTACATAGTAATACATTGAGTAAGATGCATTGCGTAACAAAGTAGCTGGACCTGTGCAGTCTTGGTTAGGCAGCAGCCATCCTGTTGGCAGGCACGGCTGGCTGGATGGTGACGGTCAGAGGCGAAGGGAGTCCGAGCGCCTCCAATAGTACCCCGCCACAGAGCAATCGATTAGCACAAACAACGGGAATTTCGACGTCCCAGTGTGCGTTTACGTCGCGACTGCACATCCTGTCGCTGTCTCCAGGCCCAGGCCTTCATTGGTTCTAGTCTGACTCACAGCACTCTTCTCCACAAGCCTCTCGTCTATTCCACCGCAGCCACAGCGCCTGCGCGACTTGAAAATCGCCGGCCTGAACCCCGCCGCCAGCGTGAGAGGCTCTGTCTACCTTCGCACCCACGTAACTCCGTATAAAACCCACCACCGACATCACGATGCCGCCAAAGAAGAAAGGCAACAAGAAAGCGCAGGAGGATGACTGGGATGCCGACATGGGCGAGTCGATCGCGCCACAAAATGGTGCCGAAGAGCCCCAGGCAGAGGAAGCTGCAGACGGTGCGGCGGGTGGCGACCTCATGGCTGCGCTCCAGAGACGCGGCAAAAAGAAGAAGAACAAGGCAGCAGACTTTGAGCTAGAGGGCGAGGATCCTACTGCGGAAGGTGCAAACGGCGCGGACCTCGAAAGCAAGGCGCCGCAAGAGGCTACGTTCGACGACGACGATGACGATGTCTTTGCCGGAAACTACGGCAAGAAGAAGGGCAAGGGCGGTGCTGCCGAGAAGCAAGAAGAGCCACAAGAGGAGAAGTCAGGCGATGCGCCGCGCGTGAAGACCAAGGCGGAGAAGGAGAAGGAAAAGAAAGAGAAGGAGAAGCAGCGGAAAAAAGAATTGGTAGGTTGAATCGCATCGGTCCGAACACTGTGGCCATGACGCTGACTGTGAATCCCCAGGCTGCGAAGAAGAAGGCTACAGCACCTACCAAAGCTGAGCCCGCAAAGACCGAAACCAAGGCCGAACCCGTTGCTGCACCCGCAGCTGCCGCGCCCGAGCCTCCTGCAGCTGGTGGCAAGAAGAAGAAACTGAGCCCTGCGCTCGCCGCACTCCAGAAACAGCAGGAGGAGCGGAAGAAGCGGGAGGACGAGCTGGCGCGTCTCGAAGCCGAGGAAAAGGCTAGGATAGCGGCTGAAGAAAAGGCAGCCGAGGAGGAACTGAAGCGACAAGCAGAGGCCAAGGCGCTGAAGAAGCAGAAGGAGAAGGAGAAGATCGAGCAGCTCAAGAAAGAGGGCAAGTACATGACCAAGGCTCAGAAGGAGGCCAAAGCAAAGAACGAACTGCGCCTGAAGCAGATGCTTGAGAGTCAGGGAACGAAGGTCGCAGCGCTCGACGAGCCAGAGCAAAAGAAGAAGCCTCTGTACGACGACCGCAAGAAGAGGAAGAAGCAGCTCGAGGAGCAAAAGGCCAAGGAAGCTCGAGAGGCTGAAGAGGCCGCGAAGAAGCTCGAAGAGCTTAGGATAGCCGAAGAGCAGGCTGCTGCTGCCGCCGCCGAAGCGGACAAGGCCAAAAACGACGCTGAGGCGAAGAAGGGAGAGGAAGACTCTGCTGATGATTGGGAAAAGCTGGCTGATGAAGATGACGGTATCAAGGACAGCTGGGATGTCGACACTGATGAAGAAGAAGAACGCAAGACTGCAGAAAAAGAGGCGAAAGAGGAGAAGGCGCGACAAGAAGCGGCGACGAAGGAGCAAGAAGCGAAGACCTCACAAGCAAAGACAGCAGGGTCTGACTCGGAAACTGACTCAGACGAGGACAGCGACGATGATTCGTCAGAAGACGAGCAAGGCACTGCCACTCAACGAGCAGAGGCCGCCCGAAAGGCTGCCGCTGCAGAACGAAGAAGGGAGGAGCACGAAAAAGCGCTGGCAGCCCGATCAAAGGACAACCTGCGATCGCCGATTTGCTGTATTCTTGGTCACGTCGACACCGGTAAAACGAAGCTGCTCGATAAGATTCGACAAACCAACGTGCAGGAAGGGGAAGCCGGAGGTATCACGCAACAGATTGGTGCTACATACTTCCCTGTCGAAGCCCTCGAGAAAAAGGTCGCTGTTGTCAACAAAGACAAGGACTTTGTTTTCAACGTTCCTGGTCTACTTGTCATCGACACGCCTGGTCACGAATCTTTCACCAACCTTCGGTCTCGTGGATCTTCGCTTTGTAATATCGCTATTCTGGTCATCGATATCATGCACGGTCTCGAGCCACAGACTATCGAGTCGATGAGGCTGCTCCGAGACAGGCGCACACCCTTCATTGTCGCCCTCAACAAGATCGACCGTCTCTTCAACTGGAAGAAGATTGACAACAATGGCTTTGTGGACAGCTTTAACCTCCAGAAGCAGGCGGTGCAAGCCGAGTTTGAAGAGCGATGGACGTTTGTTCGCACTCAATTGCAGGAGCAAGGCTTCAACTCGGAGCTCTTCTTCAAGAACAAGAACATGTCCAAGTACGTCTCGGTATGCCCAACTTCTGCGCATACTGGGGAGGGTATCCCAGACATGATCAAGCTCATCGTCAAGCTCACACAGGAGCGTCTGACCAACAACCTCATGTACCTGTCTGAAGTCGAGTGCACAGTCCTCGAAGTCAAGGTGATTGAAGGTCTCGGAACGACCATTGACGTTATCTTGTCGAACGGTGTTTTGCACGAAGGCGATCGCATAGTGTTGTGCGGTAATCCGGAGCCTATAGTGACCAACATCCGTGCGTTGTTGACGCCAGCGGAGATGAAGGAGCTTCGAGTCAAGTCGCAATACGTACACAACAAGGAGGTCAAGGCTGCTATGGGCATCAAAATCTCTGCCGATGGACTCGATAATGCCATTGCTGGATCGCGTCTCCTGGTCGTTGGTCCCAACGATGACGAAGAGGATCTCATGGACGATGTCATGGGCGATCTAGCACATTTGCTCAGCAAGGTGTCGAAGAGTGGCCGTGGTGTCTCGGTCCAGGCATCAACACTTGGATCGCTCGAAGCTCTTCTCGAGTTTCTCCGCGTCTCCAAGATCCCTGTCTCCACCATCTCCATTGGCCCCGTTTTCCGGAAAGATGTACTGCGCGCTGGTATCATGTTGGAAAAAGCCAAAGAATATGCTGTGATGCTGTGCTTCGACGTCAAGGTCGACAAAGAAGCCAAGGCGTACGCCGACGAGATTGGCGTCAAGATCTTCGAGGCGGACATCATCTATCATCTCTTCGACAAGTTCACGGCACACATGAAGCAGCTCGAGGAGCAGAGAAAGGAGGAAAGCAAGATGCTTGCTGTCTTCCCATGCATTCTCAAACCTGTCGCAGTATTTAATAAGAAGGATCCGATCGTCCTGGGTGTCGATGTCGTTGACGGCAATCTCAAAATTACAACGCCCATTTGCGCCGTCAAGAGAAATGCCGCCACCGGTGTCAAGGAAATTATTCAACTCGGTCGAGTGTAAGTTCTCTTCCCCTCTCACATCTCATTTCTTTAATCTAAACTATGACAGTACATCCATCGAGCGCGACCACAAGCAAATCCAAGTCTGCAAAAAGGGCCAACCCTCGGTCGCCGTCAAGATTGAGGGCAACAATCAGCCCATGTACGGTCGACATCTCGAGGAGGATGATACACTTTACTCGGCGGTTAGTCGTAAGAGTATTGACACACTCAAGGAGTTCTTCCGCAGCGATGTCAGCACCGACGAGTGGAAGCTGATTGTCGAGTTGAAGAAGTTGTTTGATATCGTCTGAGCTGTGGGATCATGGGCGGAGCTGGGGGATAGATGGGGTGGAAGATGTGTATGATTTCGTGGTCTTTTTCGGCGTAACAGCATGGGTTGGCGCTCTGGGTACTTTTTGCTTGTGCGTCAAGAGGTACAAAAGTAGCGTAGTGTAAGTATGCATACTCTGCTCATTGTCTGGATGCTACGGTTCTGCTTCGCGATTTCTGGGGCCGTGATATTGGTGAATTCCTGTCACAGAGATATTGCGAGTTTTTGTGTTCAGGCCAAGGTATAACGAAGAATCAATGCCTTATCCAGGGCACGCGTGGCGACTAGACTATGTGGTACATTCTTGCGTGCTCTCATACAGTGGCCTGACTATCCGCAGCAGATTCCGTTTCTGCTTGTAGCCAAAGACAAATGCATCTGCAACTGTACCGTATCCTGTATCTCGTTCTCCTGAAGTTAATGTCAACCGTCCCTTCTCGCTCGGCTCGTTACCCAGGCCAATCGCCCACGGCTGCTTGACCGCCAGGTCCAGCTGAGAGGAAAAAGTAGGCTCGACTTCCTTGATACCACGTGGGTGTCGGCGAAAGCCGAAAGCCTCGTGCTTTGGGTTGAAAGTATGGCATCCATACCATACGGACT
>TARA_R110002003_G_scaffold57_5_pt1 | contig 10369 bp, 8 predicted proteins | sample TARA_R110002003 | Tara Oceans TARA_R110002003 (sample SAMEA4396441) | marine metagenome | biome: Westerlies Biome; feature: [SRF] surface water layer (ENVO:00010504); material: water (ENVO:00002006), including particulate matter (ENVO:01000060) such as... | depth 5 m | reverse complement strand
CGCAATACTTTAGCTGAAGGATAGTGTGAAGATGCTGTCCAAAGTTTGAATACTTGAAGAAGCTTGACTGATGATGCATGTGATTGCGGATTAAGCATTCTGCACGCAGCCGCTAGCGCAACGTCCGTGCGCTGAGCTTCAGCAATTTCTCCAAACTGCGCGCATGACAAGTTCATTCTCTTTCCACGCCCCATAAATAGCAATTGCAAGACGTCGCAGTGTGCCCAAAATGACGAAGAGAAAGCGCAACGACTACGACCCAGAGCCGGTCGACGTCGGACTAGGTGCTACACTGGCGCAATTACGCGGCGAAGCGCAGCCGGACAGCGCAGCATCAACGGATGCTAACGATAACGAGGGCTGGACAATCGTCAGCTCCAAGAGAAGACGGAAGGAGCGCGACTCGATCCATGATGATAGGCACAATGGTTCGCGCTCGCACCATTCCGGCCGCGACCGTCGCAGCCCAAGTGCTGAAGCTCGTCCTCCTCGGGACGGTCGTAGGGATGGTTCAGAAGAGCGCCGCCTTTCGCAATCTAGGGACGAAAACTCCTACAATCCCTTCGCTGCCAGCAATGAAGGTGCTGGTCGTCTCTCGCCGCCCGCGAACCCATTTTCGTCGCGCAAGGAATCCTCGGACAACAAGGCTATGAGCAAGGAAGAGCGGCGCAAGGAGCGCAAGCTCGATAGACACTATCCGGCCATCGAGCATTCACACCACGCCAGGCTCCAGTCGCACGTAAAGCTTACAGACCTACAATCCCTCGTGTTGTATCTCCTCGCCGATGGGAATGCGCCACAGTGGGTATCTGTGCGCAGCCGATCAAGCATTCAGAGAGTCGTCATGCTAATGGTGCCTGGTCTCGATTTGGGCATGTTCAATGGAGATACTGCTTTGGGCTCTGCGCAGCCACCGCAGACTTCGAACAATGATGAGCCCGCGAAGGACCAAACTGACGCTGTACCTTCAAAGGAAGCAGGCGCGGAGTCGAAGTCACTGCGCATCTCACCAGACGACTTCTATCCAGCTACTCTGAAATCGAACAGGATTCCAGCGGCACTAAAGCCTCTTGTTGACATGTTCGAGCATGTTTGGCCCATCCAGGCTCCAGGGGAGCATCGTGCAAATCAGTACATCAGATTACATTCGCCCATCCATACCATGCTAACCTCGCAAATTCCCAAGACACAGGAAGAAAAGCACATGAAGAAGAAAGGGAATCACAAGGGTCCTATGCCTCAAAATTCGAAGCATTGGGACAATAAACGTACACGGATCACGCACTTCGTTGCCACCCTCATTGATCAACAGGATAATGAGTATGTGCCACATCCAGCTTGGTTCACAACGCCAGAATCAAAGGATGCTTCTCTTCAGAGGAGGCGAGCGGCTAAACAGGGCCCTGATGACGGCTGGGTCGACACCAATGTCGCAAATCTCGAAGACGGAGAAGTTCCCGAGAGCGAGATTGAACAGGGCAGTGTCACAGCCGGAAGACGTGTCATGTCTGTTGATTGTGAGATGTGCAAAGCTGAGAACGACGAGTTCGTCCTTACGCGAGTGAGCTTGCTAGACTGGGACGGGAGTACGGTTCTTGACAAGCTAGTGAAGCCCGACCTCGCTATCAAAGACTACTTGACCCAATACTCTGGTATTACCGCCGCCATGCTAGAGGATGTCACGACCACCCTGTCGGACATCCAGAAGGAGCTGTTGGAACTTATCACACCACGCACGATCCTCGTGGGCCATTCGCTTAATTCAGATCTGAACGCTCTCAAGCTGACGCACCCTTTCTTGGTCGACACTGGGATACTTTTCCCGCATCCTCGTGGGCCGCCATACAAGCAGTCTTTAAAATGGCTTGCACAGAAGTATCTCCACCGTGAGGTTCAGAAGGGTACGACAGGACATGACAGTGTGGAAGATGCGCGCACTTGCCTTGACCTCGTCAAACAGAAGTGCGAGAAAGGCCCAACATGGGGAACTGGCGACACGAACGCGGAGTCCATCTTCAAACGGCTAGGGCGGTCAACACGGCCCAAATCGAATAACGAGACTCGCAGTGGCGCTGTAATCGACTGGGGCGAACCGAATCGGGGACATGGTAACCAAGCCAGGGTTTCCATAGGATGCCAGTCTGACGCCGAGGTCGTTGAAGCCATCGACTGCGCTCTCAAAGGCCGTGCAGTGGGCAGAGAGGGGGCCACCGAGAGTGTCGACTTCATCTGGGCCCGTCTCCGCGAGCTTGAGCTTTCTCGAGGCTGGTGGGACGATGCGAAGAGCGCCGATGTTGAAACTATTCGCCAATCCGCTTTGCAACGCCTCAACCTGTCAAGAGAAGACACGGATGCTGACGTTGAAGTGAAAGGCTCCGAGCTCGGCGATGCCGTCTCCAGAACCATCAAACACATTGCGCAAATCTACGAGTCCTTGCCACGCTGCACGGCCTTTATAGTGTACAGTGGTACAGGTGATCCTCGAGAAGTCCGTCGCTTGCAAACTATGCAGCAACAGTACCGGCGTGAGTACCAGACAAAGAACTGGGATAATTTGAGCGTCAAGTGGACAGATACGGAGATTCAGGCGTTGAGTAAAGCTTGTCAACAGGCGAGGAACGGCGTCGCCTTCATTGGAGTGAAATGAGATGAGCAGAAAGTATTTGTGTGAGGTTGTGCAACTAAGGAAAGTATGACATTGTGCTTCGAGCGCATGGAGCGTGTCAATGGTTGCACAGAGGTACACGGCTCGCTTCTCTGAACCGGATGCAGGGCTGTGGCGCATGACGTTATAAGTGACACAGTAATATGCTCACAGGCATAAACTTCAGCATAGAGGAACCTGAGGCTGATAGTCTCTACATGAGTTGCAACACGCAACCACCGGGCACATGCTTAGGCTCGAAGCACTCGATAAGCTAAACTTGCGGCGGGTCGTGGCGGCTTTAATGCGTTGAGTCGCTAATGCCTAATGGGTCGCGCCCTTGCAGAAACTATCAATGTAGCACTTGGCCGCGCCACATCGGTTATGTATCAAAAGCAATTACAACATTCAGATGACCCGAGGCCCAAGATCCATTTCCGTGTCATGCTATCTACCACACCTTTCCATGTCCGCTGGGACTTGCGTCTTTTTACAATTGCGGCGTCTCTTGAGTGCGTGCAGCGTGAATGTATCTAAATGCTGTTGAAGGCTCAGTCGTATACTAGGTACAATAGCTGAAAAGTCTGCAGTGCTTCTATAGGCTTTGCGTTGAACTCCTAGACTTGTGCGAGAAGCTCCAAAGAGTGTCCTATCCGAGGTGATTAAGGTGCGGTAGCCGCCCGTCCTTGTCATTATGCTACCATGGTTTCATCGTGCTCATTGGCCGATACGGATATACCGATCAACGAAAGTAATCAGCCCTATATGAACATCGTCATAATAGAAGGCACTTGCTCCCGCTCACGTAGATAATGCAAGTCGCTGGCTTAGTGAACGTGACCATGCGCGAAAATAATCTGGATTGCATTGCAGGTGGGCCGATGCTAGCGCAGTCGCGCTTGCGACACGGCGCAGTCCTTTCGTAATAGCAGTCGAGAGCGCCTCTATCAAGCAGGCGCGCTAGGCTCTAGGCGGTATAATGCATGCTAATCTCGAAATAACTTCGTGCTATTATTGCTCCCAACACCCTTTCTCTCTCTAGACTTCCACTGTAACCTGACCGATTGGCCCGATTGTCTTTGTCTTCACGGGCCCGCTATCTTGACCCGTTGCCGTCACTAATATTTTCTCACCTAATTCTTCCGCCGCATATCTGAAACTGGTACGGTGATTTCATTTGGCACACGAGATCCAGCAATTTCAAGATCGGCTTACGCGACTTTCCGCAACTTTCAGCAGCGCCAGCGAAAGTCGACCGTGTTCCTACAATCTTTCGCGCAGCAAGGTCCAACGAAGCGTTAAGGTGCCAACGTTACTCCGCAAAGCGCCACACTTCGGTTGCAGCGCTCTGGCATTTAACGCATGAGGTAAATTGGCTACCAGTGAGAGGGCACCTGTGGAATCGTGACGGCTGGCCGCACGCTACTCGGAGCTCATGGCAGGCACGAGACGACGATCCCGTGTTGCTGACACGCCCAGTACACATCAACGTTCGGCGTCTCAAACGACAACAACTGTCGAGGAGAACACTGCCGTTGAAGTACTGAGGTCACGAGAGATCGCTGATTGCGCTCAAGACGACTCACCACCTCCTGACGCACCCGTCAGCCGTTCAACAAAAGGCTTCTGCAAAAATTGCGGAACCAACATTGGGGAATACTTCAACTCATGGAATAAAGTTACCGGGTCCTATTATGTGCCTGCATTGCTCGGGTCATACAGAAGCTTGCTGAAAAGTAGCGGCAAGCAGAAAGCGGCATCGAGAGGCACGGCCATTGAAGGATGGTAAGCACAATTCTTATCCCTCACATGAAACCCTTTTTCGCGTTCGTCGCACAGTTCTATTTCCTGATCCGGCAACCCAATAATGCCCTGAGGATATCCCGGCGCCAATCACAGGGGTCCGAGGTATTTTGAATATTAGGCGCGGCCGCGCTAGCCTAACTATACATTGCTCATCTATCCGCCATATCGTTCGCTGTAGCCCGAACTCTGACTGACCGTCTGCAGCACGATCCAACCATTAGAATGTCCCAACCCGGGCTGTATCGACACGCCCATAGCATTTACGGTTGTGCAAGTACCTTCAGGGAAGGCTCATTTCCGGTAAGCACACACACACTAGCTTCTTGTTTATTGCTTGCTACATCAATTTTCCTTTGTCAATCTTGCATCGTGTTCGGGCCTTTTCCCGATCCACCTCTCTCGTCTCATGCTGCGCAGCACCCTGATCCTGGTAGCTTGCATGCTTATCGCATGCAGCCCGTAATAAACATGCCAAATCTACAATCTATTCTTCATGGCTATTAGATCTCTTCTTCCGCTAATCTTCCTGTTCCTCGTAAACACCTACTGCAACGCTGCTGCCGCTAACCTTCATTCAGTGGTAGAGATTTCTTCAAACTGAATCGCATCGAGTTGCGATGCGAAGCACAACCAGGCCAGACAATCATTGTAGAACCATCAGAGGACTCAGCCCCAGACTTGTTTGCCGTAGAGGATTCGAATAGTCCATCACCAACCCCAGCAGGAGCGACAACGGCCCCACCAACAGACGCCATGGAGATTGATTCACGACCACCATTGTCGCAGCAACCAGGAGCTCACATGCGTACCGTACTTCAACACGAGCGCCCACAGCAACATCAGCCTTTGCAACAAGTGGAAGGAAACAGGCAATCACTTCCACCTCCATCATCGATACGGTCTCCAACTACGCTGCCGCCAATGCAATCAATGCCACCGAAGGCGCCTAGCAATCCACTGGCGTCAGTCTCACCCTCAGTACGACCAATTCACGAGCTTCCGTATGCTACGCAACCATCACCGAGGGAACCTAGCGTCTCTGCAACAGGCAGGCGGGACTATCCTTCAGGCGCATTTGGGCGCCTGCGTTCACCAGGCGAGGTTCACAATGTAAATGGCAGTTCTTATCCTCGATCGCCCGCCGAGGTGTCGCTAGACGCAATCGAGCGGCTGCAGACGCAGATTTCTCAAAATAGTGGTGCTCTCGCTGCCCATACACGCGACATCCGACGCGGTGAAGAGTCATTCCAGCAGCTCGAGGCGAGTCTTCGTCGAGACTTTGCGGCTCAAGTCCAACGCCAGAGCTTGGATATACAGCGTGTTGAGGAGGCCGTGGCGAGTTTGCACATGGAAATGCAAAGTATGCGCCGGGCACTTGAAGGTGTCAGCCACGAGCTTGTGCTGCATAGAACCGAAATGCAGCGAGGGGCTGCCTCACAGCTTGGGCAACCTGCAAGTATACCGGATGCGGCTCTTGAACTGATGGCACAACAAGTCACTGGCCTAGCACACAAGGCCACCGAAGTCGATATGCTCAAGGTTACTATCGAAATCATGAAGAAGAAAATCCATCGCCTGGAACAAGGAGGGACACCAGCGGCTGCTTCACATCCAAATTCCCATGGGTTCCAGTTGTCCCAAGATCCTGCGCCATCGCAGAGTCAAACCATAACCTCGTTCCACAGTACTTCAGCAACAGGTGTGCGCGATAGTCCCTCTTTTGCAACGCCCTCAAATCCACCAACTCATCAATCTTTCGGGCCTTCTGCGTCTTCCGCCCTGCCGGATGCTCCTCACAGACCCGAATCTACCCCGGGCCCCAGTACGGGTTGGGCCAGCATCAATGCTGGAATTAAGCGCACGCACGCTAATGGCGTAGAGACTTCGCACGAGGGTGCTGTACATGTACCCGGATCTCCCAAGCGCCAGAAGATGGCCGCTGCTGATCCCCAAACTAGTTACATCCCTTCGCAAGACCACACGCTCCGGCAAGTCTATGAGAACGGGGAGGCTGACAGTTCGACTCCGAGACTTCACGTGCCTCAAACTCTGCCCAGCCAGCAGTCAATACCGGAATCGACCCTGGCGTCGCAGACGCAACAATCAGCATATGCGCCGTACGGTACGCAGGACGGGCCCTCAGACGAGAGTTGGCGACCAGAATCGCAGCGAAACATGGAGCATCGCCCTCGCGGCAGACCCCGGGGTGGCCCAGGTAGCCGAGGAGGTCGCGTCAGGAAAAGCATACCAGCACAAGTCCATCAACTTGGGACACCTGAGTGGGAGAGAGAAGATTGGCAGGGCGTGCCGGAGTCACAAGCTGGCCCAGATGGCTTCTACAATCACGTCGCACGTGCTGGGCGCGGCATAGCACGCCGTGGCAGCGGAGGTGGCGGTCGCGGAGGTTATGCGCAGAGTGATCGCGCTGCGTCCTTGGGTTCGCAGGGCTTGTCGCCTGGTTTTGTAATGGGCTCTCCCAATGACCCTTATTCGCACACGAAGAAGACCCGGACAAAGCCAATCCGCAACGCAGATGGTGTTCTGATAAGGAAAGACGGTCGGCCTGACATGCGTTCGCAGTCTTCAGCCGCAAACTTGAGGAAGGTTCATGCACGCAAGGAGGGTGAGCAGTCGACTCAGGGCTCGCCAACAGAACTTACCCCGGCCAAGCTTTACTACGGACTCTCAGCCGGTGGTCCTGACACACCAAGCCCCAGCGGCTACCCCCACCCAGATCCTAACGCAACACCCAGTGTACAGCAAAAGCATAGCGCGATCATGGGCAAGATGTTTCCAGCTGGTCTCGATGAGTCACGCAAGCAACACGACTATGCCCACCAGGTCTTTGAGGAAGATCGGGATCATACTGCGCATCCTCGGACTCAGCACCATCGCACCACTCAGGACTCGGTAACAAAAGCAGCCATTCAGATCAAGAAAGAGCAAATTGAGCGGAACAGAGTTGCCAACTCTCAAAGTCCGAATGATGGAGATGTCGACATAGATCACATGGACGAACCTGATCATGCGGACGCGGACGAGCAGACGCCTAGCGAGCAGATCGAGAATAGAGTCGCGCAGACACGAGAACAACCAATCCAAGCGGAACGACCATCACAGAGTGAGCCAGAGCAGGTGATTCCCGAGACTCAGGCTGTGGACCCTCAGAGCTCGTCCACGCTCTCTGCGGAGACGAATGCCACTCCTGCTGAAGCATTGAGAGCAGCATAGGCGGCCAAGTTACTGAACCACATTACGATTTAGTTCAAAGCCGAGGCGGCAAAAGTGCACTTCTGCTCGCCCTCCAGTAGTCTAACCATAGTAATGTACAATAACACTTTGCGCATAGTTGTATGCCTCCCTCGCTCCACGATGATGTGATCAATCGACACTGCCGCCCCACGTTGCCGCAAGAGCTGTCTTCATCTAGCTTGAGCAAAATGCTGAACTACCGAGCTGCACCACAAGTGCCGAGCCAACATTCACCGCTTTGCATTGCGTTATCGCAAATGTTCGTATACCTATACAACGAAGTACCCATGTACCGTGCTTACGGGCTAAATCTGGTAGTGTTTGGTACGCCTATACTTGGAGATTTGGCGCTTAATGGGGGGCGGCGCTTGATGATGCGAACGTTAGTTGGGATTTGTAACGGCATCCATGATGCTATATGGCTGGGATAGTACTATGAAAGTCTTTGTCGTGGGAGCATCTTGCGTGGGGGTGGATGAAACATGTTGTCCGTGGCTACATGTTGGCTGTGCGCATGCAGCAGTCGATCTTATTGTGCGAGACAGCAAAGAGGGCGCGAGAATGCTACATGGTGCTTGGACCGTGAGTACGTGAAGAGGATCCTCGAAAGAGACTCTCAATGTAGTTCCTACTTGCTGTCTGCGGAGTGCTTAAGTTTGCAAAAAGTAGTAGCAGAATCTTGATCGCAGTACAAGCCCTCGTATATGTTCCAGGCGACCTTTCGATTAAGAATAATATGCTAGATGAAGTGAGAAAGTACACATTGCCATGGCGAAGCTCGTACGCCCGAACATTAGTCATGTGATAACCGTTATGCTACTCACCAACTGACCCTCAAGGTTGACCGCACTAAACCCGAAATGGCTAGATCATAAGCCCCTCCCTTCCTGTTCTCCGAGGCGTCAGTACTCTTATCTTCCCAAACAGTTCACCAATGCACAGAGAGTGGGGTATTGTGGCTAGATGCCTAGGTGTCGCTCTCAACAGCTCTCCGCATCGGGCTTCGAGCTGACTGATGTTCAAGGCAGCAGCTAGGCAGTCAGCGCCACCACCTGCAGCTCAACGCCTCACAATGTTCAGCTCTCGCGCTATGCGGCCAGCTTATAGGCTACATCAACGTCATAATCTCCATCTCCGGTGTCATTGGTGTCGAGGGTTCCGCTTCGACAGGGTGAGCAAGGCAGAAAAGCTGATTTCCGGTGAGACCCACGTAGCGATGATGTGCTATATAGAACACCACGGACTGTGAAGAAGACCAGCCAGACTGCAACCACAACACATCAGTGTATCGCACCTGCACCGACGTTCAATTCTACCCATACATGCCAAATCCGATCGAACACGAGTGGACCATCATCGATCCCAGCTCTAACATCGAAACCACAATCAAGATGGCTTCCAACAACGATAACACCACACCAGCTCCGGTCGCTGAGCCAGTAATTGAGCTCACCAACAACCCAAAGCCCAAGGCTACAGAGGAGAAGCACGACACTGAATGCACCTGCGACGCCAGCATGCCCAGGCTCGAACGCCAAGACAGCATCGAATCCATGGCGTCCATCGACTTCGATCGCCACCGACCAATCAGACGTCCAGTCCGACAAGTCTACAACCGGCGCTATTCACCCTCTCCTATCCGCATTCGGAATCAACCCATCAGAGACGTCGTGCCTGCCTTGACATCCTCGACGCATCTGCTCGACCAAGTCAGCAAGCGCGATGGCATCGTTGACTTGCCGTTCCCAGCGCGCGGTAGCATCTTTCTAACCACGTATCCCTTCACCGACAAGGACGTCAAGAAGTGGGCGTGGCTGTTCTCTCTTGGCGTCGAAGAGACGTTCTTGAAAGAACCATCGCGCGGACGTGGGCGTGATGTCGACTCCGACGAGTCAGATGGCGAGCCGATTGTCCGCCGCGCTCGTAACCGTTCGCCCTTCTACGACCCCGGAACGGTCGATATTCCATCTGTGTATCTCTCCCGCGCCCTGGATAAGGAGGTCGTACCCGAGGACACTGAGAATGTGAGCTACCTCATTGTGACGCAGAATCGGCATAGACCTGCTGGCAGCAAACTGCTTGTTGCGGAGAGTCGCAAAGCGGCAGGGATCTTGATGTACTATGAGTCGCTCAAGGGCGATTCGATTGTGTTTGTGGGTGCGGTTGTGGGCAAGGGAGAGAAGAAGGTGCATCCGAAGAAGTTTCGGATGGTGGAGAGTTTGGAGGAGGCGGTGAAGGTCAAGAAGGAGGGTTTGGTTGGTGTGATTTGTTAGATTGTGATGAATGCGGGGTGCTGAGGATGACTCTTACGAGCTTGATCTGTTGAATGTTGAGTTAATTTGCGGTGTTCAGGGTTACGTTTACGAGCATGATTTGTCGATATGTTTTGTTTTTGTTTTTCTTCATTGTTACCTTGATGTACCAAGCTTGATCACGCGCGAAGGATGTGCTAAACGTACTTGTTTCGATTTATGAAGGCAAACAATCTTCCCTTATAATAACACGAAGCCTACCAGCTCATGTTCTTCTTTGGTAACACAGTTGAAATCGTCTCGTTCTGTGGAGTATATACACCATAATCCACTCTTTCTCTATACATCTCATACATGGGGAACGCGCACAAATCATCGTTGGTCAACAATGATACACCAAGTGAAACTTCGATGT
>TARA_R110002003_G_scaffold126_20_pt1 | contig 10377 bp, 14 predicted proteins | sample TARA_R110002003 | Tara Oceans TARA_R110002003 (sample SAMEA4396441) | marine metagenome | biome: Westerlies Biome; feature: [SRF] surface water layer (ENVO:00010504); material: water (ENVO:00002006), including particulate matter (ENVO:01000060) such as... | depth 5 m | reverse complement strand
AAGAACAGCAGTGAGAGCATCGTACGAAGTAATGAAGCTAAGAGTGATTGCACTCACTCGTCCAATCGCATCTCGGAGGTAGAACATCTGCTCGTGAGAGATCGGAGTGATTAGTGAGACGGGTGTGAGAGTGCGGCTCAAGTCCACAATGGAGGTATGGACCCTGTCTACTGAAGCGTAGATGATCAGATTCATCGCCATGGTTCTGAACATCAGATTTTTCAGCTCGGTTCCCAATTGCAACAACCATGTTTTGCGCGCTTGAGCAGCAAGCTTGAGAATGAGGTTGTTGCCAGCCGAAAGACGTTGATCAATCTCATCAAGTCGTGCACGAATTGTCTTAAGCAGATCGCCTTGGTCGTCGAATGAATGTTGATTGTCTTGCTGTAGGGTTCCAATACGTGATTCGAATTTGTCAGTTTGAGCCTTGACCGTGTGCCTAAGGCCGTCAGTAAAATCAGCGGACGTTACATCGCATATACCATACATTGTGGCTGCAGCCAACAGTTGTCCAATTGACACGGAGTGTGCCACCACTTCGGCGCGAAACCTCGTGACTTCATCCTTCATGCGCACTTGCCAGAGAAGCTTCCTTGCACCATTACTGCAGATCGTTTGTACAGTTTTGGGAGCTGTATGAGTTCCAAGTCGCTTGTCGTATGGCTGAACTTTTGCCTTGAAGCTTTCAAGCAATTTTTGACACTGCTCGACGGTGGTGTCTGCGCTTGTGAGAAGGGCTGCAAGCTCCGGTGTGGTCGCCTGAGTTCTAGACAGGACTCCAATTTCGAGCAGTGCTTTCTCTAGAATGTAAAGTTCCCGTATCACGGCTTTATACTCAGCAGCGGATCCGTTCGTGTCGCTCAGCGCCTCGACACAGTCTTTGACCAAGATACAAACTGCGATAATATCTCCTACTGATCCGAATGTAATCGGCATGTTGGCCCATTGAAAGTCGTCGATGCATAAGTGTCGAAGTGAGTTGGAGAACCAGAATGCCCAAATGGCGCATGAGCCTTGGACATATAGTCACCTCTAAATAGACAAGTCGAGACGGTGTTGCTGTTTGTAGTCGATGGCCTACTCTCATTCGACGACTGGGATGCCGACTGAGCCAATGGCAGCGCCCAATGGATGAGGCGACGTCGGGACGGCTTTGCGACAAGCAAGTCATGGCAGCTGAACCAATGACGTTCGTCAATATGACTGCGCCTTGCCACAATCTACCACGTTCCGTGCATGTGCTTCTAAGCCGCGAGGCTCATGCACGTCGAGCACTGTATTGAGAGTCTGCTGTTGCGCTGCAGTGCACTGCAGATGTGATGTCGACGTCAAATACGCATCATCGATGTAGAGATTTTGAGGTGAAGGAGTGGAATGAAAGGAATTAGGAGGTGTACTAAAGAATTGCAGTTGTAGATGCCGATGGTGAATGACACGGTTTGACGGAATATGTTGTATTTTCTCTTACTTTCCTTGTGGTGGGAATCAAGTACATGATCCGCGAGCCCATGTTCCTCGGACTTGCCGCCATCCATAGGTGCGCCGCTCTCGTTATTTGTTATGCCACAACAGCGTCCGCAGCGAATCCCAATGATCCGACTGCACATAACTATCACCGCGTTAGCACTTTCAATACCACAAAGACGCCGACGGGATACCCACATGTAACTCATACTACTCCGCAAACTGCTCTGCACGCTTTCAGGATGCCATCTGAAGATATACATGACCATCGCCCAACTCAGACTCGCAAAAGCGGGCCACCCATTCCGCACCATCGCTCGCCTCAAGTCTCCATTACCAAACAATTCAAACCCACCGCTCGCACCCTTGACACCGACTCCTGAATGTCCACCACCTACATGCCGTGGCTGCACCGCTAGTTTCGCCAGCGCTAAACACACTCTTGCCGCGACGTATATGACAATCTGCTGCGACACCGAATTATGTATCGTGCGCCCAAACACCGTATAGCCGCCCAGCAACCCAGCGAGAAAAGCATCATAATGTCGCTCTTTGCCCGTCGGTGACGTGTACCGCAGAAACAGCATTGTGGATTTATACACGAGCGCGAAGAGGCCGAGGTTGCGGGCGTGTTGGCGCGTGGCTTTGTAGACGAGGAGGGATTTCGAGCGCAGACTGCCCGAGCGGAACAGAAAGATCATACTGCAAGTCTGATCAGCTCTTATCCTTGATTGAGGCTTCGTATTCAGACACTCACACGAGCGCGTGTGGAAATCGCACTTTGGACCCGTATACGATGCCGTTTCTTACGCCTTTTACTAGTGTGAGGACATCGTGATATTTGGGGTCGAGTACGATCTTCTCTAGCGCTGCTTCGAGCGCTTGTAACCGCTCCATCGTCGAGGTGTGTGATTGTGTGGATGTAGTGCGTGCAAATGGCGACTGTCGCACTCTGTTCGGTATGCCTCGGTCCGCGCGTCGGGAATGACGTCGTGGCTACCTTGCGGCGCAATGTTTCTGTATGGAGGACACAGCAAGGGAGTGTGACGGGATAATGGAACAGGGAAATTGAATCATGAGGCTGAAGAGGATCCGGGGAAGAAGGCGAGTGCGGCGCTGAGTTGCAGAGTCGCAGTCGCGGAATGGATTGCATCTGATCCTCGGCTCGCGTCACATTGCCGGGCGCATCTTCCCCACACTGGGAGATCGCGCACTAGCCACACTATGGCGACAGGGGTGTTTAGCATGTGAAGGTGAGGCTGGGCTTTCATGTGCTTTAAGAAGTACTGGAAGCATTGCGATAACAACCTTTTCATTTGAAATCCTTCTATCTAATGTGCTAGTGGTATCTCTGTGCGATGTCTCATGCTGTGCTTTTCCGTCGCTCCGTTTCAACGCCAAATGTGTCCATGCAACCAACAACTCGTCGGGAATGCCGATATATCGTGAAACAAATAGAGCCCCTGTAGGCTCATTCCATCCTCCGTTCAGGCCAACGCTTCTTCAACTCCTCATAGACGGTGAAGATGAAGGCTGAACTGGGGATCGATCGGCCGACGGTGATGCCACATCCTCGATACATGCCCTTCAAGCCGTGCTGTTTCCAAAGCGCTTTGCCAACCGCGCTGAACGTGGACTTTCCACCGGTCAACTGCTTGACGTCCTCGGTCTGCATGCGCGATTTGATTGTGTCTGCTGGATAAAACATGAAATTGTACGCAGCACCCGCAACCGAGCCAGATGCCATGCGCTGCCAGACAGGCACCTCCTCATCGTGTTTGGCAGATGTGTTATGCCTCTTGAACAACATTTTCATGCCTTCGTAGCCGCCGAACCAGGCTGCACCTCCGCCAGTCTCTCGAACGAAGGTTCCAAATTGGCCGTGCCAGTACCCGAGCAGACCTTGGTGCCGATGGATCGAGGCAATGACGCTGAGTATCCGGGGCTGGGTTACACTACCACCGGGTGTCTCCAAAGGTACCTGCATCTTGCATTTGACGAGTTCGATTGGTGTCAGGAAAATTGAAGTGATTGCGCCAGCGACCATACCACAGTACAACATGCCTGAATAGGGCAGTTCTTTTTCTGGATGTCTCTTCAACTCCGGATATACCCCAGAAGCTTTCAGAGCATCACAAGCAAGGCGATACTACAAAGAACATTAGTATAGGCTGGCGGTTCACCACTGAGTTCTGTACTTACACTGAAGAATAGGGTGCTGGTCTCTACCGCAGCACCCACCAGTGGCGCACTGATGCCTCTATAGATACCAATGAAGCCATCCCTTTGCAGCGACTTTTTGAAGCAGTCCAAAGGTCCTGTATACCGCAGAGGTACACCGTCTGGTTGTGACTGTAGGCGAACTTTGACCGTGTCAAACGGGTACTCAATGTACTTTCCGACCACGCCAGCCGCTGAACCACACACAATATCTTTGATCGCCTCTGCGCCCTGTCCACCGGCATGACCCGCATCTTCTTTGCGAGTCTCCTCCACCTGTATTGACTTTGATAAACTGCCTCTTCCCCCCACCACCGACACCGAGCTCTCGTGTACTTCCATGGACTGGCTGAAGCGTGGGGCCAATCAAGCGTGTGTATAAGTTATAGTCGTTTGGTGAATGTCATGAAATAGTGCTCATGGTATCGTATGTGAAGAGTCGAGTAGGCGGTGAGGAGGACGTGGCTCGCTGCTCAGGGCATAAACTCGGGAGGTTGATGCGATGCAATGCGATGTCGGTTGTTTGTGAGATGATGAGTGGAGAGTTTGTCGGGAGAAGTGGTAGCACAGAGAGTTTGCAGCGGGAAGCTGCAGCAAAGCACGGGTGTGTGACGTTGAAAGAGGTGGGCGAGTCTGCGAGGCCAAATGGATGAATGCAAAACACGAGTTGGCGCCCAATGTCGTGCGAGGACGCTAGAATTTTCCTATTAGCCTGCAAAACCCTGCAAGAGACCGGGAGCGACAGTAGCAGGCGGCGGAAGGCGCGCAGCGCCTGCAGCTCTGGAATACGACGTGGAAGATTGAATTTGACGAACAAAAGGCGCATTCAGTTCCGAAACTTGCATGTTTGCAATCTTATCAGATCTGATCCTTTCTTCACAGCCTGTCGGTTGTGCGCGGGGAAGCCGCAATGTGCTAGCGCTCCGCCCTATCGATATCGGCTAAACTTTTCTCGCCCAGGCCGTGTTCGAGATCTTCAACACGGCAGATTCGAGTGAGTTGCGCACCAGCACGTCATGTCTGAAGCTGTAGAGACTACGGCTCCCGCCGTTGACGCTGTGAGCGCCGTCAAGGGCATGAAGAAGAACGGTATGTCCATATATCGATTCTGGTGAAGGACTTGCCAGCTGACAGAAGCCGTGCAGGAAAGCAGTGGCACGACAACAAGACGGCATTCCGACCCAGAGCAAACCAATCTTCATGGGAGAAACGCACGGCAGAGCGCAAGTCGCTTGCAGCCGTGAAGGCTAAGGAGAAGGAGATGAAGGAGGAGAAAGAGGCAGAGAAACAAGTATGGTGTCACACAAGTCTTTGTCGCGGATGCGAACTGACCATGCTACAGCGACGCACCGACGCCATTCGGACGAAGCGCGCAGCGAAGGAGGAGCGCGAACGGTTCCAGAAGATGGAGGAGAAGATGCATAAGAGGCGCGTGGAGCGACTAAAGCGAAGAGAGAAGCGCAACAAGATGCTGAAGTCGTGAACGGGATGAGCGACCTGGGAGAAGACATGTACGACCTCTCTATAACATGAGCGGACACAGAACACTGCTACACGGCGGGACCTCGACCGATGGCAGGTGCTAATATCTGCAAAACGAGGGCGCGGCCAGCAAGGCTAAGCAGGCTGCCAGGATGCCCTACCCTTGCCTGAGGACTCAAACACGGGTCCTCCAAGACTCATCAGGCAACTTTTGAGGGAAGCGCAGAATTATAGGCGGCACTATCGCATGGTATACAGGTGATTGCTGTACATCCAAATCTTGGCGCGGATTATGATCAATTGTGGTGCACTGCGGAAGTGCTGGAATAGTCCCTAAAGTCAAGAAAGCACATCTCACTCGGTTGTATCTTAGGCTTTGGTTACCAAATTCTGCCAAGTTGTGCTGCCACATGATCGGTGAAGTTGATTCGTGCAGGGGTCCGAGGCGCAACACAAGCTTCCTTCCCACAAAGACAGCATCACCTCACCACCACCATGACATGGCCGGACTGCCCCCACTACATGCCGGTCTCGCGAGCTACCACTCTTTGCGCCCAAATCTGCACCACACCACCTCAGCCTCCCGCGTGAGTTCTGACCCCAGCGCCAACAGTGACGACGGGCCCGTCTACAAGCACAAGTCGCACCGCCATCACCACCACCACAGCAGCCGTCACGACCGCGAGCATCGCCATAGCTCTAGTCGCCGCCATGCAAAGGAGGTAGTCCAGTCGGCAATACAGCTGCAGCCACCGACAAGCTTTGGTGACCTGCTGAAGCAGGCGCGCGGCAGCAAAAACACCACTCCCAGTCACAGTCGCAAAGGCAGTGTCGCGCAGGGCGCCGATGGCAGTGTCGAGGAGAAGGAAAGCCGTGACGCCGGCATTGCGATTCCACCTCGGAGGCCACTCCGCCTAAAGGATGTGGAGCTCGAGCGGAAGAGGGTCGAAGCTCGGGAAAGGTAGGCGCATTGCATCCCTCTGCCCCATTGCAACATGGCGACGGACTATATTGACAAGACCATCAGAGACCTCCGCAATGCGCTCAAATCGCTTTCCGACCAGTCGCTCAAGACCTCGCGCCGTCTCGATGACACGTACTACTCCATTCTCGAGAAGGTCTCTGTCCTGCGGCAGACGATCGGAAGCCTGCAGGAATTGTCCGGCTTGACAAAGGAGCTTCGCGAGAACTTCGAGTCAGATACAAAGGAGCTGATAGATGATGTCCAAGGGCAGTTTGACAGCTTTGAGAACTTTGACAGCCAGCAGCAGCAGATTGTGGTGCTGGAAGAGCGCATCAGAGCCGGCAAAGAGAAGGCGGACATGTTGGTGGGCAGGCTTGCCAAAGCAAAGGAGCGTGTGGATGCTCGAGCCCAAAGCGAGTCAGAGTGGCAGTCCAAGAACACAAGTACGTCATTCACGGGCGTCGATGCCATCAGACCACTGACAATTCTCCCCAGGAAGGATGCGCATCTTTTGGAGCACAATAGGCTCTATTATCGCCTTCATCTTTGCCTTGATCCTCTTTCACCAATTCAGACCTCTCCACGTCGATCACGATCCGAAGCCAACCCTAGACTTTACTTCAAGAGAGCAGATCATGGAAGCGCAAATACCAGACATAGCGAAGGAAGCCATCATCGGCCTTTCAATAAGCTCCTCAGGGCCAGATCCTGCGCTTACAAGCGTTGCACCCAGTTCGGACGACGGCGACAGTCGATTGCGCATATTTGATGAGTTATAATACTTGTTTGTCTACCAGAGATACCCACATTTTGTTATTTTAATTCGAACAGCACAATGAATTAAGTACTATATCTACGACAGATTGTATGATCCGTCACCAATATCTAGCACTCGCAAGATTGAGACCATTCTGGACGAACACGGGTAATTCTGACTCGGCACCAAATCATCGCCATAAGCAGCACCAATGCTTATGTTCTAGTCTCCTTTTGACAGTAAGTAACGAGAGTCGTGGCTGTAAGTTGGGTTATGTGGTCGCAGTCAGCACATAAGTGGCTCCAGCCGGGCTGTGCAGCCGATGTCACCAAATGACGAACACCGCGCCACTATGTCTTACAGCTTCACCCAACAGTGCGGCTCTGCAGAAGTTGGTTTCCACGGCGGTCCACTAATGATCAGCGCCTGTTACTATTCGTGTCACAATCTACGCGTAGGTCTGAGAACATGGACTGCCTCATGTCGCCTGCTCATGTGCATCAGCCTTCGACTACACAATGCATCTCCTCTTCTTCGTATATAATCGAGTCCTCTTTCTCCTCCTCGGTCATCATCAGTTCATCTCATTTCGTACTCGTTTCTCGTTGCCTTGCTCATAGATACATCCATTTCACATTCTCACTTCAGTCTCAACACCATCAAAATGAAGACCGCAACCATCGCCACAGCCGCCGCTCTCCTCTCCACTTCCTATGCCGCTACCGTAACCATCGAGACCACCAAATGCTACGATGCTAGCATACCACTGCAACGCGAAACCATTGAGATGAACCTTTCAGGCCCCGTCGCTAGAGGTCCGCTCAATCTCCCCCTCCCCGAACCCACACCATACTAACCCCCGCCAGATTTCAACGCCGTCTGCGGCATGCGCATCGTCTCCGCCTCCCCCGGCATCGACATCAACACCATCCAATGCCAAGCCTTCAAAGACGTCGTCGGCACACAACCCGGCTCCGCACTCTTCACCTACGCCCAACCAGCACTCATCGCTACCAACCCCGTCCAGGAAAAGGCAGTGCGCTGTACATACCCCGTGTACAACGCCAAAGCGCGTCGTCAGAACAACGACACGTCGAGCCTCCCGTCTGACTCGGTGCCGGCTTCTACGCTGGCTGCTACGATTACTCTGCCGGTGAGCTCAGATGCGGCGTCAAGTGTGGCACAGAGCACGATTACGACCACGACGGTGGCGAGTTCGGGAGTGCCGAGCTCGAGTGCGAATGGGACGTTGTCGAGTGGGACGAGGACGCCGAGTGCGAGTCAGACGTCTGCGAGTCCGTCGCAGAGTTCGGGCGCGGCGGCTACAATGGGGGTGGGCTTGGGAGTGGTTGCTGCTGGGCTTATGGCTATGTTCGTCTAAGTTTGCTAAAGTGTGACGCGTGGAGAGATGAGCGTGGCTGGTGGGTTGTTGATTTGAGAGCAGGGGTATAGATTGGTTTTGTGATTGTTGAGGAGCATAGCGATGGCGTTCTGGGTATTGATGTAGTGATAACGAAGTATTCGTATACATTTGGACAATTGCGTTCAGCGTTTTTCAGAGTCATTTGCGATTCTCCCTCGGCAAGTTGACCGACGATGGGTACATGCGCAGGAAAAAAACACCTTAAATGATCATTTGATTCGATATTGGTGACTTATAAGTATCTCGTCGTTGTAGTCTTGCGGAAAAGTTACCAGAACTCGGCTGCTACCGAAGTCGTGTGGTAGAGGTAATTGCTGCTGAGATTGCGGCGTTATTTATCTGGGACTGGTATATGAAATGGCTATCTTGCATTCATTAGTAATACTCTGAAGTGTTTTCCTCTGAAGAAACTTCTCTTCACACGAAGTAAATGCTGTTTGTGCTTGTCTGGTGCCATGACCAGCGTTATCGATGGTGAGGGCCTTAGGCATCAGGATTCAGCTCAGCCCTGCAGGACACGGACCCCGTACGGACCCACTTTTGGTCCTCCTGCGGCCACCAACCAGGTCGCGTCTTTGTTGCGCATTCGTCACGCAGCCTTCAATTGCAAGACATGTTCTCCCTTCCCTCTCTTCCTGTGCGTTACAACTCCCTCCCTTTATTCTCCCGCCTTCGAGCGTAGAGATTCGTCTAACGCACGCGCTCCCTGCGTGTTTCTCCCTCGGAATCCACGTTTCATATCCTCGAACGCATTGACAGTTGAACAAGGCGGCTTCACAGCCGCACCGCGGCGCGTTTGAATCAAGGTTAGACTCTCCGACAAGAAAGTATCCAGAGTGTGCGGGGTGGCCTCGAGTAGGCCACTTACGCCATCCATTGCTCCTATTAGTAAGTTCCGGAAACCAACGCTACGCCATGTCTGTGTGCTAATTCTATTATCTCAGTGATCATCGCATAAAACAGTTTGGCTCTTGTCCGATCTGCGCGGCAGAAGCCTCGTCTTACCGTCTTGATGACTTCATATACGATTCTGCCTCTTCGGGAGCTGGTCGGATTCCTGATACTTTATTGGAGAGCGGTTATGAGAGTTCAGAAAATGTCCAGTACTGGCAGACGGATGTTTGGGGAGATGTGCTTTCAGGTTCCGAAAGTGTTGCCAATTGGCAACCTTTTGGCAGTGACGAGGCTACAAGAGTCGTCTCAAGCGTCACGCAAACCGAGGAGTACATTGACCCTAGTCTGTTAACCATGCTGGGGCATGAACCTCCGAATCCTTTTCCTTCAGGGGTCAGTCAGCCTCCCGAAGTGGCCTTGGCCGAACAGTCCCAATCGCAAATATCGCTACTCTCTTCTCTCCCTAGTGCACAAAAGCCTCCCCCTATGTTGAACTCCGAAACACTTCACGCACAAGATACCGGTTTCGGTGCCAGCCCTGGCTCGGCCACCTCTACGAACCAGTCGTCTACACAATCAGCCAGTCCATCGGATAGTAGCAGTGGCTCGGTAGATGCTCCAGATGGCAAGAGAAAGATCAAAGTCTCGTCGGTGAACTCCGTGTGTACGGTCTGCACAAGATCTTTCTCGAGCACTTCACGTTACCGGCATCATATCAACCGTCATAGCTGCCAAGCACCATCCGAGTGTCACCAATGTGGCCAGCCTCTCAAACACTCAAAGGATCTCAAGCGTCACCTAGGTCTCAGCAATGCTGCACCTTCATGTCCTGCGCTAAAAGCTGCCGGCTTCCAGGCCAAACAGTTTGCGTGTCTCTGCAGCTCCAAATCTTTCACACGCAAAGACACGCTCCAGCGTCACTTACGTAACAGTGCCGGTGACGGTCTGCAACCACATCGATGCAGAGTATGCGATCATTCGCCCTGCAAATGCGCGTAATAGTGGCACCGCTAATGAGTGCACTTGCCTCTTCTTCTCATACCTTACCCTTCACCCAGCAATAATTGCGATTGCGAATCTAAGCGAATCTATATCTTGGATTGCTACTCATATCTGGTGTCCTCACCATCACTCAAGACACTTCTGCCGATCAGACGGATGCGACCATGTTAG
>TARA_R110002003_G_scaffold48_51_pt1 | contig 10388 bp, 7 predicted proteins | sample TARA_R110002003 | Tara Oceans TARA_R110002003 (sample SAMEA4396441) | marine metagenome | biome: Westerlies Biome; feature: [SRF] surface water layer (ENVO:00010504); material: water (ENVO:00002006), including particulate matter (ENVO:01000060) such as... | depth 5 m | reverse complement strand
GCACCCGCGACTGGTCAGGCAACGACATCGCTCTACGGGGGGCTGTGTTCACCCAAATCCGAAACGTCTTCAGGACGCACAACGCCACCGAAACTGACACACCTGTCTTCGAGCTCAAGAGTATCCTAACGGACAAGTATGGCGAGGACGCAAAACTTATCTACGATCTCGAAGACCAAGGTGGCGAGCTTTGCGCACTTCGTTACGACTTAACCGTGCCCTTTGCGCGCTGGCTCGCAACGAGCAATACGCGCCAGATCCAGCGCTTCCAGATCGGCAAGGTATATCGGAGGGATCAACCAGCGATAGAACGCGGTCGCATGCGTGAGTTCTATCAGTGCGACTTTGATTATGCGGGTGCACTTGACCTCATGGTACCTGACTCCGAGGTCCTGTGCATCGCTGCGGAGGTCTTTGAAGCAGTCGGGCTGGAAGTCACGATCAAAATCAATCACCGTTTAATTCTAGATGGCATTTTCGCCGCTGTGGGCGTTCCCAACGAGCTGGTGCGTCCAATTAGCTCTGCCATCGACAAGCTGGATAAGATGCCTTGGAGCGAAGTGACGAAAGAGATGGAGCAGAAGGGGCTAAGGAGCGAAGTGGCAGATAAGATCGGAGCATACGTGCTCCATGATGAGTTGTCTAGCTTCGCTACGGCCCTGGAGTTCTTACGCTCAGACGACTTGCTCTCGCAAAGTGACCAGGTGAAGAAAGGAGTAGCAGAGATGGACCTACTTCTGCGTTACCTGACTGCTTCCGATGTGGCAAAGTACACTCATTTCGACCTCGCCCTTGCGCGAGGACTCGACTACTACACCGGCTTGATCTACGAAGTCGTACCGAAGGATTCTTGCTTAAAGGTTGGCAGCATCGCAGCTGGTGGGCGTTACGACACTCTCGTCGGCATGTTCAGCCGCCGCGACATCCCATGCGTAGGCATATCCTTCGGTATCGATCGCATCCTAGCCATCCTCAAAGCCCGTTCAGATGAGCGAAAATCCACACCGAAGATCGGCGCGTGGATCGTAGCCTATGGAAGCAATAAGCTCGTCGAGGAGAAGATGGGCGTCGCGCGAGAATTGCGAAAGGCTGGCATTAGTGTTGATTTCGACTCCAAGGCGGATCGAAAGCCACGGAAGCAGCTCGAGTTGGCCGAATCCAACGGTGCAGTTCTTGCCATTCTTCTCGAAGACGATGCGTTGGCCCCTGGAGATGTACGAGTCAAGATCCTCGCCCTGCCGGCACGGAATCTCGACGGGGGACATATGATTGATCGTGCATCCCTTCTCGAAGGAGTACAGGCGCGACTGGCTGTGTCCATCTGAGATTTGGCGTCCATGGCACTTGGACGTTCCTCGCGAGGCTTTTGAGTCATTCAGCCTGAGAATTCCTTGCCTCTTCACGAGCTTTTACCACTTCCACATGCGATCGTGCACTTCCGATTCCTTCTTCGCGCATACATCCGTTTACCGATTTCGACGATGCACAATACTTATTTCGTCCGACTTCATCAGGCGCAACATCTGCACTGACGTAACACCATCTTGTCACTACGCGGCCCGGATAATCTCATCGGGATACAATATGAGCAGCATGGACTCGGCATACCGCAGGCCATGGTAGTGATACATATTATCCGGGTAGCGAGGCCGTCTTAACGGGCCCAGATTTTGGAGTCCAACAGCCCCATTATAACGACCGTGCCGTTGCTAAATATGACTTGCAGCACCACGGCTTCGACGGTTTTACCCGGCCGAGCCCTCGTCGTTGCCTTGCGTATATGGCATTATGCTGCGCTGTATGATGATATTGCACGCGTTAGGGCAGCTTGCATTAGGCGCGTTGGATAGATGTTGAGACATAAAGGGTGTCCGGACAAACTGATATAGCCATGGTTCTTCGAGAGAAGGTTCTGGGGTACTTCCTCTTGCGACACCCAACAGTGATAATGGCACGATGTATACCTCTTTTCATCCGGAAAATGCCCTGATTCCCCAGATCTCGTCGCGGTTGGGGTCTCGCGTGCCGGTCAGTGCCATCTCTCCGGTACGACTCTGTCAACACAGCGGTATACCTCGTCAGCTTCATCACTGCGCTTCCGAGAAGTTGGCCTCGGTACCGCGTTATCATTAATGCTGTGCGGCAATGGGTCCGAATCGCACCCTCCGTGTCCGAGAAGGGAAACGCCCCGCAGGAGACGCGATGCTCACACGTGTTGTTAACGCGCGCCCGCGACGTTGTCCACAAATAAGCACAACAACAAACGCCGCAATTTGGAAAAACACCATCCACCAACCCATCTAGCCCAACCCTAGCATTCCCATAACGGGGCTGCACACCCAAATTGAGAGGCGCGTGTCCATCCAGAACACGGCGTGCACTGCGCCGCGTCAGATTGTAGTTCACAGCCGCGCTGCAGAGTAACACAATGTCGTTCCTGATCATCTATGCACAACACGCCGATCATGCAATCTGGAACTGCGAACCCAGCTACCCGTCTTCACAATTCGTACGCGCTGGCTTGCCGTAGACTACACGCTCTGTGCATTCTCCATTACCCAGCACGTTCCTGCCACCCCAGTCCATGTCGCTCGTCTCAACAGCCGTGAACGCGTTTCGCACCAGCGTTCCTCACCACTTGCGCGGTAGATGGCGTGACAAGGTGCCGGTCCTGCGCAATCCCATTGTGGACATTGCTTTTTCTACAAGCTCCGAGGTTCGCAAGTGCGCGTTGTCGCAGATCTGTAACGTTAGCGCGCGCACGTGCTGGCGTGGCGATCAGGAGATTGTGGGCCGCGGACTTGGAGTCGCGAGATTGAAGTGGCGCTGGAGGGACAGGACATGGGACGGCAGGGTCCGTGGGGATCATGGAAATGGTGTGCAGATCATAAAAGGTGGCTTGGGCATGGGCACTGGGGACATGTTCCACGCGATGGTGGTACAACCGGTAAGACGAACGTGCTTGGATAGCGCCGTGGATGGGGAGGTGTAGCGAGGAAGCACAAAGTTATACATGACATGCAGGTAGTTGTGTGTGAGTAAGTAAACATTGTGAGCATTCTAGCTACGTGTGAGTGTAAGTGAAGCAATTGAGTTGCACAAGAGCAACCTGCAGCTTCGGCATCCTTCCTTCTGAGCCACGAGTCATTAACCCCCAGCTTTTTCTGTGACTCCCGCGCATCGGGCTCTCCTGGCTGCCTGCTGTTGACAAAGAAAATGGTTGTGCCGCATCATGCGGACGTCTATAGGGGGATTCTATGAGTACAGAAGCTGCCAGCTTGCAAGCGCTGCGCAAAGGAAACTCCAACAGTGACAAGAATGCGTACGACAAAACCAAACATGACCTCCACTATACTAAGCTTTTCTCTATCAGACAAAACAATGAAAAGGATGGCGGGGAACGCTGAGGAGCCTAAGAAATGCGTAAATCGTGAATATGTACACCGAAGATACAATGTGTTGTCGTCGTGACTGGTGGACTCGAAGTATGGTCCAGCCATACCTCGGTGTAATGCACCGGATAATGTTAATCGCCAGGTATGCTAAATGGCATTACTTCCTGTTACCTGTGGGCGAGTTGCGAGGCGGTGCGGGAAAGAGGCTCAACAGGGGCGATCTCGCAGTTTGAGTTGTCGCAGCGCGGTTGCGTGGCTTCTTTTGCTGAACGTCGGAAGTGGACGAAGTTTGAGTGAGCAGCTTTGCGGCTCCGTCAGACATTGCCTGTTTGCGATGACGTGAGGGTGCATAGGTCGAGCGTTGGGAGTTGTTGCGAGCGACATCGGAGGAAGGCTCCTGTCCCCTTTCGACGCGCTGCGAGCCACGACGTGCAAGCTCGAGCGAAGTTCGGAGTTCTTCTTCGATCGAAGTTTCCTGAGCAACAGGGTCTTTCTCCTCGTCATCAGACGGGAAAAATGTGCGGTTCTCAAGCACACGTCCGGGCGGAGTGACGTCGTCGTCTTCTTTCTCCTCGTCGAGATGTGATAAAGACGCGACTGACTCAGACATCTGGTCAACCACCAAGCTGAAGCTGAGATCGCGCCGAGTGCGTCGAGAGGGCACGAGATCGGGCACACTTCCGGCGGAACTTGCAGAGCGACGGATAGGAGAACTCCAGAGACCTGAGCTTTGGGCTGAGGAGATGAGACTGCTATCGTACGAACTTCGCCTACTGCGGGCAGAGCTGGTAGAGCTATGTCGTGGATCGAGCATTGGGAAATGGCGGTCTGAATCTTCGTAGTCGTTTAGCAAGTCCTCGTATATATGGTCTCTATCTTCTTTGTATTCCTGCGGAACCAACAGAGAGGGGTCGATGAACCCTCCCATGCTATTGATCGAGCTGCGATGGAATGGATCGCTTGGGGTCTTCAGTGCTGTTTCCATAGTGGACGCAGAAGTTGCGGAAGTTGGCTCCAGATCGGGTGTTCCTACAGCGCTCGGAACAAGCAGAGATGCGCGGAAGTCCCGCGACTGGTGTCGGTTTGAAGAATTGAATGGGGCCTGCAGAGCCGGAGGGGTTTGTTGACTGGCTTGCCCATTTGCTCGACGACCTGATCCTGACCGTTGCGGACCATTGCTAGTCTCCTCGTCTGATGCGCGATCCCATTCGAAGTCGCAGTCTGCCTCCAACGCGTGCTCATATATGTAATCTATGTCGTCTTCCCATGACTCCTCATGTACCCGCCATGTATTGGACTTTCGGCGACTAGCGGAAGGCCTTCGAACAGATCCTCTGCGTACCAAATCTGAAGATCCCAAAGTTTCCGACATCTGAGACATGGGTCGCACGTTTTGAGTTCTCTGGCTATACGAGCGTGGCGAAGAATGAGAATTCCCTCGACTCCGAGACTTCGTGTTCGGGGACCGCTGTTGATTGAAGATCGTGGCATCGAAGTTTGGAGATTTGGGCGTTGTAGGACTTCTCATCGGTGGTGCAGGTGCAGGTCGGGGCCGGACGAACCTTTCCGGTTCTTCTGCGACATCGTCCAGACTGGGGCTGAAAGGTGGTGTCATGGCTTGTATAGCACTATCGTCAGGTGTAGTGAGTGCGTGGCCAACATAAATCGCGTCGTCCCTTATACCAGGCAAATGAGGCTCAGCGGCTGCAGCGGCGAGCGAAAACGAATCCCAGATTCCCGATTCTCGTTTTGAACGCGATCTAACAGGTAGCTGTCTGCCCTGCTCCTGGAGCGTTAAATCTTCGGATGCGTCGTCAATGGACGCTAGAGGTGGGAGAGACGACAGGCGAGGCGGCGCCAAAACAGATGGTGAGTGACAGTGGTTGCGAGGCGTGACGCCTGGTTGACTGAAGCTTTCGACGGATCTGGTTAACCGAAGAGCTGGTCTCGACGTTTGCTCAAGCGGAGTAGCGTCCAATTGTCGAAATTCGCGGATTCGGTCTGGGCTCTGTGGAGGTGACCCAAAGCTCATTGATGTTGGTGATCGATGTCCTTGAGCCAACAGACTTTCAGAAGAGAAGTTGTCAAAATGTAGATCCTCCGCGCTGGCGCCCAATGGAGCGCTACCAAGCTGTCGTGACGAGCGCACTTCACGAAAGCCGGGAGCTAACTTGTCACCCGATGTTGGCGCGAATGCAGCGAAGTCGTGTCGATCGGTATGCGTAAGGTGTTGGAACCCGAAAGGACGGGAGATGCGGTGTTTAAGGCCTTGAGCTATGACTGTCAACAAGAGGTGACGCATGTTTCGCTCCCAATATATGCTACTTACAGGGAACCTCGGACTGGTTGTTTCGCTTTTTGGTCTTCCGCAACACCGACGTCCTTTTATCGCCAAGGTCCATGTCTTGATATTCAGTCACAATCATGCTAGATGATACCGACTCGCTTAATCTCTTTCCCTTCTTCCCGCGGAATAAGGACTTCCGATAGCTAGATTGCTCGACCAGCCCATGCTGTCCACCATGAAGAAGGACGAAAGGTGAACCAGGTCGCGATGCTTCGGCTTGGGCCATCTCAGGAGTACTAAGAGGAATGAATGAAGATGAAGTGCTTGTCGCAGTATTACTTCTAGCTCTCAGGTTGAACACAGAGCTTCGTTTGCCAGAGTATGCCCTGTGCCTCTGGACTGGTGATTGCATTGGGCCATTAATAGAGTCTTCAGGGCATTGAGAAGTCCAGGGTTCCGAAGGTGAAGCAGGAGAGGCAGGGCCAACTGGGAGGTCCACAGACGACTGTCTGGATCGCGGTGGAGCGTCGCTCTTATGAGACGTAAACATGACTTAGTAGCTAGGAATACTTCCGGGAGGATCGGCCTAGAAGTAAGTTGAACTGTCGAGCAATGCCTGTATGGCGTGTGCAAGGACCCACGACTGGTCGGCAAATGTGGTGGTCCTCACCAGCATCGAGATGTCAAAAGGGAATCGACACGCAGATTATTCCGGGGAATCCTGTCGCACACGCGAGCTCGGATGTTATATTGTCGGAACCTGGCTAGGACTGATGGAATCGTCAGTTGTGGCCCATGCGTGATGTTCATATGAGGCACGTTGACCTGAGACGAAATGCGCAGGGTTGAAAACAAAGCGACCTGTAGTAGAAGATTGAGATTGGGCGCAGGAGGCGTGCGCAGAGGTATAGTTGAGCTGCAATAGCCGGGAAAATGTTATGTACGCACCCTGTAATGAGTGGCCTGCCTGCAGGAAAGACAATACCAACGCAAATGGTCGTTCACGGTTGCGAGACTGCGCAGTGCTACAGGGCAACGGCTGAGAAAGGTGGAGGCCGTATGTCTGTGGAGAAATATGACGAGGGTGCGTCGTGGCCGTCAGGATTTCGAGGTGTAAGGATCGGCTAATCGTCAGGGCCAGGATGCAGTGGAGAACGGACGGTGGGTGGGATCCAACGTAGTCGAGAGGCTTTCTGTGTCCTCAAGGACAACGACAGATGATTTGGCGATGAAAGACGTTGTCTCTCGTGGCGAATATCGTGGCCCTTAGGTGGAGAGGCTTTGGCAGAAACATGGTGTCAGCAACCGTAGGGGTCTCACTATGTAAGTACATGGCGGGCGTACACAACCGTCAACGAGCCAGTGGAGGAAGATGGATAGTGCTCAGGCGCGGCCCACCGAGGTTAGTGACATCCCAGAACGAGCAGGGTCAGGGCTTGCTGCACGCAAGAAAGGACATGGGTGATTGCTGCTGAAAGACGGCGTCCGCAGAGCTGTTAGTGGCTGGGGGAAGCGGGGACAGGGAATCTCAGGACTAGGGAATGCTCGAATGCACCGTTGCACAAGCCATTGCGCATCAAAGCTGCGGCCCGACAGGTCGAGCGAAAGTAATATAACGTTGCAGGGGTATAGTTGCTAGTCGTTCATTGGCTATGTCAGCGAATAAACGGGTAAATGATGCAGCAGGACTTGGACCGCTGGAAGGCCCGCTTCGCAGGAACGCGACTTTCATAGTGCTCGACTGCCGGTCCGTAGGTTGGTGGTACAGCCGAGAGCACACAAATCAGGTCTCCTATCGTGACACGGTGAGCTGCTGCATGTTGTCTTCGTGAGCTTTCATATGTCAGCTTTCGCTCAACGTACGAGAAGTTGCTGTGCACAACAGCATACCTCAGCAAACGCGACAAGACTTTTGACCGCAAAAGCGGTGTTTATTGCCGAGCAGTGCCGGGATTGGTTAAGGCGGACACGGCGCATGTACCTGCAACCGTGATCCAGGTTCAAGCTTGACGGTCGTGCTTTATGCTTGGATGTACAGGACTTCCTCGAGCACGGATACTGGCTCGAGATTGTTGAATATTGACTAAGCGGAGAACCTTAAGGCAACCCGTATGTCGCAGGCCACGGAGCTGTTCCCCGTCGCTCATGTGAGATCCTGATAGTCAAAGTCGTGTGCCTGCTCAGGCGGAAACTTGACGTTTCCTCTTCTGGGATGAAACAACATTCCGAACGATCTTCGCTCTGCATCGCAGGTGGGTCGAACCTGGCGGAAGATGAAACAACCGAAAAAAGGTCCTACCACAATAATCTGCGACGACGTGTTCAGGGACCGAATTGACGGCAGTATGTACCCCGCCTCACTCACATGTCTTGATCGACACTGAGCTAGACGTGGGTTAGCAAGACGGCCGAACAGCTGTGATTGAGGCGCGGCAAGATCTGATGGGAATCCGGCAGTCGCCCTCAAACACCGAGTCCCTCCGGCATGTGTCTGAAGGCCCTCTCATAACACCTGAAGTTCGTGCTGGACCGTGTTGTTCATTGTGCTGCTCGCATATGCAGACACTGCACTAATCCAACGAAGTAAAAACGCACAGGCACCGGAAGTCACAACGTGATCGCTCGGCCAGCGAGGCGGAATCTCGAGCCTCGCTTCGGCAACGTTGCAATCGAGCATGTTGCTGATGGCTCGTGTCACCTAGAAAGCGAGTGGTGTTCTCTCAGCCGCTGTGTAACACCAGATAGTCGTTGAAAAACGTGGGACAGGTGCCAAGGAAGGTGCATCTCGTTCGTACGGTGTCTTGATAACACTGTTCGTAGGGGAGCCGCCCTTGGCTGCCGTCTCTGTCCTGTGGGAGCGTGGGATATGACGTTGATTGATGCTTCAGCAAAAGCATCGAGTGCGTTCTTTTCAAGCGCCTCGGGCTGCCGCCCTTGCTGCCACCTAGCCAGATATCGCTATGAACATGTCGCTCCCGGACGGGTCGCCGCCACGGCGCAGCATCCTGGAATACTGAGCACATGCTAGGTTATCGGCAACTGGGAGGCTGTGGACGAGACTGAGCATTAGGGACTCTCGTGAGACAATTCCAAGTTCTGCCATCGGGATGACCCCAGTCGAGAGTTGCTCAACCTGACTGCTCGTGATGAAGCGATTGGTGTGACTGTCGACAGGCGTTGGCGTCAGCAGGAATGTGGGGATCTAGCGCAGGAGGAGCCGAAGCGGTGGTCGGAGGAGCCTGTGGCCGGACGAGGTTCACAGGGAAGGAGCAGAACACGGCATGAGGCCGATGACGGTAGCCTTACACAAGGCTCTTCTCTCCCGACCTACACCAACGCTGTTCACCACTAGTCGCGTCTGCAGGACCACGTCGCGTCTGCAGGACCACGTCGCGTCTCCACCATTCAAATACCTCTTCCGAAGCAGCTTTCCTGGTACCTGCAGTGCTGCTGACCGCCTCGGCACGAGGTTTTCCGTACGCCCACTTTCACACATCACCACGCAGGTGCAGGGTATCCCAAGTCTCACACACCGCGACTGTTGCGCGCTGAGCAATTTGACATTCCTTTCGCCCTCAGATGACGTTTAGTCTCCACGCGACGACGCTACATACCAGCTAACCCTCAAGACGTGATTCCAGATTCCTTAAACCCGTCCTCTGGGTTTGTGACCAAGATTGGCGGCGCCCACACTTGTGGAGACGATATTTGCAGCCGGAACATACGGCCAACCGGATGCTTGAGCGCAGGCGAGCGAATTTAATCTATCAAGAAGAAATTTGATCGTGTCCAAATATAGTCGCGCTCTCAGCTCCATTGCGCAATCTGCCAGCTCGCTTGTGGATCATTTTCACAGAGCACACTTGCACGAGGAAGCTAGAATGGAAGCACAGTTACCTCGAAGCCTGGCGAGCTGACCATAGTGTTGGTGTCACGACGTTTGCGCTTGTACCTGCATGTGGCGTTTAGAGTTCGGAATTTTCCTTAGTGATCGGCTCAGAAGTGGGATGCCAGCTTGACGCGAGGCTGTTAACGGTAATATCCAATAGCAAGCCTCTCTTCGAAATCCACTTCAACCCTCACGATACAGTTCGTCCTTGCCGAGCTCGCTCCGCAATATATGAGTCGCCGACGACTTGGATAGTTGCCGAAATGCGACTGCGGAATCGCTTGCGGATCCGCATCCAGACGGTCGGTCCTCGCTCTTACACAGTACACTGTCAACATATGCAGAGGAGCAGTCAAATAACGTGCAACGGTTGCAGTCAGCGTGCGCACCGTCGACCGTACCACTTGAGTGTCCGTTCTTAGACATACTGTGCGACCAACCCTGATTGGTCTCCGTGGTCCACATACACAACTGGCAAGCAGTGAGTGTTGAAGCGGAGACGAAGCAAGAGCTGCGGCCGCGTCACCAAGCAACGTGCATTTAGACAACAAAGATTTCATGCTTGAAATGACCGAGGACTACGATAGTCGATACACTCCTGCAGATGTCGTTGAGCCATCCTGAATCGCTCTGGGTGGGATACGCTTCATACTGTAGGACGACGTCAAACTCTACCATGTGTGCGTGTCCAAAGACGACTGGTTGGCCCAGTTGCTGCGACAATCCCGATTGCACGGAGCATTAACCTACATCGCTCATTGCATGTGCGATATTCCCTGCAAAAGGCTCTTCCAGAACATACGTTCGCAAGTCAGAC
>TARA_R110002003_G_scaffold187_12_pt1 | contig 10402 bp, 11 predicted proteins | sample TARA_R110002003 | Tara Oceans TARA_R110002003 (sample SAMEA4396441) | marine metagenome | biome: Westerlies Biome; feature: [SRF] surface water layer (ENVO:00010504); material: water (ENVO:00002006), including particulate matter (ENVO:01000060) such as... | depth 5 m | reverse complement strand
GTCCGAGGGATGTGCAATCAGGTCGCTGTAATGCATTTGAGCCTCGATCTGGCAGTTTGAATGCTGGTCGCGCGGATTAAGCACGCGATATTTGCCGGCGGGTGCCTCGACCCAGGACATGCCCGAGACCTAGCGAGTCAGCACCGCTTGCTGTATGTGGTTTCGTAGGACGTACCTTGGTGTCAATCATGAACCTCAGCACGTAGGCAATATTGTCAAATGTAAGTATGCCGTCCTCGCGGAAGGGCCACAGTTGCTTCCAGTTGGCGTTGCCCTTCTGCACCATGGTCCGCACGCGATTGATCATCTTGGGGTCGTTGACGGTGATCTTGAGATAGGGGCTCTTCTGGTTACCCTGGTAGCGCAGGATGTTCTCCCGCATGGTCATCTGTACCGAATAGATGACAGCCGAGTGCTGGTTGAGCTGCTTCTGGCACTCGCTCTCGAGGTAGATCTTGTATGCATCGCAGTCGTGTTGCTGGAAGCCAATGGGCGCGGCGACGTAGAAGTAGTGCATGAAGCCTGTGACGTGGAGGAGGACGGAGTGGCCATCCTGCGCACGACCGTTAGCGCAGACACACATGCTCGTTGCGCGGTGCATACCTCTGTGACGCCGAAGAGTTTGACCGTCGGGCGGCCACCGTTCAGCACGCCCTCTTCGGCCTCGATCTGCTGGAAGACGAGCTTCTGCGACATATCGTTGAAGTCCGCGGGCAGCGGTGGCCGCCGCCATTGCTGGTCCTTTTCTGTGTTGTTCTCCTTCAGCGTTTCCATGTCCTGCGTCATCTTCTCCAGCGTCTGCTCGAACTGGCTCGGCGCCGGCTGGCTGGAGTTGAAAGAGCCATTGGCCGTCTTGACCGGCGGCCCCGTCCTGCCTTTGCCGTTGTCGAGCTTCAACTTCTTTGCAGAGCGGGGCGATGCCAGTACGTTGGCACGGTTGTTGGTGGCATCGGCGAGCGCGCGTTTCGCCGGCGTCCTGGTCACGGTGCCGGGCATCTTGCTTGAGCGTGAAGACAAGACGAAAGGCGAGGGCTTTGGGGTGAAGGCGATGATAGACGGGTGGTTGTTGTGACGGCACTGCCGGGGGGAAGTGCGCCGCGGTGCACACAGGAAGTCGCGCCTACGCGGTGGTCCAAGCCATCCCTGTACGTGATTTAATGGGCACAAGCCACACAGTTGCACAGCCACGCCACCACGTGACCATCCACACCACCCCTCAGCATGGACCTCCTGCATCAGCGCCTCGGCCCGGAGAGGCATCGCACGCATCTAAAGCTACATCGACTTCTTCTATTGTCGTGTCGACAAAGCAACCCTGCAACACCGCTATTAGGCGCCAGCTTACGTAACACCATGGCGGCTTCCTACGTCGACCCAGACACCTGTGACCTGCGCTGATGAGCAGCACTTCCACCGTCATCAACCGTACCGCCTCCGGGGACCAGAGATAGTCATGGCCGCCACCCAGGACCAAGTCATCATATCTCCTGTCGAAAACGAGAAGGATCTCGTGCAGGCCAACCATTGTGTCGCCGAAGCCTTTGGACGCCAGGCTCAAGATGCCGTCTGGATGCTCATGAATCCCGGCTGGGACTCTGAGGCTGGTCAAGCTCTCAACGCACAGAACATGATCAAGCGGTGGAAGTCAACCACCACCAACAAGGACGGGAAACCCAACACTGTCTTCTTGAAGGCCACTTTACCAGACCCAGCGACGGGCGAGCGGAGAGTTGTCGGTCTGGCCATATGGGTGCAATTGTCCTATGTCGATGGCTACGGGGACCCATTCACCGGCGACATGGCTGAGGCTCTGTCTTCTCTCGACGACGCTGACAGGCGGTTCGCCGACCAGATGTTCCGCTCGCTGTGGAAACGGCGAATTGAGTACATCAAGGAGGTGTCAGAGTCGGGTCGCAAGCCCCCTGCCCTGTTCGTTCTCGACATGTGCGCTGTTGACCCGGCTTTTCAACGACGTGGCATCGCTGGCAAGCTGGTCCAGGCTGGGCTGGAAGAGGCAAAGACGAGGGGCAACTTGGAGTGCACCACAGAGGGCAGCGTTATGGGAAGAGAGGTATACAGACGGCTGGGCTTCAAGGACGAAGGTGTTGGCGATATCCAGTGGGAGGTTGATGCAGAGTTCGAGAAGAGAGATAAGCCGCCCAACGTGTTTCTGAGAACAGGCCTGTAGTTACAAAACTCGTCGAGCAATACTGCCATCTGGCGTACGCAACGCGAAGTGGCAGAGATGCGAAAAGAGAAGCAGCCCTGGAGTCGTTCACGACCACAATCGAAGCCATCCGCAATCTACACCATCGCCGCAAGTGGTTCCTTGCAACTTCCCACAACGTGTCCTACCCCGGCATTACTCTCGAGGTCCTGTGTTTGTGAACCACCTCGGAGAAACACCAGGCTCACCGTTGCAGCTCTGGCGCCAAGGTTAACTCGGCCGGTAACAGACGGGATTGCCCTCTTTTGCTCGCACCATAATACAGTCTCCGATCACAAGCTTGGCCGGCGGATTCCGCCCTTTGCGATAATGCTCTATCGCTCCATACTCTTTGAGGAAGGTGGAATGACAAGCCTGGTGGAGTGGGGCAGTCAGTCCCGAAGCTACCCCGCCAAAGTCAACCCTGTGAAGCTGCACCATTTTTGCAATCAATCGGTGCATGTCTCACTGGCAGTTTAAACCATTGCAACACGTGGTACTTTCTACGCCCATCTTGACCGTTGTCGATTTCCGCAATATCGCCGCCTGAAGCGTGTCACCGACTGTCACGATGCCAATCGTAGACATCCACACCCATGTTTATCCCCCAAAATATATGGAGCTTCTGCGCTCAAGAAACACGGTACCATACGTGCGTACGTTCCCGGATGCACCAAATTCCGCACGATTGATCATTCTCCCGGGCGAAGATGACCCTGCAACCCCCTCAACATCACGGGGACGCCCGATTGGATCGGAATACTACGATATCAAGGAGAAGATATCTTTCATGGACATGCACAAGATCGATGCATCCGTCATATCGTTAGCAAATCCATGGCTCGACTTCCTCCCAGCTGAGGAGGCAGGCGAGGCGGCGGAAAAGATCAACGACGATGTGAACAGCCAATGCTCCCACTACCCAGGACGATTGTACTTCTTTGGCACCCTTCCACTCTCGGCATCGACTGAAACCATCATTGCAGAGATCGAGAGACTGAGCACACTCAAATATGCTCGTGGCGTGATCATGGGCACTTCGGGTCTGGGACAGGGATTGGATGATGCGAAGCTTGATCCTGTATATGCTGCGCTTGAGAAGCACCAACAGTTGATCTTCTTGCACCCTCACTATGGTCTGCCGGCTTCTGTATATGGACCTCGAGCCAGCGATTATGGCCATGTTTTGCCCCTCGCACTCGGTTTTCCACTGGAAACAACAATCGCAGTGAGCAGAATGCTCTTGAGCGGAGTATGGGATCGATTCACAAAACTCAACGTTCTTCTTGCGCACTCGGGTGGTACACTGCCTTTCCTCGCTGGCCGAATCGAGTCCTGCATCCTGCATGATGGCCATCTCAAGAAGCACGGGAAGATCGAGAAGCGTAGAGACGTGTGGGACATCCTGAAAACGAACATATACCTAGATGCGGTCATCTATTCCGAGGTCGGCTTGAAGGCTGCATTAGATGCGTCAGGCTCAGATCGATTACTGTTCGGTACGTCGGTAGCCGAGCATGGGGCGATTGCAACACTGACTTCATGCAGGCACAGATCATCCTTTCTTTCCTCCTCTTGAGGAGAACGCAAAGGAGTGGCACAGCGTTAACGCAAATTATGGTGCAATTTCGAAGGCATTCTCAAACGACGACAAGAAGGCCCAGGATGTGCTTGGTGGTAATGCCGTGCGGATACTGCGGCTGAGTTAGCACTAAAGTATGGCTGGATTAATCACAGCCAAATGCAAGCTGTCCAGTAATACATATGAGAAATACTACAGGCTGCTCTGCTCTGCTCTGCGAAGCGACTACAATGCCACGACTATTGATCACGTCCTTTCATGTTTTCCAGCACCGGTTGTCATTGGTATCTTTTTGGGTGTCTTCTTGATGCCAAAGAATGTCCCAATGCCGTCGAAGCTGAACTGGGTTGTTGAAGTCCACAACGGCAAAAGCACCTGCTCGCTCGGACCAGTGTCCGAATATATTGCTTCCTGTCAACAATTAACATCATTACCACACTCTTTGGCTTTGACTCACGCGTCAGGCGCACGCTTTAGTCGTGCAAAGTGCTCACACCTGCTTTGGCACCCACAACATCCTCTCGCATCCCATGAGATACTGCTGAAGACCTACGCGGACGTCGAAGCTCATATGAACTCTTGTGAACATTGGAGGTATCCTGATTACCAGAGTACTTTTTTCCTTATCATTCAGCCATTGAAATAGCCTGAGTACTTTCGCTCAGCGGAGAGGAGGGTTATCCCATCTAGACACAACGTTATCGTGCATTGCATATGTATATCGGTCAATGTGAAGGTAAGCGATCAACAAGCGGAGACGGATACCTTAGGTTAGCGGCTGTTGACATCCCTGCTGATCCCTGCTTGAAACGTTGACGACCCACAGCTATCTTGCAGCTGACACTGCGGAGGCTGGTATCTATAACATCTCATGCCGGTCCAACACTCTCGGTAATATCTTCAAGTCCCTCATCTCGGAATGTATCGATGGTTGATAGCCATTTTCTCTGGCTTAGTGGCGGCCCTGCAACCCCTACCACCATTACAGCAGCTGCAGACGAGAAGCAACACCACGGCGACTGGCTTCCTACTCGACGATGCAACAAGAATTGTGTACCTGCAACGCACATTTGCCAATGTTAGCGATACGCAAGGGTCCACCCTGATACCGCCAACTGCAGCTCAATTTGCCGAGACTTTTCGCCAAGATCTTGTAGCTCTTTTTGGTGGCAATTGGACTCTACAACAGGTTGACGCGCGGCCTACTTCGGGAATTATTCTTGGACCAGCTCGAAACGATGAATCTGGGCTCACTTATGAGAACGGCATCCCCACCGAGGAAGGATACGAGCTGGAAATTACCAATAGCAGCGTGTTCATTGGTGGGACGGGGGCAAGAGGCATGTTTTGGGGTACGCGCACGCTACTACAAGAATTGTTGATTGCGGGTGGATCTCCATTGCAGCCAGCTCATGTTTTCGACGCACCGGCCTATGCTACACGTGGGTATATGCTGGATGCAGGGCGGAAGTGGTACACAGCTGGCTTCCTCAAGGAGCTTTGCGTATACGCCTCATTCTTCAAGATCTCAGAGTTTCATTATCATTCAAGCGACAACTACCCCCTGAACCGTGGTCGAAATGAAACATGGGACGAAGTGTTCGCTCACTTTTCTCTCTATCCAGAGGTGAACACAGAGTTGCAAGGAATTGTTCAGCGCAAGAACGAGACACTTTCGCGGGCAGATTTTGAGGATATGCAAGCGCATTGCGCACAAAGAGGTGTAACAATCATACCTGAGATTGAAGCTCCTGGTCACGCACTTGCCATAACAAAGTGGAAGCCGGATCTCGCGCTTGCGAAGAGAGATCTTCTCAACTTGAGCCATCCAGATGCAATCCCAACAGTAAAAGCCATATGGACTGAATTCCTACCCTGGTTCAAGACAAAGGAAGTCCATATTGGAGCTGATGAATACGCTGCGGAACTTGCAGATGACTACATTAAGTTCGTAAACGAAATGGCTAGCTTCGTAAACACCACAGCAGGGAAGCGTATTCGGATATGGGGTACCTATGAGCCATCAGACAATCTGACACTATCAAGAGATATCATCGTTCAACATTGGCAGTATGGACAATCGGACCCGATCCAGTTACAGAATGATGGCTACCAGCTTATCAACTCAGAGGATTGGTGGGCGTACATGAGCTTGAAAAATGACCACACTCCAATATTACCAGCTCCATATCCCCAATTCTACAACGTCACGCGCACAATGAACTTTGCGGACAGGCCAGGCTGGCAATGGGATCCATCGCTGTACAATCCAGTCAACACGAGCCAACAACTTGCACCTGGGGCTAGTGGTAACAATGGTGGGATCCTGGCAGCTTGGAACGACAACGGCCCGGATGCGACGACCCAACTTGAAGCATATTACGCAATCCGAGAAGGCATACCAGTCATGGCTGCACGGGCGTGGTCAGGCCGTCAAGGCGCGAATATCAATGCAGCGCAGCTTGCCGACAGCATCGCGTTCTTGGTAAGTAATCATAGCTCAAACACTCAGTGACCATTGTTGTGCATGACCCTGTCTTTTCACCTCCGGTAGCACACTGGAGAGCCCTACTCATGTTCTGTACTCGAAGGAAGCTTCATTAGGACGCCGAGGATATTCCAGCGGTTGCATCTCTTACAGGGAGAAAGACAAACGCGCTAATCATAATCCTTTGAGCACCACTCTGGACATGAAGCGATGTGGAGATGCCTTTGTCCTATCGAATGTGGTATCACAACATGTATTGCAACACATGCTAACTCAACCCACAGGCTCCAAAGGCACCAGGTCAGAACCTTGATCGTAGGCTGCCGAACTCCAAAAACCTTGGAAAACAACACCGCTTATCTCTTGGACGCGTCGCTCAACCGAGAATGGCAACATGGGTAGAGGCTCGTACGGGCCTCCGTATACCTTGACACTTAACGTGTCAGCACAATTCACTCTCTCCGGAGCAGACACCACACTGTCGCTGGCTAGCTCCTCTTCCAATTCCACTGATTCTACGGTCGCGACGACGCTCAGTTTTACAACGGCCGACGGCTTTCCGTACCCCTTACGCGCTGCCTCTATCCATGACGGCCACGATCCCGGACATCCCGGCCGTATCTGGACAAATCAATCGTCATCTACACATGTACCTGTGCCAATCACATTGCCTGTAACACTTCGCATTGAAACTGATGTAGTCAATGGGAGTCGCGTGTGGGTAAATGATAGCTTCGTGGGACGGTTTGAGGTGTTTGTGTATGGAGGACGCAATACCTTGTTCAGTTGGAGCCAAATGGCGCTCGTTGCGCCGCTCGATAAGATAGAAGGTGGTGTGGATGGGTTGGTATTGGAGGCTGGTGTGGGACTGAAGGAACCTGGCAGAGGGAATGGAGGTTCTACTGCACCTCCGGTAAACAATGCTGGGAGACGACTAGAGCGATACGGACTTGGTGCCTGGGTCTTGGTAGGGAGTTCGGTGCTCATATTTGTCTTCCTTTGAGCATTCTGAACACAGTCGAGTTGCCTAGAACTCCACGGTATCGCCAGTCGGGCTGCGCAACGATATCTTCCTCCCTGCTTGGTCAAGTAACGTATTGCACGCATATTTGAGCGGACCCAAGTGTTTAATAGCTTCTTTGTTTAGCTAGGTCTTCCGACCTCAAAGCCGCTTATTTCAGTACGTTGCGGTTAGTCGCTGTACTAGGTAGTCTCCACTTGTCACGTCTCCGTACTTCCTCCCGGCGTCTTCATAGGTACCCGGTATGGCCTCAATCATGCGCTCGTAGTTGGGATTACAGAAATAGGCGATGGAATACCTCGGTGGGTATTCTTCCTTGTCGGCGTCCTCCGGTCTGGGTGGCGGCTCCACCACGCGGTGCTTGGTCGATTTGATGGTGTCGTTGGACCATCGTGCGAGCAAATCGCCTGCGTTGACCACAATGGTGCCTTCGATGGGTGTGGCGTCGACGAAGGTGCCTTTGGGTGAGCGAACCTGCAAGCCGCCACGGACGTCTTGAAACAGGAGGGTGATGGAGCCTGTCGATGTGTCAATTGGGGGCCGAAAACCAAATGGCAGCGCGCATACCGTAATCGCTGTGCTCTCCTGCCCTGACCTGCAGCTGCCCGTCGTCGCGCTTGAAAATCTTCTTGGACACGCCGGGGTAATGGAGCAGTCGCAGTGTGTTGTCGCCCGCATCGGTGAATGCATCGAACCAGCTCTCTTCAATGCCCATACCCAGCGCTATGGCCCGCATGACGTGCATGTGCAAGGTCTTGCACGTGTCGAAGAAGGCCATCATCTCCTTCTTGAACACGGCTGCTTCGTCGTCCCCACTGGGCCACATGTTGGGTGTCTCGGGCTGGTCATCGCGCCCAATCTCCAAGCTCTCTTTCAGGTCCGGTACCGTCTTGCGCAGCTCCCCCTCTGTGCCAGTCTCTTCCAGAACAACGAGCTTTTCGCGTCCCTGCGCCGTGTATCCCCGATTCGCGGCTGCCGAGTACCAGGCCAGCGCGTCCTTCTGGTCCTGTGAGCGAGCGAAGAACTTGGCGCTGTGGGAGAAGACGGTCGATACGGTGGCGGGCGATATGCCGTGGTTCTTGAGGTAGATGAAGCCGGCCGTCTGGAAGCCTTCAAGCACGGCATTGGCGGTTGCTTGCTTCGCGGAGGCGTCGTTGGAGAGGAAGCGCCCAAAGTCGATGAGCTGGCGCGCGTTAGAGTTAGACTGGCCGTGTATTGAGGCGGCTCTGCTGTACCGGAATGACGAGGTCGTCCTTGGAGACGGCTTGCTCGACAGTCGTGCCTGCCATGGCGCGGTGCACGATGGAAGCAGCTACCCACCGGTGGGAAGACGATGCAGAGAGCGAGAGGAAGACACGGCTACGGAGGCACTGGGTTGCAGATAACGAGGTCTAGATTGCTCCCCGCGGCCATGTCCGCCATCGCTCGCTCATGGTGACTGGTGGCTGGTGAGGTGCATGCCGGCGTGTTGCCAGGAGGGGCTCATACCGGAGACGGAAGGTGCAGACGAGCCGCGATAAGACGGAAGGTGGGGTAGGGTCACGTGGGGTGGGGTCACGTGGGGCAGGTGTGATGCGACCTCCACACCACGGCATTCCCCGTCGCAGGGGCAGCCGCTTGCTGTTGCTGTTGCTGGCGCTCAGCTGTTGTGGCCAGTCGCCACGCCCCAGAAATAAGCTACCCAGGCACCCGCTATGAGGAAGACCAGCACAATAACCAAGGCCAACCCAAGCGTCCTGTTCCTCAGACCCTCGGCACCCGTCTCGGCCTGCGCTCGACGCGCATTGATCAAGTCGCCCTCCCTCAATCTCTGCTTCTTTGTCCACTGCAGCATCTTCGCGTCGACGTGCCAGAAACTGCACACAAAGAGCGCGCTTGCTACCCCAACCGAGCCCGCCGCCAGCACGACGTAGACGACGACAACCTTGTCGTAGGAATCCTTGTCGCGATCCTGTATGACGCCAGTAACAATGCGGATGATGATGTTCATGCAGTTGTTGACAGCAATCTTGATGGCATAGCCCGAGCCAAAGACCTCCTGGAACCGCATCGATGTGCGGATGCTGTCGATGATGACCGTAGGGCCGAAGCACGAAGCGACTGCGTACATGCCAAATGAAGCAGCTGTACCGCCGATGGAAGGACCCCACGCCGCCAGACACATCGACAAGAGCATGCCCAGCCCGCAGACGAGCAGCAGAGTCAGACGATTGCCCAGCACGTCGACAAAAACTCCGATCAGGGGCACTAAGAAGAAGCCGAGATACTGCGACATTGCCGAGTACCAGCCAGCGGTGACGGCGTCAATGTCGAAGCGCTGCTCAGCCATCTCTGTTGCGTTCTGAGAGTACACAATTGCCGTGCTGGTCTGAAAAAGCGAGAAGCCGACAACGACCCAGAAGGTCCATGGCAGTCTCAGCATTTTCCCAATCTCAAACTTCTTGCTCTTTTCTGTCAACCTTTCGCCAGTCGCTGGATCTTGCATGCCAGCGTATATCCTATGGCACCAGCGCGTGAAGAACCAGAACACCACGGTTATGACGTTGGTGAACAGATTCATGAAGACTGCTGTCCAGTACACCCAGCTGAAATCACCAGTCTTCTTGGCGATAATGTTCGCCGTTGCTTTTCCTACGAAAGAACCGACCTTGCCAATGCCGAGTTCGAAGCCCAATGTGGACGCGAAGCCGTTGGAAGGCGCGAACCAGGAGCTGAATACTTTGTACTGTGCGACCTGCGTGGCGATATCGCCAAATGCCTGGACGACGACACCGAAGATCATGAACCTGTACGAGCGCACCGTGGTCGCTGCCGCAATAAAGATTGCGCCTACACTGTATATGGCATTGCCCCAGAGCATGGCACCTATCACCAAAGATGAGCTTGTATCCAGCCGTGTAGAATGGTTTGACTGACTTGCACCACCAATGCGGTCAGTGACGATACCGCTAATTAGGACCAGGATCGTCTTCATAAAGTCGTCGCTTGCCTCGAGGACTGCGAACTGGGCGTTGCTTATATGCAGTTCCTACACCCGTCTCGATTAATACGGCTTTGCCCTACACGAACTAAAGAGCGACAACTCACCTTCTTCAGCGTACTCTT
>TARA_R110002003_G_scaffold46_3_pt1 | contig 10406 bp, 9 predicted proteins | sample TARA_R110002003 | Tara Oceans TARA_R110002003 (sample SAMEA4396441) | marine metagenome | biome: Westerlies Biome; feature: [SRF] surface water layer (ENVO:00010504); material: water (ENVO:00002006), including particulate matter (ENVO:01000060) such as... | depth 5 m | reverse complement strand
CAAGGTCCATGGACGGATGGAACGTAGAAGCGTGCATTGCGCTCCCAAAGACCCCTGCGAGGCTGCGCAGTGGTCCACTTCGACACTTGCTCGAAGAGGTGATAGTAGTGGCCGGTGTAACGCACATCCATCTCCCAATTCCAGAAGTACTCAAACTCGGGATGCTTGTGTGCGAAGTACGTTACAGGCATATAGGTGCTCCGATATGCTCCATGCACGGGCAATTCGCGGAAGTTTGAATCGTGAAGGCCGCCATAGATGAGTCCCATCTGCCGTTCAGACCAAAGCGTGCCCATGCCTGCAAACTCTGCTGGAAGGGAGCTGTTAAGTACATCAGCGTAGACCTGCTCATCGCCCCAGATCTGCTTGTTGTCGTCTTTGACGTGTATCAAGAAATGCACCTGATACTCTCCGCCAGATGCAACGCTGAGTTCAGAGATAAGAGCGCGCAGATACATGATGTCCTCGTCGTCATATTCGTAGTCCGACCACGTCCGAAGAAGTACCGCTGTACGGGCGAGGAGCTTGTTGTGTTTCGCCTTTGGCTGCTCATGGATGGTGGCATTTGTGACCTTCGGTTCAACGGGCTTCGGCCTCACACCTGGGTAGGCTCCATCGCGCTTGCCCATAGACATCGCCTTAAAAGAGTCCTCGCTGTCCTCGCTGTCCTCGCTGGGCTTATCGTGCTTCGAGAATCGTGCCTTGTTCTTCTCCAAGCAACGGTGCATGACCTCAGCCCACTTGACTTCGCGAAAGTCGACCTCAGGACTGGTATGCCACACCTGCTCGATGCCCTCGCGGTCGCCCTCCATAGCTGCTCCAGTACCTCCCCGTCTCTTACTGTAGCCTAGACCGTATGGACCTAGCCGGCCGAAGCGTTCGAAGCAGACGTCATTCCTGAGGCCGAGTACTTCATAGCTGCCCATAACGTTTTCCGGCATGCCATCTGTAACGCCTTTGTATGCCCTCAATCCCGGAATCTCGATTGTGTTGTTTGCGTCGAGGTAGCATTTCTCGACCGGGCCGTATTCGTCGATGTACCTCGTGCTGCTGTACTCTGGGTAGGGATTGAATTTGGAAGAATCGGCAATATGGGCGCCCTGCGATCTCTCCATCGGCGCTGCCATCTTGACCTCCTCAACTGGCGTCTCTGGATCGATGTCTTCCTTTGTCGGATACTCGGGTATATTCTTATCCCGCCGTGTCAGTGTCCGTATGCCGCCATGGTACCGCTTCAAGAACGGAAAACTCTCCCACACAGCCGGCGGTGGTGGTGCTTTGTGCAGCCCCAGCTCGGCGCTCCGTATCGACTCCCAGCTACTGTTAAAAAGGAACCAGAAGAAGAATAGCAATGTCGTTACTACTGCCAGGCCAAAGTATCTTGTGCAAGCCCGTGGGTTTCGGTAGCTGTACGCGCTAAACTTTGACCGCGACTGTGCCCTTCGATGTGACTTAGGCGGCGGCCCATTAGGCGCAAGCGGCCTCGATTCGATATTGTTTGGATTTGTGTCGTAGCTGGCAGAGGACTGCCGTGAGGAATATTCCGAGGAAGGTTCTGCTGATTCGTAGCTCTCGTCATCGCTCTCGTATGCCTTCTCGTTAAAGGCGCCGTCTTCAACATCTCTATCGTAGGCCGGCGCCGGTCGGTAGGCTTTTGGCTTCCGTTTACCCACTTGGAGCGGGCGGAAGCCGAGCATTCTTCGGATCAGGTCGCGAGAATGTCGCGTGGTTGTGCTGGTGGTCGGGCCGCGGAATGTTAAGAGGAATGCGGACGGTCGATGACGTCGTTGCCAGGGTCCTGCGCCTATTGCCTTCAATTATGTCTAAGGCCTGTCGCGCACTGTGTCAAACCTGAAGATGCAGAGTGCAACTACGGCGTCGTTCCTCGATTATTCTGACGATGCTGTCCGAGTTGCTTGCAAGGATGAAGGTGAGCCTCACAAGGACAAGCTAGCGCCAAACATCGTTGGCGCAACAACCACGAGGCTCCACTTCGCTTAATCAACCAACCACACGGCTTAAGCTCCCTCCGTCCTTCCCTCCCAGCAATATCCGCATAGTCCTTATCCGACATACTCTTCGTCACGACTACAGAATCTGTGTCCGCATCCCATCTCGCATCCACAAGAGCCCGTGTCAATATTGATTTCCGGAGCCTAGTGTCTGAACATGGACTTTCAGCTTTAGCCTACATTATGCCGCCGTGCGTGTTCACCACAAGTACTCCGAAATCCCCAACAGTGCCCCCAAAATCTAGCCTGACAAAACGACGGCTTTACATGACAATGCAAGCTCTCTCAGACATCATCTTGTAGTAGTTTTCTCGGAATTGCTTCTGCATCATGACCCTTTGCTTCTCCAATTCGTGTGCATGGTTTTCTTGTACCTGTCTTACCGTCTCTTCATACTTCTTCGTCGCTTCCTCGACCAGTTCCTCTGCGCTTATGCGAAGCTTCTTAACTTCTTCCCGATTCTTCAAGAGGTTGGCTTCGTGCTCTCTCTTTGCGTCTTCAAGGATGTCGCGGCGCTCCTGGTCGCGCTTGTCCCAAGCATCCTTGAGGTCTTTCTCTAGCTCTTTCAATTTGCGCTCATAATGTTGTATTAGCTTCTCGACTGCAGAGGCTAATTCGCTGCCAGCGCCAGTCTGTAAGAGGTCTAGCTTTTCGTCGACCATTTCGCGTTGAATATCCAAGGTGACCGGCTTCTTGCGGTCTACAAGGTATTTAACGATTCTCAGCGCCGACGCTTTCTCTTCGTCCTGACGGAAGACCACGCTACCATGATCGATCATGCGCTTCCAAAGAAGTGGTTGCTTCTTGAGCTCGGCTTCGCGATCCTTTCCTGCTTTCTCGGTTGTCAAATCCCACATCGTGGTAGCCAGAACAACGCTGGCAAGACTTTCGTCGCCACATAGCTTTTGGAACATGTTGATGTTGCGCTTGCCGCTGCCGCCCACACGGACATCTGGGATGCGATGCAAGAAGACTATGCCAGCCAGTTTGAGATCCGAAGCATGTGCTTTGTTAAGCCAGAGTGCGACCTCTCGGAGAATGTCGGAATCTGATCGATATGTATCGTCGAAGCCAGGAGTATCCACCAGGTATATCTTGGTACCATCCTCCAGAGTACATGGCACAACCTGAACAGTTTGCGTACCTAATGATTTGATTAGATAATGGTCGCATTTGACTCTCAGTTGTACGCACAGGAGTCGAGACCATGACCAACTGCTAAGGACTTGGACGAGAAGTAGTTGACGAATGTGGTTTTTCCACAGCCTGTGATGCCCATGACGGCGATTATGATATCCCCTGGTCTGCCGAAAGGTCAATCTTCGCTGAAGGAGGCTTTTGGCGCAACCTACTTGAGCTCCGGTAATATAGGTCCATCCTCGTGAGGACTATCGGCTCTCGACGGTAGACTTGAGTCGTCGATAGCTGACATGTTGATCGTTTTAGCGAGCAATTGAGTTTCTAGTTAGTGGCCAGAGACTGGACTTGCGTGTCCAAGCGGTGGTGCGTTAGGAAGTGATCTTTGCGACGAGGCTCATGGCAATAAGGCAGACCTTTGAAGTAGCTTGGACGCCCTTCTTTAGTAACACAAGCCCCAGGGAACATTCGGGGCCCCATCTCCCTCAATCAAGGCGCAGTCGCTCGCTTCATTGTGCACAATAGCAAACAGTGTGGCGCACGGCTGCATACTCGCGCATGATGCAGGACGAATCAGTGCACACCCCACTCCACCACTGCACGACCTTTCCTGCAGCTGTTCAAACTACGCATGTCGCGCTGTTGACCGGTCGTAGCACGGTGCCCTAGTCTGATCGTGATTTTGGGGTGGGGAGAGGCGGTGTTTGGCAACGCAAAGTAGCACACTCTTCGCGCCTGAGGAGGTTTAATTTGTACTGAATAGAGAGAAGACCGCTCAAAGCATCATAAGATCTGATCTCTGCTAGAAGTGAAGACTAAGCTGCGCACAAGCGCTGATGTACTTCCAGTGTTTCCATTTTCCCACACCCTCGGTGTTGCCGGTGCTATACTTCGCGACGGGCCCAACGACTGGCTTGTATGTGCCATTATGAGCACACAATACTTCCACTTCCAAACGGAGCTGCTTCCAAGGGACCGTGGTAAAATCTGCCCAAATTCACCTCTTGCGTCTGTATTGTGCAATGTGACCGAAAGAAATCCTCCACTGTGCGCTCCTGAAATGGCAGGCACACGCGGCGACGAAGTGCCGGTTCGGTCGTTATGGTCGAACGATAAGCTGAAAATCCCGAGGGCATCACAAAGAAGCGACTCATCGTGGCTCCGTGTTGTCATTGTAATATGCATATGGTCGTGGATCGTAGTAGCCATAAGCCTCGTTGTGGGTAGTAATGGCGTGTGGTATCTGACTGAATGCCGGATACTGAGGAGGAGTTGGCACGCGGCGCAAGAGACCAGAATCGTCGTAGACGACATGCTTTGGTCCAACAGACATGTTCATGGAAAAGCCGAGAGTGGGTGATTGAGTCCGCGATGCGACTTCGTCCTCACTTTCTTCATCGGTCTCAGATGTCTCTGCGTCTTGTGTCGCCTGCGATTCATCGATCGCTGCTTCGTGGTGTCGATTGTGAGAATAACTGGACTTCTTCCCAGCTTTGCTTTTCTGATGTCCTTTCGATTTGGACTTCTGTTTCGCCTTTGGTGCATGGCGTTTCGAAGGTTTGACATCCTGGGGTATTGAGTCTGCTCGACGCAATTGTTGCGGCGCTTCCTTGCTTGCTGCAATGCCAAATGCACCTCTCAGGAGCTCCACGAATGGTTTTTGTGGTAGTTTGCGAATGCGTTCCTTCGCGGCCTTTTCCCGCCTAATCTGCTCGTCCCTTTCTTTCTCCAATGCTTCCATCTTCTTGTTCTGTTCAAGCATCTTCTCGCTTTTCTCCTGGTTTTCACGCCGCTGGTCCTTGTAGTCTTGCCGTAGTCGGTAGAGTTCTTCCTCCAATTCCTGTACATGTGTTGACTTCTCCTCAACACTTGAAATGTAGAGTCCATCTTTATGTACTCTTGCGACCCACTCTCTTCGTTCATGTCTCATATCATCGCGCGTGATTGATAAACTGTCTTGACTCAGTGCACTCTGCTCTATCCGTGATGCGTAGTCATTCTTTTGCTCCACTATCGATTGCATGGTCTCTTCATCGTCTTTTGCTTCTGTCTCATACTCTTCTAATTCTTTTTTCTCGTTCTCGTATCTCCTGCGCGTGTTTGCTAGCTCTCCCTCTAGAAACCTTCCGGCCGTCGTCTCTGACAGAGTCATGCGGTCGCTGATCATCATTTCTCTCTGCAAGTTCAGCACTACCTTGTGTTGTCGGTATGCAAGGATTTCGACGATCCTCAGCGCGCTTTCGCGACTCTCCTCGTACCTCGTAAACCTTGCACCGCCTGCAACAAGACTTCCAAAAAACTCCGGTCTCTTGTGCAATGTATCTTCTCGTAACAATGCTGCTTCCCACGCTTCCTTGTTTCGAAGCATGCTCCACATTGTTGTCACAACTGTGACGTCTTTGAAGCACTCCTCGCCGCAAATCTTCTCAAAGATGCGAAGACTCTTTAGGGCCGTTCCGGCCATGCGCATGTCGGTGATTCTGTGGACATATATGATCCCCCCAATGGTCAAAGGCTGCCCGCCGCAAATGGTGCATAGAACTGAAGCAACTTCGCGGAAGACTTTGGCATCATCCTCGTGGGTGTCATCGAACCCAGGTGTGTCGATGAGGTAAATCTTTTGACCATTCTGGCCTTCAATAACATACCCCATAGCATCTGTGGTACCTGAAGGAATTTAGGGAAGCCCAAAACTGAGAGCAACCTTACATGACTCCAACAAATGTCCGACCTCTACATCTTGCCCTGTCAGTCGTGATATGAAAGTACTCTTGCCAGCGCCTGTGAGACCCATGACAAGTATCGCGATCGCTCTACGAGACTTAACACTTCAATCAGAGTATGTTTAGAAAAGGGTTGACATACTGTGAGGCTGGCACGATCGAGTCGTCGTCGTTAGGGTCTGAATCAAGCATTGCCTCCTTCACGGCCACAGTTTTGCCTGAGGCATCGTAACTGTCTTTTCTGGCTAGCGGTTTTCGGTTTATTATCATTTTTCAACGATTGCTGTGTCTAATGTAGCATCAAGGTTGGAGCCGACAGATAATCACCTCCCGTGGACAAGTCGGTGTTGCTGTGTAGGACGCCGGGCCCGTTAGGCAAGGACGCACCAGAGGCAACGCGCGCAGCCGCAGTGCCAAGATTTCACGTTACAACTACCACTGCAGCCTTAGAAAGACATGGGACACGGGGCGAAGCCTTAGCTCGAACTATCCGCAGCACCAAATCCGCTCTCTTGGGTTGCGCCTTCGATGTGTGGCTTGTACCGGTGAGAAGATAACCGACGTGGACGCCGCTGATTGGCAGGGCGGGTAGTGAGTACCCAAGTCCAACAAAGCAATGCGATGGATGCATTGCCCACACTTCGCGCACTGTGGCTGGAGGAGGACTCGATGTGCCTCGCACTGCCTCCCCGTGGCCACGAGATTGAAAGACCATATCAGCTTTCCATCGCGTGAGGATTCGCTTCATGCACCACACTCGAGTTCAATCATGTCAGACCTAATTGAGTACATTCTCTTGATGCCTTGTGGACGAAAATTTGATCGCTGATGGTATTTAGTCCAGACGACGTAATTGTAGCAATCATGGGTATGACCGGCGCAGGAAAGTCAACCTTCATCTCACGCTGCACGAAAGATCAAGCACTCCTCCAGGGACATGGCTTGGTATCATGTGAGCATATTTCATCGGTTGATAACTCGCCTGGTGACATGAGTCGCCACTAGGTACAAGCCGCATATCGATTTACACTACGAAGATCATGGGCCGAAGTGTCCATCTCCTAGATACACCCGGATTTGACGACAGTGAGCGATCTGATATTGAGACGCTTCAAGAATTGGCATACTGGCTAGCAGCAGCATACGAACGGAAGGTACAGCTTAGTGGTATCATTTACCTCCACCGAATCTCGGATACACGCTTACAGGGCTCTGCATTACGTGCCCTAAATGCTTTCAAAGCCATGTGCGGGGAGGCAGCACTTGGCGGAGTTGTCCTGGCTACTACAATGTGGGATACAATACCGCCAGAAGAATTGGAAAAAGCCGAAAACCGCCAGTTGGAGCTACAAAATAGAATCTGTCACGATATTCAAGATCGTGGGGGCAGAGTCGCGGCGCTCTCAGCTGCCAGCATCGATGGGATGAAGATCCTACAACACATGGTTGAGCGCGATAATCGGTTAACGCTGCGCTTCCAGCAGGAGTTAATGGTAGAAAAGTTGCTCATACATGAGACAGAAGCGGGGAGGTTACTGCTCAAAACCACGAGTTGTTCCTTCGAGTCACTGCAATCCGCCACGGATGCGTCGCATAGAGTTATGGTCAGTCTAGTTGGCGCGGGCCAAATGAAAGATGTAGACAATGCTCGTGACGCTGTCATCGAAATGGCCCAAGATTCTCGATTGCTTGACGACGACATCAAGACATCCCAGGTCACATTGGCAGAACTTCGGAAGAAATGGGAAATGAGTATTACACAAGATGATGTAACTCTCGAAGAGGCATTGCACGCCAACGAAGAGAGTTTGCGAAGGGCCGGGGCAAGCTTTCTTCCGAATGAGGATAATGCAGTATCCGTGTCACATAATGGTCGTGGTATACTTTCACAGCCACGGAGCGAGCAGGACAGACCCTCAAGACAGACCCGAGTAACATTCGCCTCGGACATAAGCTCTGCGCCACAAAGAGATCTACTTAGTAATTCATCGATGGCAGTGGACTCCGCAGAATTGATGCGTGAACGCCAAGCAATCATGCTTACGATGGACACAAGACTCAGCCGACGACGTACGCCGTACAGCCATATATCACCCCGGGTCGGCATCATTGGCACTGGTTTGGCATTGGGTCAGCTAGTTGCGACACTGGCGTGTACAGTCATGTGACGAGCAGAAGATGTCCCTGACTGTTCAGACAACATTGACCTGTTCTTCAGAAATGGGATTTGCGCTCTTGAGAGATTGCTGAGCAAGATATGACGGTATATTGTGCATCTTAAGGTAAGCTACTTTAATTTATCAGGTGTTGCGTTTCTTGGTAATTCGAGGGACTAATTGATGTCCAGCTTAGTTGTAGGTGTAAAGAGGCGAAGCTGGCAGAGTACCGAACTGTCCCGTGCCAAATGGGCTACTGGGCGTAACCGCAGCACCATTGACGTTCGCCACACCAAACCAAGCGAGCTCCTTGTTCTTGACAACTGTAACGACAGCGAAAGCAGGAGCAGGCTCAGCGACGTATCCCCAGGAAATAGTCAGATCGGAGCCAGTAGTGCACTTCTGATTCGCCCAGCTCTCAGTAGCGGCGTCGGACCCAGGCATACGGATGATGGTGCAATGCTCGGTATTGCCATCAGCAGTGACGGCGAAGTTGTAGTCGCAGCCGGTGTTACCTTCTCCGCAGTAGCGGGTCAGGTTCGAGACAGTCCAGAACTTCGAAGGAGAGACGAGAACAGGGTTGGAACCAGGGGCGATCGGTGTGCTGGGAGCTGAGGTGATGGTAGGAACGGGCGCCTTAGTTGTCATGTGGAAGTACGAAGAAGGACACGGTCCTGGTTGGGCGGGGTTGCAGTCACCAGGAATGCTCGAGACTGATATGAGCGTTGCGGATGGAATTGCCTTGGTGGTGTCGAAGTAGGAAGATGGGCATGACCCGGGGTGAGCAGTATTGCATCCACTGGGGATTCCAGTTGAAGTTGGCTTTGTAAGGTTGGCGGTTGCCGAAGCGCAATATTCGCGGTTGCCAGCATTGTCCTCGCCGACACATGCGGCCAATGTGCATCCGCATGCGACTTGGGGTGTTCCAGCTGCGATGCAGGCTATGTACGCGTCCTGGCAGGCATCTTGGCGTGCACCCAGAGCGGGAGCTGCTGAAGCGGCTGCTGTCAGAGCTAGAGTGAGGGCGACGATTTTGGAGAACATGTCGATAGAGTGGCTAGATAGAGTGATGATTGTGTTCGTGAAGGTACTGAAGGATGAAGTTGGTAGTTGTAACGTCTTTCTTGGTTGATAAGTGAAGTTCAGCAGGGCGGACGAGGCTGTTTATATATACTCAGAAGACTGGGTATAGCAGCAGACATCACTGATGTTCCTCGCGTGGCGAGATGCAACTCGGAGACTGTGGGCAAGATTACCACTACCACCTTGCTTAGCCCTAGTGACATGATGCAGGCCGAGCATGAGGCTCTCAGCGATGTAGAAGATACCAAATTGATCTAATTGGCCACGTACCCATAGCTCTCGCGATGATGGACGGAGTTGGCGCCGCAAAACGGGCTCAACGTCACGTTGACCAGTACTATGACGTTTTCATGGTAGATACGAAGGTGCGCTGGCTGGGTACGAACTTTTCGATGCTTCCGGCAGTTTTTCGGCGCGCGCAACAATTTTGGAAAGCCCTACTGCGTAGTGTTGATAGGTGTCACCCAGGACCGCTTTTCATCGATTGCGGAGATCGACAGAACTTGATACCCTGATCAACTCGACGCGCAGAGTCGCGTAAATGATTGAAGTGACGATCTGAAGCTGGTTTTGGTGCAAGATGAATGTAGGGATTGACTTTAGGTGTACCCTTGCAGAGACTTAGCGTACCACTTTGGGTTCGGCTAAACCGAATAGGTCGGTGCAGGCGCGAACGTGTTGGTTCTGATGTAGCGAGCAGCTCTTTTCTTTAGGTCTCTTCAGTCCTGACTCTCTAGCTTTGATTCCGCGGCAGCGCGGTGCACTTTCGAACCATTTGTTGGCGAATAATGGGTATCTTGCAAGACGCTGCCCTTGCCAAGCAGAACAGGCACCCGCCTTACTGTAACGGCGCGCACGAAGTTCTCCAGTCTGTTTCATATGTGCGATCAAAGGAGTCGCGTTTTCCCACCTTGGATTCGTGCGTGTGTCGTTCTACATTCTTCTGCCGCGACATCGGGCCACACCAACGAAAGGGCTGATGGAGTTGCGGGACTTTGTATATGTCAGATCCGCCCTCACAAAATTGAAATTCGAGTCCCATTACTTCCACGAAATTGGTGTCGGCTTAGTCCGTGAAGCTCGTGTATGCCGCCATGTGATTCTCTGGTTGATGGCATGGCTGCTCTCGTCCATCATGGAAATCATTCCACATTGAGGTTTTGAGAGGCTTGCGATCCGGGTCCCAGTCTTGAGATGGCTGCCATGCATCGATACACCTGGGCGAACAGACTAAGGATGTTTGGCGACTAGTGAGGACCAGTGATTGGATGATTCGACTCCGCCATGCACATATA
>TARA_R110002003_G_scaffold107_4_pt1 | contig 10420 bp, 11 predicted proteins | sample TARA_R110002003 | Tara Oceans TARA_R110002003 (sample SAMEA4396441) | marine metagenome | biome: Westerlies Biome; feature: [SRF] surface water layer (ENVO:00010504); material: water (ENVO:00002006), including particulate matter (ENVO:01000060) such as... | depth 5 m | reverse complement strand
CAGTGACGACCATCCCTTCCTCTAGATGACTGCTTTGGGGATCCGTTGGAGCAAGACATGTTTGTCGATCGAAAACCGGAAGATGAAAGCTCTCCGGGTACAACGAAGGTGCCTGGAGACAGTCAGCCCTAAATGCCAATCTTACACAGCAGTCACGAGATCTCACCTGATGAAATACTGCTTTTCCTCTCCTCACACTCATGAGCTCCGCTTGACCGACATCATGCACTTCCAAGCCAACGTGATGGCCGAGACCATGCGGAAAGAAGGCTCTGCTGGTGCCAGCCTTATAGATCTCCTCTTTCGTTCCGTTGTGCAAAATACCAAGAGTTAACAAGCCATCGATGGCGATCTGATGCGCTAGGATATGCAGATCGAGATATCGAACACCAGGCCCCAGCCGCTTGATGCACGACTCCTGCATCCGCTCTACGAGCTTGTAGATGTTCTCGGCCTCCTTGCTTGGCCACGAGGATGAAAGTGGAAAGGTACGGGTGATATCGCTGGCGTACAGTTCGTATTCACACCCAGCATCCAGACACATGAGCTGGCGATCGTCAAAGTCCTCGTTGTTCGCATCGTAGTGCAATGTTCCCGCATTAGGCCCGGAAGCAGCAATAGGGTCATAAGCCTGTTCCTTCGCTTGCTGTGAGACGCAAACATCCAAGAAGAGGCCTTCGACCTGAGCTTCGTTCCTGAACTTCAAGATGTTGGCCAGTACTTCTCTGTGCGCTTTTGAACTGATGTCGTTCGCTTTCTGGATAAGCTTGATCTCGTGATCATCCTTGACCATTCGCGCGATGTTCATAGCCGGCATGAGAGAAGTTGTATCGACGGTTATGTTTCCACTACTGTCTGGGAGGTTCTCAGAAGAGAGCGCGCCGTGCAAATAGTATAAATGCCCATCGTTACATTCGCGATGGAACCAGTCAGCAATGTAACCTGACAGCTCGTCTGTGTAGTAGACTTCATCAATATCGTACTTGACCATAGCTTCAGCTAAAGTAGAGCCACGGCCGTTCCAGATGACTCGTTTTTCATCGATCCTGGGAAGAAATAGCGAAAGTGTGTCGTGTTGAATGTCATATGTTAGATGGCAGCCTGGCTCATTACAACTTCAAAATCATCAGCTTCAGTTCCTCGCCCGTGTAGATTGCAACGAACCCGCTCAAGTAATAGAAGTAACGTCGTTGTCGAAACGGCGCAGGCATGTTGACCGGCAAGGTAGATTAGGCCCTCCTCAACACCCAACTTTCCTTGCACACGTCTTGCATGTTGCTTCGCTGCGATTCCATCAGTTCAATCTCAAGACAGCTTCTTTATTTCGGAATGACCTTTTGCTTACCTGGATATTTCTCAAGCGGAGTTTCAGCCTCGAGATGTAGCCAGTATTCCTTCGCCTCCCACTTCAACCGCTCCGCAAGGCTTGTCGCGTCTAGTACTTCCATCCTGACGCTCTCACCGTCCCTCCGGGCAGCTGAAGTTGAAGAGATGGGTAATATGTAGAGCAAGATGCGGCGGAGTGTTTATGCGTCGACAGCCAAAGCTCACCGGTAAAGCCACCTACCCCGTGCTTCCACGCGATCTTTGCCAAGCAAGGATCCGGTGAGGCAGCCACCACCGGTATTTCTCCCAGCTAACGCGGGTCACTTTTGGCCCCTGAACTTTGTTTGCGCTTGCTGACACGCATATACGCCCCTATAAAGTAGGCGCGAGAAGTGGTAGATTGAGAGGATCGCGGTAAAAGGCAGCCCATCTGATGCTGCTCAAGTTCATCTCCAGCCCCGCACCTGTCCTCCTACTTCGTAGATCACACAGCCAGTGCGACCATGCCGAAACCGCACCTGCGAAGCCCATCGCGATTGTGAATGCCCGCATCATACTACGTGCTTTCTATTGGTGAAGCCAGAGGCGACATGTCGTGTTGCGGATCGGTGAAGCAAGAATGGGAAGAAACATGGTGGTGGCCAATATTCGGCCAATCAGAGCGCATCATGGCTCACCGGTCGTCGACTGCGATCTGGTTTGACTAGCCCCGACATCGTCTTCCACTCTCATGTCGCACATCAATCCGGCCCGGAATACGTCGCGTCTGAATATATCGTGCCCTCCTGTCACGCGCGAGCCCTTGTCGTTGCTCGTATACGGTGTATCGAGCAGAACAAAGTTTGCGGCCCGTGACCGTCGCCATGGGTCCTGACTTGCCATATGTGCCCCTTTGGATTGATACAGAGGACTGGCACACAGCTGGGGAACCTTTTCGTGTTGTGGAATACCTGCCAGCAGGCCATCTTCCTCAGGGTGTAACGGTAGCTGAGCGCCGCTTCAATGTACTCGCCACTCCCTTGCATCCATTTGATACACTCCGTCAAACACTAAGCCATGAGCCGCGCGGGCACGCGAACATGTATGGCGGCTTCATCGTCCCTTCAAATGTTTCAGGTGCACATTTTGGGGTACTCTTTTGGCACAAAGATGGCTTTTCTACAGCATGCGGTCACGGAACTATTGCTCTCGGGTACTGAGCTGTAGCCAAAGGCCTCGTTGAGGTGCCTCAAAAGGATTGTGAGGTCGATGTACTGGTCGACGCACCCTGCGGTCGCATGAAGGCGAGCATTGCTGTACAGGCTGGAAAACCAGTCCATGCCGACTTCGTGAACGTCGCGAGTCGCAAACTGACGGACACAATACAACTTGCCGTCCCGTCATATCGAATCGACGCTCATTTACAACTCAGTTACGGTGGAGCCGTGTATGTGTCTGTAAAATGCATTGTCGGTTGAGCCTTCGAATGCTGGGAAGTTCATCCAACTCGCAAGAAACATTAAAGACATGATGCTCAAAGACGAGCGTAAGCTTGATGGTCAAGGGGACATCTACGGAGTAATCTTTTGGCAAGATGAGAGAGAAGATTGGACGCACAATGGAGAAATAATCATAAAAGAAAAGAACGTAGTCGTCTTTGCAGATGGGCAGATTGATCGGTCGCCCTGTGGCTCGGGGATGAGCGCAAGAGTTGCTATCCATCATGCAAACGGACGAATGGGCGCGTCTCATGGGACATTACTCAGCAAATCCGTCATCGGGACGTCTTTTGAAGGCCGCATTGCAGCATCCGAAGACCCCTCGACTTGCATTTCGATCATCCGGGGAAGAGCAGGTCTATTCGGAAGGATGAAGTTCTTTATCGATCCCCAAGACCCAATCTACCCAGGCTTTCTCCTTAGATAATCTTGACTATGTAAGCCTAGCTCGCATGAGTAACTTATCCTTCTTCTTCAAGCGCTCACCAATCTGCGAGGCACTCAACGAAAAAGCAAAAGCACAGAGACAGACTGAGGACCGACATGCACCCGCTCAGCACATAACATCATCTCTGTGCATTGGACCCCACTATCACAAGACAGTGGAGCCCTTACGGAAGCAAAAGATGCAAATCTTCTGCTTCCTAGCATGGGCCAAAGCCCATGCGAGGAGCATATACTCCTCCTTTGCAGCTACAAGAGCTGCAGCATCTCACCGTCGCGAGGGATCTCGACCGCTCCCAAACAAGTGGAAGACATATCGAGCCATCGCAGCTAATACGCTACGGCATCCCAGCTCATCCAAGAACTGAGGGTGCTCGTTCCTATGTCGAGCATACAGCGCCTCTTTTGAGGGCTGCGAGCTTGCGCACTTTTGTGCAGCAAGCTATCGAGAGAAGAGGGACCTGGGGGATATCGGATTATATAGTGTGGATACTACATTGTGAAGGTAGGGTTCTTTCAGTTCAATGAAAGGCTTTGTGAGCAGCATGGCTATGGAAAATTTGAAGGTTAGTATATGGCATTGTGTACGTCGTAAACTTCACTTACGTGAATCGTATATCCAACTTCCAGGATATCCGTCCGCACGACCGTTGCCATCGTATCTACTACTACCCTACGTAGTTGAAACGAAATTTTGTGCTCTCTTGCGGCTAGGGAACGTCTTCGTGTTTACTCACGTCACCCCAAGTCTTCTCAAAGCACTATGTCCTGTCATTTCAAACAGGGAACATACACAGCTCTGCCCATCGAGCTGTATTCTGCCGACGTGGTGACACAAATGATTGCGACCGGACTACACGAGCTTAGTGGACTTGGTCCTCATGCTCCGGGGTTGTTTCCACGCGACTGACCCAGCACGATTACATGTACAATATGCAGGAAAGTTCACTCAGTTCACTCGCATACGAAGTGATGGCAGAATCCTTTCCCTGCCTAATCGAACGTACACATGTCACGATACCAACCTGGATACATGCCTTGCCACACACCTCTGTCCAACCTGACAAGAACCCGTCCCTTTCACCTCCGCGCCCAGGGAAATAGCAATTTCAGAGTGACGTCAAAATCGAAATCAAATCAAAGTCAGGTTACGTAACTTGCTCAAAATTTCGAGGTGAAGACGAGTTTACGCGCCAATAACAACATTACGACGCGTCCATTACTCGGAGTGACGCAGACTTGAACGCACAGGCCCCTCCCATAGGTATAAAAGAGTCGACCCCCCCCCGCCACCTCCGTCTTCTTTTCTCCATCCGCGCCAGTAGGCTCAATTCCTACCTCGAAGGTTTCATGCTTCGAGCACATGCGTGGCGGCACATTCAATCTACTCTTTTCATCGTCGAGGTTGGTCTCTGTTGGCATCAGTTGGGGTCGGTCTGGGGCTTCCCGCGCCCAGCTGAAGGTCGAAGGAGAATGGAGCATCAACTTCTTCGTGGAGATTGTGGGTTGGATGTGTCTGGGAACCACACTTGCTCCGTCACCTGAGATCCCACTCGCGTTCCGCCGATACCCTTCACGTCTTCGGATGTCTTGTGTTAGCGGATCTGGGGCCCAAAAGAACAGATCCCGCTATTTGCCCAATGGCACCCAAGCTCTGTTTTCGCGCTTTTCTGAGGATACCATCAGCTTTCTGGTATTCAGACGATTAGCCAACGTGTTGTGGTCTGAAGCTTCGTGGGTGTGGACGACAGTTGGCGGTTTCAAGGACAAGCGATTATCCTCGTACAAGGTGTATCGCAAGTCGGCCTTGTGCTGGCGAACTTCCCTGGGTGTCTCCTCACGCCCTTGGTCGCATACTGCAGCAATGCAGGATAAGGCAAGCTGGTCTTGTCATGGAGTCGGCCAACTCCAAAAAGCTAGAGTGGGTGTGCTCGTCGATCTCATGCCTGAATTCCTTGGTGCTTGCACTGAGACGTCCTTTCCATTGAGTTGCCATCTGCAAGATGGTGCTTGAGGAAGAGATCAGCAATGAATTGGAGCCAGTGACCGGTTTTTATCCTTATGATAGAGAATGTTCTACGAGCTTGCGAGCAGCCTAGCGATCGTACTCTCAAACTTTGGCAACACCTTCCCTGCCCGGCGGGCCATAACTACGACAACCCTAGTCGCTCTTGTCAAAGATAGCAGCAAAACGCGCCGACCGCGCAAAGACAACCAAGTCCGTGACTGCGCCGTGCATATCTCACTCCGTTAGCCGGCGCACTCTTGTCTTTCACGCAACGCGTGATTGTCTCACCCGGACTACAAACCCACCTCTTTGTCCACGTCCACATTGTGCCCACTGAGCTCGCCCATCCTCATCAACGAGCGCAACCACCCACAACTCCGAATCAGCACACAATGCAAAATCCCGAGCCACAAAGACGATTACAAGCCATGGACTACGAAATTCCCTCCGCCAACAACCCCCACGACACGCGCAAAGACTCAACACAGGCAGACCGACCCATTGGTCGTGCAAAAATCGCAACTGAAGTCGCCGAGATGAAGCAGTGGGTCGAAAGCATCAAGTTGAACACGCCGATACCCAGAGATTTACTGCCGCTGCTGGCCAAGGACGATGCGAAACAAATGGAGATTGTGCTGAGGCATATGAGCTTGGGGCGCGATGAGAGGAGCACATGAAAACCAAGGTGGATTTGGATTACAGAGCGGGGCGAGAGCGCGGTGGCGACGCGGACATGTCAAGGGCGCGGTAGCGAAAGGATGCGCTAGTTGTGGGAGCAAGGAATTAGACAGAAAGAGAGCGGAATAGAGAGCTATATGAATAGAGAGGGAGAGGGGGCATATCGAGCATAAGTCCGCGCATTTGTTACCATCTGTTATGCTGTAGATCTGGCAGAGAGATCGATGTCATCGAGAGCTCATTTCAGACCAGAGTGGAAAAGGATGGCTACTCCCCGTCGCCAATATCGTCATCCTCCCCATCTTCTTGGTCTTCACCTTCGTCATCAAAACCGACGAGATGCATAAGCAAGTCCTCGTCTCCGTCATCAGGCGCCCACGGCAGCGACACGACAAACACCTCCTCCATCAGCTCCTGCAGAAATGCGTCCATGTTATTGCCCGTGTACTCCTTCGACGTGAGAGCCGGCGCATCTTTGATAGTCAGGTCCTTGAACTGGACATGATCATTACCCTGGCTAAGCATGCCTGCCTTCAGCGAGTTCAGTTTGAGCTGCGGCATCCTGGCTAATTTGGAGAAGAACGTGGCCCACAGGTTTGGCTCCAACGCATAAGACGGACCTGTCCCGGGGACTAGCGTCATGCGCCACAAACTGATATCTCGCAGTGTAGGAGCGAACTTGGAGAAGACGTCGAGGATGATGTTTGCCCGAGCTTTAAATTGTCCGAATTCGAGCTTCGCCAGGCTTTGCAACGCGATGGGAGGAGGGTCGAAGAATGCAGTTGGAGACGACGTTGGTATGGACGGTGGTAAGGCTAGCCACCTCAGGAAGTCTTCGTTTTCCGTGATGTTGTACGTTTGTAGGTTCAGTCTTAGATGTGTGAGATTTGGCGTATGGCCAAGGAAGCGGCGAAGGCGGTAGCCAGACTTCATATCCACGACGGTCCCGTTTGTGTGAGTGTGGATAGAGTTATCTATCACATCCACCCGCAAAAGAAGTGTCTTCAACTCATGAAGCACGGGATCCACCGTGGGCTGCAGGAATTCGGGGATGTAAAAGGCACTGTCCCGAAGCAGGCTGCGTCGCAGTAGCACTTCCAACTCCTGCGGCCTCCGCCTGGCCTTTCCCAGTGCATAAATAAGGTTCTGGTACGCCAGGGAAGCAAACTTGACGCCGTGCTGCGGCATGCGATGTGAACTGTCTGCGAATTGAAGCTCGATGCCGGTCTCTGTGTACACTGTGGTTGCACCCCACGAGCTCCAGCTCGCGCCCACGCCATCCCTATGGCGTTTATCGTTGTCTGTGATCAGAGTTAGTGCGCGTACTACATGAAGGATCGCTACTTCTACGTATATAAGACTTACTGAAGTCACGAATGCCCACAGTGTGCAGATTCTCCAAGTTCTGGAATGCTTCTGTAAGCATCTCAAGACAGATGCCTGTGCTCAGCAGGACGTTCTGGTCTTGCTCGCCCTGGACGTAGCGCTCGGCTTGCTCACTGTCACGGAAGCGCAGAGGAATCTCTCTGTAGGTATTGGTGGCAATGATGACATGCGTCAACTTCTTGGAGAAACTGACGTGTTTGGATATGTCGACGAAGGCTTGTAAGCTCTTGTAGGTGAGCATGAACTGCTTTTTGGTGAAGAACTCCCCCGCAAACCACTCGAAGAGGGACTTCTCGGTCTGCTTGCAGGTGAGACGGAGGGCACCAAGATCTGGTGTCGTAAGGTATGAAGACACGGCAACAAGCAGCTCGAGAGGTAGCGTGAGCAAGGATGCCATCGTGAGAGATGTGGCACGGAGGGATGGCGTCCTCCAGGTGTGTTAGGGCGGTTTTATATGTCACATGTCGGCGCGTACACACGCGAAGGCGCCATCCCCCTTTGAGGCTGCTGCCTTGGGGTGCTTGCACGTTCCGGCCGATCTTTAGGCAAGCAACGCGCTGACCTCACCCCGGCAATTCGTTCAAATAGCCCTCATTCTCGCAATTGAATCGCGTCAGTCTTTACAAAAACCGGAGTCGCATCAATGGCTCGCAAAGCCGCCCAGAAGGCCGCTAAGGCTGCGCCGCTAGACGGCTGCTCAATTGCCACGTCAGGAAAGTTCCCCGGCACCACCCAAGGAGCGCTTGGTGAGCGCATCACATCACTAGGCGCTACCGTCGCATCTAAGGTCACAGCGGACACAACCTTTCTCATTGCGACCGAGAAGGATTATGAGAGCAAGTCAACGAAGGTGAAAGCCGCTGCTACACACAACGTTCCGGTTATCACCCTTGATTGGCTCGATGAATGCGAATCGACAGGTGAACATCAACAACATCCAGATACCTTGATGATTGAGACGCTGACATATACAAAGACACAAAGGCAGATGAGACCCAGTACCTTCTTTCATCATCAGCAGCAGCATCGGCCGCAGTTCCTACACCTGCGCAAACGCAGACCAATGGCTCAAAGAAGCGCGCTGCCTCGCCTGACGCCTTGCAGCCTTCAACTCAGACTGAATCCCATGCGAAAAAGCCCAAGATTGTCGAGAACGCCAAAGTAGGCGATGGGCAGAATGCGAAGTCGAAAAAGATTGCAATTTCAGTTGATGAGTATTGTCCGCTTTCTAGCTACCAGGTCTACATTGATGACGACGGTACCATCTGGGACGCCTCATTGAATCAGACCAACTCCTCGGCCAATAACAACAAATTCTACAAGGTGCAGGTGCGTGCAACCTCTGATCTCGCCATTGGACGCATGCTGATGTGCTTCAGGTGCTTCACAATGGCCCTATGGACTACAAGACATGGACGCGTTGGGGTCGGGTCGGAGAGCGCGGCCAGAGCGCGATACTTGGGGGTGGCTCCTTGTCTGACGCGCTCAAGAATTTCGAAAAGAAGTTCAAAGATAAGTCCGGACTGAAGTGGGATGATCGCGGCGAAGAACCAAAGGCTGGCAAGTACGCGTATGTCGAGCGATCCTACAATCCAGATTCGGATGAAGAGGACGACGCCGATGCTGGAGCAAATGGTGACGACGAGGACGGCGACAAGCCTGCGCCCGCCGAGTGTACCCTGGAGCCACCAGTCCAGAACCTCATGAAGCTCATCTTCAATCAATCCTACTTCGATGCAACCATGTCCGACCTCAAATACGATGCCAACAAGCTCCCTCTCGGCAAGCTCAGCAAAGGCACAATCGCCCGAGGTTTTCAAGCGCTCAAAGATCTGTCAGTCTTACTTGACAACACTGATGCAGAATCCCGGACGCAGATCCAGCACCTCTCTGACCGTTATCACTCCTTGATCCCCCACGCCTTCGGCCGCGATCGACCGCCAGTCATTCGAGACAACGATCACCTTAAGAGGGAAATTGAGCTACTCGAGAGTCTTTCAGACATGAAGGAAGCGGCAGCGATGCTGAAGAGCAGTCTCAAGGACGATGGTGGCATCCACCAGCTCGACCGCCAGTTCAAGGGTCTCGGCATGAACGAGATGTCGCCACTTGACCAGAGCAGCCAAGAATTCACTGAGCTTTCAGCCTACCTCAACAACTCCAAGGGCGCGACACATCACATGACATACCAGGTGGAAGACATCTTCCGCATCGAGCGCCAGGGCGAGATCGAGCGCTTCGAGAAGAGCGAGTACTCCAAGATTGCCAGCAACCGCCGCCTCCTCTGGCATGGCTCTCGTGTCACCAACTTCGGTGGCATCCTAGGTCAGGGTCTTCGCATCGCACCTCCAGAAGCACCTGCCTCTGGCTACATGTTTGGCAAGGGCATCTATCTCGCCGACATGTCGAGCAAGTCGGCCAACTACTGCTGCTCCTATAGCTCTGGCGGCACGGCTCTTCTGCTGCTCTGCGAGGCGGAGCTAGGCGATCCGATGTACGAACTCACGGATGCGTCGTACCGCGCTGGCGAGGACGCCAAAGCCAAGGGCATGTATTCGACGTGGGGCAAGGGATCGACGGGTCCGAGCAAGTGGAAGGATGCCAAATGCGTCAATGCTGCGCTTGCTGGTTGTCTGATGGTAAGTCTTCGCCTGCTGCTTAGTGTAGGCGTGCGTGTATGCTAACACACTTCTAGCCCGACGTGTCTGTTCCCCCCGGACCGACGAACGTCCCCGGTGCTTACCTGCAATACAACGAATTCATCACGTATGATGTCGCTCAGGTGCGTCTGCGGTATCTCTTCCGCGTGCGCATGAACTAGGACTACTGTACCCGATTTCACAGTGGACGGTATCTCCACTTGTACCTGTCTCCATCTTAGCGGCAGCGTCTGGCGTTCATCGTACAACGGGCATGAGGACCACAACGAGCGTGCCGTGTTCGGCGATATGCGTCGTGTTCTTTCATCAGCTTGGGGTCACATGGGGTCAAAGCATATGCATCTGCTAGCTGGCCGCTCGCATTATCGTAGAGAAAGCAAGAAGTACTCCACTTGTGGAATAGCAATGCGTACTACACGTGTTCACCTTGCCTCCATGTT
>TARA_R110002003_G_scaffold2545_4_pt1 | contig 10463 bp, 6 predicted proteins | sample TARA_R110002003 | Tara Oceans TARA_R110002003 (sample SAMEA4396441) | marine metagenome | biome: Westerlies Biome; feature: [SRF] surface water layer (ENVO:00010504); material: water (ENVO:00002006), including particulate matter (ENVO:01000060) such as... | depth 5 m | reverse complement strand
TGTTCGCCTTACCTTCCGTACTTACTTTATTACTACGAAGCGATGGCTGTGGGCTTGAAAAGTACCGAGATGGCTGCTTTAAATTCACCAGGCATTGTCCTTGCTGTGATTTCGCTGCGTTTCGCATTCAACCGTGAAAGACTACCGATTATAAAGCGTCCTAATACTCAAAACACCCAAAGTCGACAATGCTCGTGTCCCATGAGAATCGACATCGTGGTTCACATTGAGCAACATAGTTATGGAGGACGATCTACCCAGCCCAACCAGGTAAGGCGCCGATCTGATCTCCTAGCGCGATTTCGCTCTCAAAACTTCCCATCCGAGCCCTCACCAAACCCCAGCTCTAAATACCGCTCAACACACCAACTCAAATCCCAAAGTCAACATGCCTTCCCCACCAGCTTCGAAAATACACCTCCTTACGCCCCCTGAGCCCGGGAAAAAGCTGCAGCACGCACTTATATAATCTACTTCCTGACCGGCAATCCCGGCCTAGTAGAATACTACCGCACATTTCTAACACACTTGTACGGTCTCCTGTCTCACGACACAGCAAGTAATCGCGATGTCGAATTTCAAGTCTATGGGCGCTCTCTCTCTGGATTCGAGATGAGTGCCAAGGATATCAAAACGTACAAGTACCGCAAGGACCCGCCCTATGGACTCCAGGATCAGATCCGGCATGCTGAAGACGATGTCGTGGAGTTGGTAGAAGAGGCTAAAGAGCAAGGCGGTAGGGATGTCCGGGTCATCCTCGTCGGGCATAGTGTGGGTGCGTACTTGGGCTTGGAAATCATAAGAAGATTGAGGGCTCATGGCATGGCGGGAGATGATTTCGAGACGAGAATTGTGGGCGCGGTTGGGTTGTTTCCGACCGTCGTGGACATTGCGAGGAGTGAGAGTGGGTTGAAAGCTGCTGTGAGTGCTTTCTTTGTGTTCCCATGACAATTCTTGCAAGGAACGCGTGACGTTTACTAATCACATGATAGCCCTTTCTGAAAAACCCAAACTTCGCTCTCATAGTCTCGCTTATGGCCGGCTTCCTCACCATGTTCCTACCACTGGCTTTTCTGACTAAGATTGTGGCTTTCGCCACTGGCTTCCCGGACGATGCGTCGCATACAACAGCCTCGTTCTTGAGATCGCCATACGGGGTCCAGCAAGCACTTCACATGGCGCGCGACGAGATGTTCCAGATTGACACGGACATCTGGGACGAAGATGTGTGGGGTGCTGCAGCTGATGCACCGAAATCGCAGCATCCGCACCCCAGACCAATTCTACGTTTTCTGTTTGGAAGAAAGGATCACTGGGTTGCGGACGAGACACGAGATGCATTGATCAGGACGAGAGGTAGATACAGTGCGGGCGGTGTTGAGGAAGTAGATGGCATGGGAGAGAATTGGAAGCCTGTCATGGAGATTGACGAGAGGGAGGGTTGGCCACATGGGTTCTGCATTAGGCATGGTGTCCCTATTGCGGAGAAGGTCGCTGGGTATGTGAGGGGAATTGTGAAGCAGGATGCATCAAGGAAGTAAACTATGGGCTTCTACTCTACAATGATGCAGCCGATGTGAATATCCCTGTGCTATCAATGTGCAGTCGACGTAGTGTGTGGGGTCCCAGACTCATCGGCCTTGAATACTGGTCGCTTCTTTCTAGCGCGCCGGCGCATGCATGTACCAGCAACCTTTGCCCAAGACACGGTCCTGATGTGTCTTCAGGGTGAACTAGAGCCACAGTATGACCAAAATCACAACCGCGTAAGCTTTGCAGACAGCCATGTCGCTTTCGCGGACTAGGAACTAGCATAATAGGGCTAGCGACATGTTGGAGTGACGCTCCCAGAGGTATAACAATCTACATATCTCGCGAACGCTCTCAGCCTTCCGATGCTGTGCCTTGCTGTGCTGAAGAAGCTTTGACGGTTGTTTTGGAATCGTTCGAATTGGCGTCGATGGCGCGGAGTCGGATCGAGGCACGTCGGCGGGCGAGATGGCGGGCAGACGCTCGTCGATGCTCTTCATGTTGCCGTGTTTCGCTCGCAGTGCACCTAGCTGCTCCTATTGGCTCATGGTTATTTTCCGTCGTGGCTGCTAGAACAGGTCATCAGCCCAGGCCATTGTAATCCTGCTTTGCCTTCATGAACAGCTGGCCCAGCACGTCTTGCTGTGGCGGTGCATGATAGGACGGCTGGTGGGGGTACGTGGTGGGCATGGGGTGGCCGTTGTGGTTGCGCGCGCTGAAGTCGGCGTCTTGTTCGCGCTGCTGGCCAAAGAGCTCGCGGAGGGAGAGTTGGCGGCCCATGGGGGCGGACGAGGCATGCTCTACCTGTACGGTTGCTTCCTTGACGCCGTTCTTGCCGGCCCTGGCCTTGGCTTCGCGGCTCGCTCTTGCCCGGTCCGCGATTTGCATCATCTTCTCGGCAGTCTCGACGCGGCAGGTGGCGGTGGAGGCGGGCGGCGGGTCGGCGAAGATCCAGATGCCGTAGACTTGGTCGCCCTGGAGGATGACATACGGGTCCGTGACTTCCATGTCCTCGCTGCTGGTGAGCTCGATGTAGAAGTTGTCGAGCCCGCGGCGGTTGAGGATGACGGCGCAGTACCGCTCGGCGCCGACGGGCGAGGGCGTCAGCTGGCCGATGAAGAGCGTGCCCTCGACGCCGACCTTCTCCCACTGCTGCGCGTCGAGGCTGAACGTGTAGAGCGCGGCATATGGCGTCACGTGCTCGATGGCGACGAGCTCCGCGTAGATGCGCCGCAGGACGGAGAGGTTGAGCTCCTCGTTGGAGCGCGGGGGCGGCAGCGGCACGTCGAGCGCGGGCGGCGGGGCGTCGGTCTCGTAGTCGGACGGCGGCGGCGGTGCCTGGGGCTGGTGGCCGCGCGCCCTGGCTTTCTGGGGCGCCATTTGCGTCGTCGTCGGCGTTGGCGATGTGGTGTGGTGTGCGGGCGAGCGTCCCGGCGTGCAGGAAGTGCCCAGTCGACGACGGCTGTCCTGCAGGAAGCTATGGCCGGCGACTTGCAGGGCCGGCGTCATTCACGCAAGCGGGCCAAGGGCAGCCACAGCCGCCCGGCGCGCGCCCAGGAAACACCGTCATCGTTGTTGCTGTGAGCGCTGTGGCTCACCACCTGCTGCGTAATCGCGACTCACTAACCGGGCCATCATGGGCTGACCCGCGCTGTTCCTCCACGACGGCCGTTCCCCCTCGCGCTGCCGCCCCGCCATGCCCGCCAGCACCAGTGCCGCGCCCTCGGTGCGCTCGACGACGCACCTCGACGCCCAAATCCCCGGCGCCTTCCCTGACGCCCGTTCACCCAGCATCGCTTCCGTCACCACCTACCAGACGTCGCTCACGCAGGCGCTCTACGACCGCCGCGCCGAGTACACGCGACCGCGCACCGTCCGCATCAAGATTGGCACGTGGAACACGGCCGCGCAGAAGGGCACCGAGCAGGATGTGGGCGCCTGGTTCGTGCATGGAAAGGGCGTGGACGAGGCCATGGCCGGGCTCGGCGTCACAGAGCGTCGAGACCATAGCACGGCCAGGGAGAGCGTCGCGGCACAGGAAGCAAGACACACACGCACAGCGCCGTCTGTCCCCCGCCACGATGCCGGGGCGGTGCCGGGAGGAGAGGAGATTGGCATATATGCGCTGGGCCTGCAGGAGATTGTCGACATTACGTCGGCCACGGAAGCCTTGCGACCATACACAGACCCCACGGCTGCGAACAAGTGGAAGGCCTCCCTGGAAGCAGCGCTGCCTGCGGGCTACCAAATGGTGGCCGAACAACAGCTCATTGGCCTGTGGCTGGTCATCTACGCTTCGCCAGGCGTGTACCCACAGATCAAGAACGTCAGTACCACCAGCGTGGGAACCGGCTTGATGGGCTACATGGGCAACAAGGGCGCAGTCACGACGCGGATAGTGCTCGGCGAGACTACGCGGCTGGTCTTCATCAACTCCCACCTGGCCGCTGGAGCCGACAAGGCATCGCTGGAGCGCAGGAACTGGGATGCCGCGCAGATCGAGTCCCGGACCCGCTTCGACCCAATCGTCGACTCTTTGGGTGCGACCCAGGCCCAAGGCGAAGGACTGGGCGACGAGGAGTTTGCATTCTGGTTTGGCGACCTCAACTACCGCCTCGAAGGCATGCCCGGTGACGATGTGCGTCGACTGCTCACCATTCACACGAAAGACCTCGATGACGGCGAGGGCCGGCCTTCGACCTCTGGGGACTCTGGCTATGGCTCAAAGGTCTCCTCCGAGGAAGACCGACTCCCAACTCCGCCAGAACTTGATCCCGCTTCCCTGCAGACAACCATCGCATCTCTGCTACCGCATGACGAGCTGCATCAGCAGATGAAGAAAGGCAAGGCATTTCATGATGGCTGGGAGGAAGGCCCTGTTCGTTTCTTGCCGTCCTACAAATACGACATCGGCAAGGTCGGCGTGTTTGACTCGAGCGAGAAGCGTCGATGTCCCAGCTGGTGCGACCGCATCCTCTATCGAACTCGCGCAGCAAAGCAGCGGTACGATGCAAAAGTCAAGGAGCAAGAGGAGGCGCGCAAGAAGGACGAAGAGATGCGAGCCAAGGGCATGGACCTGGCGGGCGATGAAGACATCCTCTTCGATTACGACCCTGAAACAGACGGCGATAACACAGTCTACGACGACTTCGAGGAGGAAGATGATCCAGAGCCTGAGCAAGTCACAACGAAGGACGGTCTGTTGGACGAGATTACACTAGAGTACTATACAACCCACATGCGCGTGTTGAGCTCTGACCATAAACCTCTGGACGCGGTCTTCGCCCTCAAATACGACGCTGTGGTGCCTGATCTCAAAGCTGCAGTTCATGTAGAAGTAGCGCGCGAGCTCGATCGTCAAGAGAACGAAGGCCGACCCTCCATTGCCGTCGTCGTGGAACGAGCAACTGGGTCCTCTACAACGGACGACCAAGACAAGACAGACAGCACATACGAAGGAGTCGACTTCGGCGACGTCAAGTTTGCCAAATCGAAACGTCGGACCATCACGATTGCGAATACAGGTCGAGTACCTGCAACATTCGGATTCGCTGACCGGCCAGTGGACCAGGACCAAGCTGCAGGCCCATTCCCGCCTTGGCTGAGTGTGACTTTTGATAAAGAGCCCGACAAGCGTGACAAGCCTGGGCCAGATGATGTGCACGAACGATATACCCTGGAGCCCGCCGAAGTCATCAATGCAGAGCTCAAACTCAAGATTGAGAGCGTGAGCGCAGTGCGTAACCTCAATGAAGGCGCAGCAATTCTCGAGGATGTTCTCGTCCTTCGCGTAGAGTCTGGTCGCGATCACTTCCTGCCGCTGCGCGCGCATTGGCTTCCGTCTGCACTTGCACGGACAGTCGACAAGCTCATCAAGATTCCCGAAGGCGGGATCAGGAAGCTGCAGAATCAGATACCCGACCGCGGCGAGGTAAAATGGAGTGTCCCTCGGGAAGTTTTCCGGCTGACGGAAGCGATAGAAGACATGACGGAACGCACCTTGGCAGAGTGGGACATGACCAAAGATGAGGGTGAGAAGGCACCGTTCATGGACAACGCTGGCTGGCCGTTTGTTAAACCTCTCAAGCCATCCAGGGAGAGGAGCGAGCAATACGAGGAACAGCTGGCAGGATTATACGACGCGCTTGACTGCGACAGTCCATTTATGGGGGTGTTTGATCCAGAGACTCGCACCAAAGAGCGAGTGGAAATGTTGGCTGAAGTCCTGCTCACATTTTTGGCAAGCCTGACGGACGGCATTATTACTAAGAGCCTGTGGGAGAGGTTGGAAGAGGGCCTGATCACCCGTGAGAAGTCCAAGCAGCAAATGGCACTCGATGACGAGAAGATGTGGGCGCTCGAAATCCTAGCGACTGCACCCACACACAATGCGTCGTTCCTCCTGCTGCTATCGTTCCTGCAAAATATGGCGAATCAGATCACGGATGCATCCAAGCCCAAGCCGGAAACTCCAAGGACAAGTGTGGATCTACCAGCCAGTCCGCAGGCAAAGGTACGCAGACGGACGTTGAGCAAGGTGCCCGAGGTTGCGATCAGACAGCTCATTATCAGGAACTATGCTGTTGTGTTTGCGGATGTGCTGTTTAGATGCAAAGAAGAGGGCAAGCTGAAGGAAAAGGATAAAGCGGCACGCAAGGAGCGAATGGTCAGGATGGTGGGACTGTTTCTCAGCAGTGGCGACGAATGAGTCGTAGAGGAGCCGGAGCGATACCCATAGACTTTGTTGGAATACGACCTGTGGTTGCATGAGCCCCAGCATCAGCCTTGTGGTACCTGAGTGACCTCAGGCGCTCAGCGCAGATCCCTGCAGTTACCCCACGGCGGGGCACCTTCGCTCCCAAAAATTTCGAGCTCACGACCAAAACGTGCAGACGTATTGCGATTGCACAAGCACTACTCGCCATGTCGGACAGTCTACGTGTCCTCCTCGTCGGCAACGGCGGCCGCGAACACGCCATTGCCTGGAAGCTCCTGCAGTCGCCGCGCATTGAGCACATCTACGTGGTCCCCGGTAACGGCGGCACGGCAACGCTCAGCTCACAAGTCACCAACGTCTCGTCTGTCAAGGACACCGACTTTGCCGGCCTCGTCCAGTTCGCGCAGGAAAAGAGGGTCAACCTGGTCATTCCAGGGCCCGAAGCGCCTCTTGTTGCAGGCATCGTCGACGTCTTCGCCAAGGATGGGGGAGAGGGCATCAAGGCTTTTGGACCGAGCGGTGCGGCGGCACGTATGGAGGGAAGCAAGACCTTTAGCAAGGACTTTATGAAGCGCCACAATATCCCGACCGCTGCATACGAGAACTTCAGCTCCTACGATGCTGCGAAACAATACCTCGACTCCATCAGCCACAATGTCGTTATCAAGGCGTCGGGCCTAGCGGCCGGGAAAGGTGTGATTATTCCGCAGAGCAAAGACGAGGCACATGCTGCGCTGAAGGAAATCATGCTGGACAAGGAGTTTGGCCATGCGGGTGACGAGGTTGTCATCGAGGAGTTTCTCGAGGGCGATGAGTTATCGATCCTCTCCTTCAGCGACGGGCACACGATCAAAAGCTTGCCGCCGGCGCAAGACCACAAGCGGATATTCGATGGCGATGAGGGACCCAACACGGGTGGCATGGGCACGTACGCGCCGACACGAATTGCGCCCAGCCATGTACTGGAGCGCATTGACCACGAGATATTGCAGCCGACGATTGATGGCATGCGTGACGAGGGTTTCACGTTCAAGGGCGTGCTGTTCACTGGCTTGATGATGACCAAGCAGGGCCCCAAGGTGCTGGAGTATAATGTACGCTTTGGAGACCCAGAGACGCAGAGCTTGTTGGCGCTGATGGAGAGCGACCTTGCCGAGGTCATGGTCGCGTGCGCGGACGGACGGTTGAAAGATGTGCAGGTCAAGGTTTCAGAGAAGTCGGCAGCAACTGTCGTGGTCGCTGCGGGTGGTTATCCTGGAAGCTATGCCAAGGGCACACCGATGACGCTGGATGCTACGCCTGCTGGTACGACGCTTCTCATGACTCTGTTGGCCTGATTGCTAATACAGGACAGACGTCGTTCTCTTCCACGCAGGCACTTCGTTCTCCAACAACACGCTTGCGACCTCGGGTGGGCGCGTCATTGCATCAACAGCGACTGCGCCAACCCTCGAAGAAGCAGTGTCGAAAGCGTACAAGGGTGTCGAGTGCATACATTTCGAGGGCATGCAGTATCGAAAAGACATTGCAGGCCGGGCTTTGAAGAAGTAAAACCGTGTCTTTACTGAAGCAACAACGCACATTCTCAGTGGTGGGAAGTTACTCTACGCTGCAGTGCAGTGATTGGGTCGTGAAAGGCTCGTAGCAGGCGTTGTGGCGTCCGTGACAGAAAAAAGGAGAGCATGACGTCCAGAGGCGGGGGATCACAAAGTCAGAGTAGCTTTGATGAGGGATACTGCCTATAGCATGTATATGGCGGGTATTATGATGCTGAGATAGAAGATGCGTACCTACGCTGATACCTACTCAGTCCAAGAAAGCACTTTTCTGGGGGTAAGATTATCATTTCGTTGACGACAAGAAAAAATTAAATCGCCTGTGCGAGAATTGGTACTGGCTCTCGCAGTTTTGTCGTGATGCAGATTCGTTCTGGGCCGGTTTGGCTTCTGCGAACGCCTAGGGGTGGTCATCGGACGATACTCTGCGCTTCTTGTCCTTCTTATCTTTCTTGTCCTTTTTGTGCTTCATGATCCTCTTGTCAGGCGAGGCTTCAGCGCTGCCGTTCTTGCCCTTCGAAATGGTATTCTCGCGGCCATCTGTCGTCAAGTCTGCATGCTCCTCACCTTGACCGTTTTCTGCAGCTTCAGTCTTCGCCTTCTCCTCCCTCTCCCTGGCCTTTACCTCCATGAGCGCCTTCTTCTGCCTTGTGGCATCTTGGAGGACGACGTTGTTTCTCTTGAGAGCGTCAGTGGCCGCTGCAATGCAAGCCTGTGCCTTGTTCTGCCCTTCTCCACTGCCCAGCCACTCTTGCTCATAGCCCCAGCCTGTCAGATAGACGCCGATGAAGAATCTCTGTACACCTTGCTCATGCACCATCGGTCGCTCCTCGCGGTACTTGAGCTCGATGTGAGTGACAAAGCAGAGCTTCTGCAGATCGTCGCGTGCGCGTGGGTTCTCGATGATCTTCTCCTGGAAGCCGAGTAGCTGAGGGGCCCAGAGCTCGTCAAGCCACTTTTCGGCGATGCTAAAGCCGTTCTCGGGATCCGAAAGGACTATGCCAGCGACGTAGGCCTCGAACAGATCGGCCACGACTTTCCTCCATGCTTTGCTGTCCTTGTCCCAGAGGGTTTTATGCTTGAGCCGGTCTGGAAATCCGTATGCTTCAGAGAACTTGCCAAGCGCCAGGTTCTCGACCAGTCGCTCGCGCCATGAGCAGAGTTGCGGGACATCGACTTGTGGGAAGCGGTTGTAGAGGGCGCGCGAGGCCATCAACTCGATATAGGCATCGCCGAGGAATTCGAGACGCTCATAGTCGAGGCCAAGATCTATGCCCTGGAGAGCGGTGACGTTATTGATATGGACGGACTGGTGCGTGAAGACAGCTTCGTGCAGGTGGGGCTCGGTGATGGGCGGCAGTGGAGGGAGGTCCTTGGCTGCGACGACGGTGCGATAGATGTAGTCGGGTATGACGACGTTGGCGGCCTTGTCTGGTCGCTTTATGTCTAGCTCGCGCTTAGCTTCAGCAGAGACGGACTTGTCGTTGCGCGAGGACAGCAGCCGCCTGAGCTCGCAGGCATGGTGGAGCATGTGCGTGTCGGCCTCTGGCGATGTTTCGGCCGCGATGAACCGGTCGAGCAGCGCTACCAGGCCCGTCTGCATTTCAGCGCCCGATAGCGCGGGCTGGGTCGAAGTCGTCCGCTCGCGGTGTTGCGGAGGCTGGCTATAGGCAGTACGACGGCGCTCATCGTACGCTGCAGCATTGTACGTCGGCTGGTTGGGCCGCGGCTTCTTGCTGAAATGCTGGTTGCGGTCCCCATAGTGATTGAAGGAGCCGCCGCGCTTGTGCGACGACATGCCTGCTTGCTAACTAGGACTGCCGTCTTATGTACGGTGAGTGGGTTGGAGCTCCAGATGGAAAAAGCTCCCACACCTAGCCACCACCGCCGGGAGTCCGCACTAGCGCGCCGCCAAGCACAGATTATCACGCGCATTCACTGCGCATCACCCACCACCACCTTCATCGGGCACTGTGCAAGATGGCGGTCCCACGGCAGCGCATACTAGACCTCATGAGGGTACGTTACAACACGGCCTCGAATGTACACCCCGCTGATGATGCCAGGTCCAGTGCAAGGTCTTCAACACCACGTACAACCCCGAGCGGCTCCGTCTCGGCTCGCGCATCCTGCACCAGCGCCTCAAGGGCCCCTCAGTCGCCGCTTACTACCCACCGCGGATAGGCACAATCAGCCAATTGCGATCGCTGTACCCCGAGCATGAGATTATAGACGAAGAGGAGGAAGACTGGCTGGAGCACTTGAACGTTGCACGATCACGAGGCAAGGGCACGCCCAAGAAGAAGCGGACAGCTGCAGGTAGGTCGAGGTGCAGAATCAGTCCAAGCACAGTGCTGACATGCGGCAGAATCAAAGAAGTTCAACAAGCGGAAGTAGTCGATGCATGGCACACCATTCGGACCCCAGGGTGCTCGACTATGTATATATATTGTGAAACGATGCATGGAATGGCGTTGCGGCTGCCCGAGTGTTTTACATCGGTTCATATAACGAGTTGGTCAAACCGGTCACAAAGATCCCTTCCACTTGCAATCATCCTGGCTATATCTTGCTCTTGCTCTTCACGCCTTTCTCGGAGCTATTCCACTCCCTGTCGAATTCATCATCCCACGGTATCCTCGCCTTCTTGTGCTCTGGCA
>TARA_R110002003_G_scaffold206_28_pt1 | contig 10495 bp, 11 predicted proteins | sample TARA_R110002003 | Tara Oceans TARA_R110002003 (sample SAMEA4396441) | marine metagenome | biome: Westerlies Biome; feature: [SRF] surface water layer (ENVO:00010504); material: water (ENVO:00002006), including particulate matter (ENVO:01000060) such as... | depth 5 m | reverse complement strand
TAGAGAATATCTTTAGTAAGATTACTTACTTTGTAGATATACTTTATAGAAGTTAGAAAGTATATATTTATTATATAGATATCTATAGTAAGAGCTATATTAAAGAGATAAGAGAATTATATAGAAAATATTCTTATTGTAATACAGACTAATATAAACAAAATCTAACTAATATTATTATGTCTCTTAGTCTTAGCTTACTGCTCTAGCATGATATCGCAACGATGAGCTTTCGGGGCGATCAAGAAAAAGTTCTCGAACTCCATGCTCTCTGGCGTCGTACTTGGCGCAAGCCTAACACCCTTACACTCCCTAAAGAAGAAAGCAACAGCATATCGAAGTTCCATACGCGCCAAATGGATGCCAATGCACGATCTTGCGCCAACACCGAAGGGATGGAAGGCAGTCTTGGCCGTCGATGAGTGTGCCTCCGCAGCATACCCTTCCTTGGAGGATATCCAGCGTTGAGGGTCAAATCTAGACAACGTCAGCGTGGCCACAAGAGCGGGCAATGAAACTGACGTCAAGGGGTTACTCCATATCTGTGGGTCGCGATGGAATGTGAAGGCTTGCGTATCGACTGTGACACCTTGCGGGATGTAGTGGCCTGCGAATCTTGTGCCGCCCTGAGGCACCACCCGCGGTAGACTGCTCGGTGCCGCTCCGTACAGTCGCAAGGTCTCTTCGATGGTCGCGTTCAACAGTGGCAGGTTGATCAGATCATTCTCAGTGAAACCTTCGCCCAGACTGGTAACCTCTGCTTCAAGAGCCGCTTGCAGGTGGGGCCGTTGAAGAACGGCCCATGTGAGGTATGTTAGTGTGACACCTGACGTGTCAGTACCAGCAATAATGATGTTCATGGCTTCGATTTTGACGTCCATGTCACCAATGTGGTCTTCTCCTTCCTTCTCGCAGTCTTCAATAACTTTGGCGAAAATGTTCGACTCTCCAGTGCGAGACCGTGCCATCTCAACAGCCCTTCCGGCACCCTTGAGGATGAAGTCATTGGCGTTGAACATCTCTTGGACGGCGTTGATGGGCACGAAGCGCAATAGGCGAAGGCAGGGCATCTCGACCATGATGCCAGCACCCATAGTCAACTTTTTCAGCACGCGAATGAATTGGTTTGCCTAATGGGAGTCAGAAAATCCTGACAATAGCCATCATCAGTAAAGTACTTACCTTGCCCGCTTCCAACATGCCAAAAGACTCACCAAACGAAAGATGAGCGCTAATGTCCGAAGCGAGCAACATCCACCAGTTGTATACATCTGCGGTATTTTCTATAGCATCAGCTTTTATCTTCATCACAGCAAGCAACACCTTCTCGCGAACCACAACCTCCCAATTGTCCACAAGATACGACCTGCTGAAAGATCGTGAGAGAAGCTTCCGCCGGGGCCCATGTTCACGAGGGTCAAGCATCGTAAACACACCGGCCTTCGGAAAATTTGCTAGTCGCAGGTACCATTCGCTCTTCATGTACTTTGTGCCGATCTTGTGAATCTCTTTAAAGGCATCCAAATCTGCCACTCCAACTTCTGTAGGCGATAGTCGGACAATTGGTCCGTATTGCTTGTGAAGAGCGTCAATGTAAAAGATACGTTGGCCAGAAATAACCGCTCGTTTCAGGCGGAGGTGCGTAAAGCGAGTGTACCATGGTCCTGGGAGGTGTCTCGTTGGACATGTGAGGCCAGTGTGAAGGAGCTACATAATTGAGCTTCTACATCAGTATGCATTGATTTAGACCCACCTTTGCTGTGGTAATTGTCAATATTACAATTACCACAAGAAGTGGCTTGTTCGCAGCCACTGAATCGAAGTATTGTGACGGTGCCATGTTGGAAGGCTTCTGTATTGAACGAATGGCTGAACGACTGCACTGAGTGGCATCAACTCCTTAACCCGACCCATCACCATTTAATTAATTCCAGGTGTCCAGAAGCATTGCGGCCAGTCCTGGGGATCCGAAGAGGCGTTGCTTGTTTGCTTGGGAGTACCTAGGTACCATTGACCAAAGTCAGTTTTCACTTGAGGCGCAGCGGTAGTGGGTTACACTACGAGCGAAAAGTGTAACGCTGCCCGTTCGCCTGGGCAGTCGAATCACAGCCCAATATTTCGGGTCCACGCGCCAAGGAAGCTAGGAGAGAGCAAGGCTCGCTGCTGATTTGGGTACAAAGTGTGCCCTGATAGACGTCATGACAAGGTACCACCTGTAGAGGGGCTAAATAAGCTTGTCAAAGCTTAGTCCCTACCCTGCGACAAAACCCACCGGGGGCATCTGGATCTTCAGGTGGTCAGATCCGGTTCGAGATCTGCACCGAAGTAGCCGTTTACCGGGCAATGTCTGCGGAGATGCGGGGCCGTATCTTCACCGACACCGTGGAAGACTGATTTGGCAAACACTGCGCAAATATGAACTACGGATGCTAAAGTTTACAAAGCCTATGAGCATATAAGGAAGCACCATGTCAACTTGTTTGCACCAAATATCAGCCGGTCATTGTACGCAACTTGCTTGAACTGCTGTGTAAGGAAGCGTTGCTCTAGAGACATGAGATCTAGGCTAAAGTTACAAAAATGACACTCGGAACAATGCATGTCGGTAACGCACGATTGTTGTCGTGTGCTCTCGGTACGAGAGACGACATGGCCACAGCATGAGACGGTGCATTCACTACGGACGACGCTGTTATTCGGTTATATGCAAGTTGACAGAAGCCTAGACTAGTCGTTCCAATACAGTGATACTTGGTGTAATTGTGTGTCACACAACCATTGGAATCTGATGTTACGTGGCACAAGCTCCGAGAGCGAAAAGCTTGACCACTCTCGTGCTCCACCATCTCGGCACATCATGATTCATTGACCAGTTTGTTCCCACCCATCGTGCGCAATACCAGCCGTCATAGCTCTCTGTGCACAATAATTGATACTAATATTCTTACAGGTGCTGGAACACCGCTATTCATATCCATTTCACACCTGCAGAGAGCGCCTGCACATTCCTAGTGACAATCTTCTAAATGACGCAACAATAGGAGAGTGCCCCAGATGATGGCCGACGATTTCCTACGCTGTACTTCTCATTTTTAACCATAGCCTGAGCTAGAGAGCCGACCTGTATAGATGCCACGGCAATGGTAATAGCCCGCAGCTGAGTCAGAGTCTTGGAGCGATTGGACATGATATTGGACGACACAATTGAAGCACGGCGGCCTTAAAAGGTCGACGATAGTTTGCTAACTCCGAGCAAGCTAAAAGTGTGGCCTTTGAGATGTGATGTACATGGCATGCGTCAATGGAGAAAATCCTTCAATCTCTTAGTCATCCAAACCCAAACAGGAAGGGACAATTTCACCCAGAGAATGAGTCAGAGAACCCAGTCGCCGACGTCTCGAAGCGTTCCTGCGTGCTACCTGATGCCCTGCATCCATACACTTTCATCTCTCGCGAAGAGCCGTGTTGTCAGCATGGAAGTTTACAGCCATCCTGCCGATTCTCTCATGTTGCAAACAGCTCTGAAATCCGCACTGCCATACAGCATCAACCTGGCCTACCGCACACAACACGCAAATCGAACACGACACGCGCATATTCTCACTACTTTCCCACAAGATGTAGCATCAGTGCCAACATGCTGGTCAGCAGCCTATTTCGATCGATCAATGCGCCCAGAAACAGAAATGTGGATTTTTGCGGCTGGAGAAATGCCCAACCACTCCTCACCGCAAGGGTTTTGTAAAAATTGCAAAAGGGCTATATTGTCGTTGCTAGACTATATTTCTACGCTACCTATCCCACCGATACGTCCGGATAATGAACAAGCTCTGCACCTTGCACGTCAACATGAACGAGAGCAGCCCTCGCCCGGCCCAGACGGAACATATCCTCCATCGCCGGGGACATATATGCGTCATTTACTGCTACCGAAGGTGGTGCTCCTAGGCGCATGTCACGAGCAGATTGTGCAAATATTGCGCGACACCAAGCTGATTAGGCGCGATCTTCCAGGCCATGACCTTGAGTTAAATAAGTTTGTATTCAAGTTATCCGATCTACCAACGACAAAGGAGCTGCCAGAGGGTCTGAAGTGGGGCAAGGTACGGGAGCAGGATATTGATATTGTAAAAGCACGCACAAGCATTCCTCGTGCAACAAAGACATTGCTTTCGCTCAAAAGCGTGGGCGTTTTTGAAGATAAGAGCGATAGGGTGGTGGCATGGACCTTTCTTGGTCTCGATGGTTCACTTACGACTTTACACACTGAGCTAGAACTTAGAGGCAAGGGCATCGCAAAGGCTGTGGCGGCAAGGATTATTCGGGAATATGCGCCTGGATTGGCAATAGGTGATGACGGTAATGCATGGTCTCACGCGGATGTCTACGTGGACAATGTGCAGAGCGAAAAGGTGTGTAGGAGTCTGGGAGGCATTGCGCTCTGGAAGGATTACTGGGTGCGCATCGACCTCGAGAAAGCTGGATCGCTAGCTGAGGGCGGATGAAGCATCCATAATGTACCTGATCAAATCAGTCAAAGGAATCGTGGACATTTGAGTAGATGACAACAAGGACGTGGGGTTTGCTCATGAAAAAATTAGAGTTGTGTTGCATTTGGATCCTCACCGAAGATCTCAGGGTTAAAAATGTATAATCCTTGCAGGAAGGGGTGAAAGGCATGCAGGAATTGAACTTACCATGATAAACTGTGCCTATGCTCCAGTGAGCATCACATGTATGCAAGAGATGTTTCGACATGTTCATCGTATCGTATTGTCGTTGAGGATCCTATCTCATGAAGACATATCTCGGCAGCGAGTAGTGCTGTCGAAACCTGTCGAGGAAAGTTGCTGCAAGTCCAATACTTAGTCGAATAGGCCAAAGCCCATATCCTCGTCCTCGGACTCTTCCTTCTCCTCCTCCTTCTCCTCGGCCTTGGCAGCCGGAGCGTCGCCGCCACTGGCGGGAGCGCCAGTCGCTGGACCAGAGGAGGCATACTTGTCGGGGTTAGCGATGCGGTCCTTGAGCTCGGTGATCTCCTCCCACTCGTAATCAGTCTCAATGGCGACAGCGAGGACCTTCTTGTACGAGTTGACGACGGAGTGCATGACGGAGGGCAGAGTGGGGAAGTTGGCAGCCAGAGAAATACTGGCGATGGTGGCGATGGCGGAGTTGAAGGCCTTGAGTAGCTGGGACTCCTCAATGTCCAGGACGGAGGCCTCGAAAGTCTGGCCGTTGTCGTAGATCTGGTGAATGCCCATGCCGTAGGTGAAGGGCGAGATGTTGAGCAAGTTGAGCAGGGTCGCCTCGGAGGCACCGACCTTGTTGCCAGCCTCGATGAGCTTCAGGTCGGCCGTGATTTCGATAGTACCACGGGCAATCTTGGTGGGGACACCGAGGGCCTGGAAGAAGGACGTCTTTCCGGGCTCCATGCCACTGCGACTGTCAGCCTGCGTGTCGTCTGGGCGCACTACATGTGCTCTTACGTGTTTCCAGCGGGGACGAAGACATCGAGGGGCGCGAGGGCACCAGCACGAGCGGGCGCAGCGACGCGGTTGGAGAGGATCTTGTCGCGCGTCTGCTTGAGGTCGGCGTTGGTGAAGACGAAGCCGACATTGCCTGCGAGCTGTCAATGGCGCGTACGCACGCGATGCGGAGGGGGAGACGCACCCTTGACGTGGGGAAGCAGGCGCTCGTACTCGGGAGAGTCGGCAATGAGGCCCTTCAGCGCGCGGCGGACCATGGTGTTCTTGCCCATGAGCACGACGCCTTCGCCGCGCAGCGACTGGCGGATCTCGTGCATCTGCTGCGACGAGACATTGTCGACGGTGACGATGAAGATGCTCTTGTACTCCTTGAGGAGCGTCTCGAGCTTGTCAAAGTAAGCGGCCTTTGTTTCTTTCTTGCCCCCCATTGTGTTCGTGGTGACGCAAAGGGATCTTTAAGGACTTAGACGTGGGTGATGTTGGTGGTGGTTGGAGGAAGGAGCCAGCGAAAATTGGAAAATTGAAGTTCCCAGTGCGCGCTAGTGCGCAATAGGCAACGCGGCCCGGCACTCCACCCGAAAACTCACTGACACTGCAGGTGTGCCTTTCCATGTGTGTGCGCAACATCATGTTTTTCCCCTACCAGTGTCTCGTCGCCCGGAGAGACGCGGAGGATCCGGGCAGGTGGACGCTGTTTGGTGCAAGCGGCTCGCAGCTCGTAGCCCAGACCAGCAAAGGCGCGACATCGGTGTGGTCGCAGCAGGATGAACAAGTAATCGTAAGTGCGAAACACGCATTGGTGGGCGCTTGTAGTCAGTCCAATATTTGCAGTGTGCCGAGTGCATGATTGCTGAGACGTCCAGGACCATCACGGTGACGAGACGCAAGAGCCGCCTGGAAAACGCATCAAATTATCGCCGTCGAAAGAGCAGAGGCCGAATTTTTCGAGCATTACCCTGTCAAGCAATGGCCAGCACATGGTTGGCGTGACAGGCGAGGATAAATGCATCCGTGTTTTCCAAGTCGACGCTGAGGGCCATCTGCATCAGCTTAGCGAGCGGTAGGACGATTGAAGCACAAGGGAGACAGCCACACTAACAATATCAAAGATGCATGACGAGAAGGCCTTCGTCCATCACGCTGACGTCGGATGACTCTACGATACTGTGTGCCGACAAGTTCGGAGACGTGTACGCTCTGCCACTTCTTCCATCGCCAGACGATGAGCGGACCGAGACTCCATTAGTCAGTCACCAGCCAGCGGACAGGGACTTCACGCCGTCTGCCACTGTTCTTACTGTTCATTCGGGACGGAACCGGAAGACTCTAGAAGAACAGCTGAAGCAGAAGGCCAAAGGTCCCTTGAAGACCAAAGACGCCATGACTTTCAAACACGACCTCCTGCTCGGACATGTCTCTATGCTGACAGATCTTGCGTACACGAAGGTGGACGGCCGCAGCTACATTCTCACAGCGGACAGAGATGAGCATATCCGCATATCGCGGGGTGTGCCGCAGGCCCACATCATCGAGGGTTTCTGCATGGGACACGAAGAATTCGTCAGCCGTCTGTGTCTGACGCCGTCTGGGGCACTCATCTCTGGGGGTGGAGATGCCTCACTGTATGTTTGGGATTGGCAGAGCTACCAGCTCGTCCAAAAGCTGCCGCTTCGTGACACGGCTCTAGAGCACCTGAAGGCCCGCTCAGACGTCAATGCAGTGGGACTAGGTGACCAAAGCTTCAAGGTCGCTGTTTCTGGGATCTGCAATGTCCCCAGCGACGACGGCAAAGTGAGGGCTGCGATCAGACACACGTACCATTGCTGATGAAGAACAGGCGAATGAGATTCTCGTAGCATGCGAAGGGCTGCCGATGCTGGTTAGCTTCGAAGTCGGTGCGGCTGCAACGCGAGGCAGTCCAATTCCACTATACGGCAACGCACTCGATGTTGCCTTCGTTCCGGGTGCGCATGGATCATATACAGCTGTCGTGTCGATTGACAACATACACAAGCCAGGCTCAATCACCGAGCACCGAGACGATGAGGTAGGCAGTCATGAAACTGCGTGCTTTGTCAAAGCTGACACAGTACTACAGAATGCACCGCGGCTGCAGTGTTTCTCGAAGCAGGCAGATGGACGTTGGCAGGAGGACGCTGACATGGAAAGGGTGCTTGCCAGCCTCGCAGAGCGAGGGAGCTGGATGGACATTGGAGCCGCAGAGGGCGACGCAGCCACGCGTAACGGAGCAGGCCCAGGACTGCCCGAGAACAAAGCAGCGCGAGATGTTCTTTACAGTGTGGAGAACCTGAGGAAGAGGCCAGGCGCCGAGGATTAGATGACATTATAAAAGTGCACATATCCGAGCTTGCATGGATGGATCGGAGTTGGAGATGTCGGTTGTGTGCATACCGCAAACCCACCTTCCTATCTTCGGCTAGCTGCGCCGTTGCTTGCCGCAGAAGTTCGGGAGCTTCGAACCTCGTTCCTGTGTCCGCGCTTTGAAAGCACGCCCGACGCCGTTGAGATGCCGCCGCCGCTCTTCCATCCGCTCGCACGCCTTTGCAGTACGTGGCCCGTCCACGTGCTTCCCGATTGACCTCACCATTGTCCAGCAAGAAGGCGTTGGGTGCGTGTCGTCCCCTCCAACACTCGCCCCGCAGCCCCGCGGACCCGCCGATTCCACGCATTGCCTGCCCGCCGCGCCATGTCAGAGTTCGCAACGTACACGGCCAACGGCAGCAAGAGCGCCGCAGCGAACGGCACGCCCAACGGCTCCAATGGCTCCAATGGCACCAGGGGCACCGCCTGGGGCGCCGTGGAGAACCCAGCGGCCTTTGACTTCCGCTCCGACGTGCACACGACGCCCACGGCGGCCATGCTGCAGGCGATCCAGCAGTGCACGTTGCTCGACGACGTGACCATGGAGGACCCCACGACGCTCTCTCTCGAGCGCTTCATTGCCGAGCTGTCGGGCAAGGAGGACGCCCTGCTCGTGCTGTCGGGCACCATGGGCAACCAGGTCGCCCTGCGTGCGCACCTGACCGCCCCGCCCCAGGCCGTCCTATGCGACCGCCGTGGACACATTCTCAACTACGAGGCGGGCGGCGTTGCGAGCCTGAGCCAGGCCATGGTGCAGCCAATCGATGCCCAGAACGGTACCTACATCACGCTGGAAGAGGTCAAAGCCTACGCCGTCATTTCCGACGACGTCCATGCCTGTCCCACGCGCGTCATATCCCTCGAAAACACGCTGAATGGCGCCATCATGCCGCTTGCTGAGGTGCGTCGCATATCAGCATGGGCGCGCCAACATGGCATTGTCATGCACCTGGATGGAGCGCGCCTGTGGGAGGCTGTCGCGGCGGGTGCGGGAACGCTCAAGGACTTCTGTGCCGAGTTTGACAGTATCAGCCTGTGCTTCAGCAAGGGTCTTGGGGCGCCCATTGGCAGCATCATCGTTGGCACCAAGACGTTCATCAAGCGCAGCCGATGGATACGCAAGTCCATCGGTGGCGGCCTGAGACAGGCCGGCGTTGTCGCTGCTCCAGCAAGAGTTGCGGTGGAGGAAACTTTTCTCGGCGGCAAGCTCGCACAGTCCCACGAGAACGCAAGGAAGATCCAGAAAATGTGGACAGACTTGGGAGGCAAGCTGCAGTATCCTGTAGACACCAACATGGTGTGGCTCGATCTCCAGGCCCACAGCGTCGACCTGAACTACTTCATTGAGCTTGCAGAAAGGTATGGTGTCAGAGTGCGCGCGGGCAGATTTGTGGTGCACTACCAGATTGGCGAAGAGGCAATTGAGCGCCTCCGAAAGGTCTTCACTGAAGTGCTGACGGGCGAAGAGTCGCGGGGCAAAAAGCGCAAGGCAGAGCATGATCCAGAGGACCTGAAGATGAAAGGCAAGGGCGTAGAATAAGATACATCTAGTCACAACCACCGACATCTTGTTCCGAAGACCCTCACATCTCGTAACGCACATTGTAGTTCGCTCCGAAACTGGGGACGCGCCGGGACACAAGCTTTTCCAAGCCCTGCTAATTACGTTATGTAGTGCTGAATTTGCACCATAGTCTCGAACAAACACCGTCATCCAAGACAGGCCCATGATGGTGGCTCAATGCCACAGGATGAGGCTCTCTTGGACTGCAGCAGCCGTCGCCGCGCTTGTTGCTGCCCCTGGAACTCCAGCCTTTCCGCAGCCTTGGACCTGAGATGTTTACGCCAGCGCGCGTCATCGCCCAAACTTTGCGTACAGCGTCACTAATATTTAGCCTCAATACTCGCACTGGGTTCAATCAATCTTCCGACACCGATTTTGCTCAACTTTGTCTGTTGCACTGCTCCAGAGTGGCAAAATGGTACCTCCGGCAGCTCGCATAATAGTTTCTGACCACCCGGACAAGGTGCGCATGCTTGTCCTCGAAACCGATGAACCGCATCCAGACACGCAGAAAGAGAAGGGATCATTCGGTGATATCCTCAACGAGTTGCTGAGGGAAGCCGGCGAGGCACATTCGCCTGCCCTTGGAATAGAGACTGCTATGCAATATATTGTCGAGCCAGAAGGAGGTCAAATCCCAAAGAAAGAAGAGATTACCGAGGACATACACGCTATTTTGATTACTGGAAGCGAATGGGACGCACATGGGGATGATGAGTGGATACACAAACTCATGGACTTGATAAAATGTGCCTACACTTTGGAAAGCTAGCGCTAGTCTGACATGCTCACTGCTCAACAGATCTCTGGGTGCATCGCCCTGACATCCGATTTACAGGCATCTGTTTTGGCCACCAGATCCTCTGTCGCACACTTGGGTCGGACGTCGCTCCAGAAACGCAGGGGGAATGGGAATTATCACACTCGCCCGTTTTCCTCTCCGACATTGGACGAAGAATCTTCAACTTGCCCGAGACGGAAGACCGGATTCACCTGCACCAGATGCACCTCGACCATGTTGTGAATCCTCCATCTGTGGACACTACCAACCTCCTACCAATGG
>TARA_R110002003_G_scaffold25_6_pt1 | contig 10497 bp, 8 predicted proteins | sample TARA_R110002003 | Tara Oceans TARA_R110002003 (sample SAMEA4396441) | marine metagenome | biome: Westerlies Biome; feature: [SRF] surface water layer (ENVO:00010504); material: water (ENVO:00002006), including particulate matter (ENVO:01000060) such as... | depth 5 m | reverse complement strand
CGCGCTTCAGCGGAAACATGACGACGGGACAGGTCACGACAGTGCCTCCATCAGGCATCGTAGTGGCTCTAGTGAACCCTAACATATCCCAAACGTTCGACAATATTGCAGCGAGCATGACTGAACAACTTCGTTCAGCCGGCAACGATGTTGCGCGTGGCATTACCGTCACATCGGTAGTATTCGTGCATATAGAATGGGCCTGGCTTACCTTGCCCATTGCTGTAACGTTCGTGTCTGCTTTGTTCCTCTTGGCCACTTGGATCCACACGCGACTACACCATTGCATTCCCTGGAAGTCGTCCTCGGTTGCGCTTCTGTATCATCAAGTCGTTATGGAGGGGGAGTCGAAGGCTGTTATGCGGTCAGAGATGAGCAGCTTGACGGAAATGGAACGGGCAGCGAAGGAAACCAAGGCCACACTCGAGTGAATGCAAACGTTATTGTGCTCGAAGCAGATGCAGAACAGATACAAAGGCTCGGTAGGGCCCGCGTAACCCACTTGCGTTGACAATACACGGCAACGCAGAAATGCGTGGGCGCTGAGGCCGGCCGCTCGGCGCAACGGGTGAGCATGGCCATTTCGGTCATCTCATGGCGTCGACTGTAAACCTCAACTAAGTCAATTCTCGATGCAGTAAGCAATGCGAAACGACTCCACGCAAGCCTTTCCAGTTTCGCAGCACGACTTTGCCTCAAGATGTGAGCCACAAGCCGCTCTGCACGATCAACACGAACCTCATAAAATAGGAAGACTTGTTTCAAATTCCGGCTTCGTCTCTGTTTCATCCTAGATATTGCACCCGATACATTCTCATCAGATCCCACCACCAATTCAAAGCCCAACGACTCTCCACAGAAGGCCAGGATGCCACCGTTTGACATGTCTTTTCAGGTTGTCCTTTCGACACTTTTCCGTGGTATAAGCACAATTAGCAGCTGGACATGGTAGACATTGACTACCGACACCGTGAAGAACTCTCTGGTGACGGCGAAGGTCCTGCGGGCGAGTGAATGTTTGGTTGCAGTTGGTAATGGGGCAGTGATGTGGGATGTTGGCGCCGCTGCATACATGTCGGTCAGCAGTGACCTGTGGTATCACAGGGTAAGATTGACTTTTGTACCTTGCCTGGGCTATGGGTGTAGCTGGTGGATACGAAGGAGTACGGATCTCTTGCACAGAGGTGGGAGTCGAATTCGAACCATAGGGACTCGAGGTTTGTAACAGTGAAGGATCGATGGTCTGGGGTTCTTGTTCATGACACAAGACTGGATACTGAAAAGAGTGATTGGCGCAGTGATCTTCCGTCTCATAGGTCTCTCGAATCGGTTGAGTTGTGTTATGTTGTGTTTGATTTGGTTCAAATGGTGACGCTAAGGTGGGAGAAACTGTGCGCTCTGGTACCCAATCGACCTGAGTTGGGGATGACCAAGGGTAGCAGTGACAATACTTGTGATTATGAGGGTCACTGCAGTCAAGTGCGATAACGATGAGTTGAGTGCAGACGCTCTGTCTTGGAGTGGAGACAGAGCGCAGCTCTTGAAATGAGTGTGAAGGACGAGGTTCGAAAGCGAAGGGGAAACGTGTCACAGAGGTTAGATATAAGGATGTAAACATACAAGTCAGCCCCGAGCTATGGACGTGAAGCATGACGATTGTTGACTGCATGTACAGCACCGCTTGGCCTCACCGGAATCTGCAGGTGCCTCACTGCTGGCCAATCACATCACACGTGTGAGAGCTGCCTATGTTTTTGTCGGAACACCCAGATAACGATAGCTGCAGGTGCCTCATGTTCGTCCAACCGACACAACACACGTTCAGCTCGTTCCGGTCGGCCGTCGGCACGGAGAGCTCGGATAGGTTGACTGAGCAGAACGTTCGGGGCGTTCCTCGAGCATCCAGTATCAACGGTCCACGCAGCACGGAATGGCAAACATCTCAGGCAAAGGTATATTCAGATTAGACGTCTACTTTAAGATAATCTGAACGGCTTTGCGTCATTTGTTTTTGGGCTATGCAATTGCATAGCACTCTCAGCGACAACCTACCATAGAACGTCTACTTAAGCTCCGCTCTACACAGCACAATTTACTTCTTGAAAGCCTGAATTTACAGCGTAAATTGTCTATCGCACCTTCCGACCATGGGGCGCACCAACGTACACTCGGCCTATGCCCTGATCAGCAACGCTGGTTCCGACCGCGAAACTATCGCGTACATTGAGTACGCCGACAAGCTTGTCTACACCCACGCAACACCCTTGAACCAAAGAGACTTGGACCACAACGCAGATCTCCTTCGATCAGGCGTTTCGGGCTCGTGGATAGGCAAGGAAACCTCGGGCGCAGTCGTGCACTGCGAACCTGATGTACCTGTCAAGGTGCCCAAAGTTGTCACCAGTACCGGGCTGCAAAGACCCGGCCGAGAGATTGGACGCCGCGTGAATTGGCAAGCGACATCTGAGCATGGACAAAAGGAGGACGAAGGACCCACACGAAAAGAGCTCGTGTACGTCCTCATTAGCCAAGGACAGTCAGGAAATGTCCGGGGCAAAGTGGTGATCGAGCCGTCGCTAGAAAGGGCCGCCGCGCATGCAATGTACGAAGTCTTGAATGGCTATTCGATTACTTTCACGGCGGCCATGTTGGAGTGTGATGTCAACAAGTTGCAAGACGAGTCTTATGGTTTTCGAGCAGTCAGTGAGAGAAAGCTCTTGAAAGGGGCCAGTGAGGACACTACGTCAAAAGTTATTGGCTTCTGGTGCGATGGGGGTCTCAATTGATGAGACGGACTGGTTCGATGGTCGCTTTTACCCTTTGTTTCTGCAAATACATAATCAGCTTAAACAAGATCTGAGTGATGGACGAGGATGGATGATCAAGGAGGCTATGGCCGTCACAAATGCAGATACAGTTGGCCAGACATCACAAATATCAGCTGCATCTTACTGTAGGAGCTGCTTCTAGTCACGCTGGCTGACGACGCTGGTTCGTGCGATGGTGTGAATCAACCTGCGCAACACTTACCCGCTGTAGTCAGCGCGATTAGTTGTGACCCTACTCCTCATGCCTACTTGGAAGTTTAACAACAGACCTATGCGGGCTGCTCGCGGTGCACCAAATACGCACCTCCAATGTTCAAGTGGCACCTTCCGAGATTAACAGTTAACGAGGCTTCCGAATGTGAACGCTCGTCCTTCCTCCTTCACATCTTCTCCACCACTTCACGCATTGCAATATTATTGAAGCGCACCATGACCCTTCCGCAGTCAACTACTGATGTGTCACTAAACAGACTGTCACTGGTGTAGTGCACTCAACGTCGTCAATCCCGACTCACGCAACAATTCCTGAAGAAAATCGGATATGCGCCTATTATTACCACAAGTACCAATATACTTACCGCGAGCTGGCCTCATACTCGTACAATCTAAGACCTAAAAGCATCACGATTTCTGCAACACCGACTCCTCAGATCAAAACACAACATCACCATGTCGGATCCTACCCAAGAGCGTCACAATATACTTCTACCCCGTTGGTACACCGAGGCAGAAACGGGAAAAGAGCGCAAGCTACAGCAAAGAAGGGAAAAGAAGACGCGTCCAGAGCAAAAATAAAAGGAGAAGAAAAATGCAATGCTGAAGAGGGCCAAGGCAGATCAGATCGTCCCTCGATCCCTGGTTTCACATGTCCTGCATGAGCAGAGAGAAGGTATTGAAAAGGCGGGAATGCAGATATTTGAGCGGCAAGACACAATGAGCACGCAGAAACGGCCCCAGTTCATGGCAATGAGGTCACAGCCAGCAATTGCAATCCCAAAAATAGCACCACCAACACCACCAATGCCCCAAGCCACACCAAGACGACAAAAACAAACAACACCACCCCATTCACCACAGATCCACCCCCGACCAATCCCACCACCGCCATCGCGAACCCAGCCCCGCCCGCCGACTATTCCGCACCCAGGGCCGACACCTGCGCCGACGAAGAACGACGCGTACGACGCAGTCACTGCTCGAAAGGAGGCGGAAAGGTTCAAAAGCAAGGGCGCTGGGAAGGCGATGTGGGCGAAGATGTTGTCATAGTAACAGTGAGAAAAATAGATATTAGGGGTGGAGATCTAGGTAGGTTGATAGAGGGGAAGGAGCTGGGAGGGATGGGATGGGATGGGATGGGATGAGAAATGCAGGGTTAGGTTGGGTGAGAGATGAGAATGGAAATGATGGGGTATGGGTTATGGGAGTGGGTAGGAAAGGTCCGAGAAGGTGGATGGAAAAGCGTCGGTATTGTTTTGTTTGATGATTACTTCTGGGGTGGCGTGTCGTCCTCTAGTTCTGTAGATTCATGATATCATCTCAAAATGTATGCACAGAACCACAAGTTGTATAGTACTTAATTATCGAGGTAGAGACGAGTTCCAAATTCAGAGTACGATGTGGTTTAAATACCGTTCGGCGGGTCCCAATTGCAACCATTCACACTATCTTCAATGACATCGTGCGAGCCCCACCCATGCCAGCTATCATCCGTAATCTCATTTGCTGCGTAGCCCTCATCGCGACTATCTTGCTGCTCGTCCGTGTGATAGGAGTCGTACCTGTACTCCTGCTCTACAATCGTCAGCGCCTCTTGTACTTCTTGCGTGAGCTGGAGCACAAACTTGGAACGGAAGTATACGTAGCGAAACGACGTTTGAAGCCAGCCGCCCTCTGCCTCAGGACCCTCCATTGCGGCGGCATGTACATTCGTATCTTCAGATTCGGGGTGCTTATGCCAATTCGTGTCGATTGGTGGCCACGGATTTTCGTCAGCTTGCTCGACGTTGACGCACGATTTGTCGTCCTCCGGCTTTGCCCAGCTGTCTTCGTCAGCCAATTGCTCTTCGAGCATCTTCTTTGTCGTACTGACCTGGCGAAAACAAGCCGTTGTAGAGTTTGATCTTACCTCGCATCGCGCGCTGCATAGAGTCAGCGCTCCTTCGCGGCGTAAGGTAGTCATGGCTGAAGAAGTTGCGAGCTTGACGAGTACAATCGTAGTATGGCAAGCCAAAGGATTGGTTCATGTCGTCCAGGCACTGAGAGATGCCTGTGTGGTTCTGTGCGAAACGGTGCTGTGCATCTTCCAGCTCGTCTGACGGATTCAAGGTCGCGAGCCCTGTTTCTCCGTACGTACGTAGCATGTGGAGGTTAGCGAGTAGATACTTGTGCATAAACATGAAGTATCGGAGGGCTCGGTGGGTTTCAGCGCGGCGGATGAGGGAAATTGTGCCGATTGTCGTGTTGCCGTCCTGATCGCAGCTGCGGCAGAACTTCACATGGCCGATGTACTCAAAGTAGTAGGTCCATGGAGGTAAAAGGAGATCCCAGTCACGCTCATCACAGTGGGCCGGCTGCTCACTTTCTGCTGTTAGCTCGTCGCCTTCTGATGTTGAAATCGGAGGCAAGGGAGGTAGCTCTCCGAGTACAAACACCTCGGCAGGGTCGTCAGCCGGCAATGGGGGTAGAGTTTCGATGTCGATGTTCAATTCGGCGGGCTCTTCCGACATTAAGACACCACTTAGCACACTGACCACACTCGCAGCAGAGTCTGATCCTATCCGGTAAACCCTTGTAAGTGATGCTTTGATGTGCACAGAATGAGGAAGACTGGCTTCTTTTTGCTACACCGGACTAACTCGTAAAATTAGAATGCGCTGTGAGTGAGCCATGTCGATGCTATAAACACAACAGGCAAACTGTACTCATTTTACTATCGTGGGAGGATTTCCCATTGTGGATATATAGTGCCCCTCAAGTTCGCTGTATATGCTGAGTGACATTGTAGGATGTCCTACACAGGTTCGTGTTAGGGTCAGCACCAGATGAACATACAATGATCAAGCGTTACTCGATAGGTCGTAGGTGTAGCTGCCGAGTCGTCGCCTTCAAATAACAGTTCAATGATTTACACAACTTCGGATTTTGTCGGTAGAACAGTTGATACACATGGCTGAGATCGCTTCGTCGTGTCAGAAGTTGCAGTGCGTGCAAGTGGTTGTCGATGCTCATGCTCCGCCCCGAAGGAAACTGTGATACCCCGACTCTGCATCATCCTCATGCCTTCCATCGTTCTCACTCGTAGCGGCTTCCTCACCCTCGTCAAAGATCATGCCATGCAGACCTTCTCTTTCTCCGCCTATCAATGGCGCACGTTCTCCTTCATGCCTCGAGAAGTGTCCGCCCAGACTGATGACAAGTGTACTAAGCCCATGGAAGAGCGTGCTACCGAGAACGACAAAGCAGACAATTGGCCATATCATCGTGACCGTCCTTTGCCTCCCAGGGTCCAGATCACTGGGAGGGTGTGGTAGCGGAAGTGAAGTATCCGTCTCGAGTTGTGCACGAGCTTCAATGGCGAGAAAGAGGGCACCGACGCCCATGGGGCCGAAATGACCAACAAACATGGCTTCTGTTGCAGTCCGGATGGATGGTAAGAAGTTAAGCTTGTAGAGACCAAAGACAACGGGAATGCGTCGAAAGGCTAGGATGAGCGCAAGCACACCAAGAAGACGCCACGGTGTGATTGCATCATATTTGTTGAAGCTGTCCCATGGAATTATAGCACCGAAAAAGATAAAGAAGGCTGAGTTGAGCATCAAGTCGATGACGACAGGCAGATTGGTCTCTTCCGTTGGCGAGTTACCGCCATGCGAAAAGCCGCGACCAGCGCAGAAAGCCACCAAAAAGTCATCGACTCCAAGGGTAGAGGCGAGTCCGATGGAGAAGATGGCCAAAAGAAGGTAAAAGGCCAGATATGAGGCTCTACCCATCATCTCGCGAGAGTGGGAGAACTTGTACAACCAGTTGAAAGCAAAGCCGAGTACTATGCCGAGAAGGATGCCGACGACACACTGATACAGGACGGTGATGAGGAACCATTTCTTGAAAACACCGCCCGCAGTACTCTTGGTGAGAAGGCTGAGACCGAAGAACAGGAACGGAAATGACACGCCGTCATTGCATCCGCTCTCGGCGCTGAGCAAATCTCGAATGCGTTTTGGTACTCTTGTGCTGAATTGACTGTTCGATAGCACTGAAGCGGCCAGTACGGGGTCGGTGGGCGTGAGGCAAGCGGATATGGTTAATGCGGTGGCAATATCCGTCTGAAAGATGAACTTGATAAAAACTGCGCAGATCAGCCAGCCGGTGGTCATGACTGGACCGAGAAGGACCAGCAGAGCGCGCCATTTCTGTCCAAAGTAGCCATCAGGGAGCTCTAGACCAACGGCGAAGCATTGGATGCCGACAATGAGACGTGTGGTCTCTTGGACTATATCGTCGCTGAAGCCTGTGAGTGTTGTGATCAGTCTTCGATTTGCAAGCAGTGTGGGTGTGGAGTCTCACCCCAGTCATAAGGTCTGATAAAGTTCAACGCCTTTGGTCCAGTAACAATGCCAAAAACCGTGGCTAGAGGCGGTTCTGACAGATGTAGACGGTTCCTGATCATCAACGAGAAGAGCGCGTAAAGGATCAGGAATGACGTGAGGGTTAGGTACGTGACATGTGGAGGTGTCGGCTCCAGTTGCTTCCAAGCCATGACGAGGGATCGTTTTCCTGGATGAGCTCGCAGATATGCGCACGGAGACAATGGAAGGTGAACGAGTGTATTTGCGAAAGAGAGTCGAACTTTCTGCCTACGCTATCATGGTGCTGATGACGGTACAAGGAAAATAGCGCTGCAGAACAAATGTCGCAACTTCGGACGTGGGAGCTAGGACTGTTGCAGATGTTGATCTTGGGAGGTCGATGACGACCGACTCGATTTGGCAATGACGCAGTGCCGCTAGTGCCAATTGGGGTTTGGCCACAATCTGATTGGCGAATGGTCAGCATGCGGCAAAAGCAGGCGGCACGGCAGTCGACTGAGACAGATGGGGAGCAAGATGTGAAGGTCACTGCAGGTACCGCCAGTGCACGTGACTGCGCAGGAGCTCAGATTGCACGCTACAGTTTGGTATCAATGAAGCATCCGATTCTGTGTGTGGATGTATGGATTTTGCCCAACGCCCCTCCCGCTCCCGCTCCGTAATGCGATCCAACCCGATGGATGTCCGGCGCGGCTGAATTACTAGAAATACATATTATTACACCCGACCCAGCAATGCAAGTATGAAACGCCGCAGCTATGCGTCGTCCGGTGGCGTGTTGAAGAAGGAAAATCGTATCCTGTGGAGCTGCGAATAGTCAGCAACGGTAGTGGCAGTCATGAAGAGGAACCCACCGAAGGCAGCTTGGGAACGACGACAGCTAGTGTCGCTAAGCAGTTGATGATGAAAAACGTCAAGTCGTAATGCGTAAAATGCGTGCTGAACAGAAAGAGCACAATGGGTACGGTGAGCAGGAACTTCTTTGCCGGTGTGTACTGGTCCCCGTTGTCGATCTGCTCCCACATGTTGAGGTTGTCAAAGGCGCCGGCGTTGAAGTCGAACGGGACACCGCGCACGTAGTGGAACATAAGGTATGATCCTGCCATGTAGGAGAGATTGACCAGGGTCCACGAGACTTCCTGCGTCATGCCGGGGATGATGTCGAAGAGGACCTTGCCGAGGAGGATGAGGACGACGTGTATGCCCCATGCGCCTGGATAGGTCAGCTTTCCAAGTCGTAGCTGTATGATGCTCTGCATCGGTATAGCATAGAGCATCGCTGGGGGCTCACCTTTCGCGTTGACCCATTCGGCATTCGGATTTGGGAGGGCCGACTGGTCGCTGAGCTGCTCCAGCGACTCGGGCGGCTCCTTGTAGACAAGACTACTGCTACGGCGCCTCCGGGCCTCCTTTGCTTCGAGGGACATGCTGCTGGCTGGGGCGGTGCTTGATTGGCGGGGCCGCGGGTCGCCGGCGAAGCTCAGGCCTGACGACGTGCGGTTGAGGAGTATGGGCGACAGTTTGGCGGTTTGCTGGGCGCGGGGGGAGCTGGTAGAGATGGGCGGGGGGCTGGTGAGATAGCGGGTGCAAGTCTGCTGTCTGCTGTCTGCTGCTCGCGCGGCGTCAGTAACGTCCAGCAGGAGCAGCTAGCGGCGTGGCGGGCCTTTCAGGGTCTTACTGTGTACGCAACGCTTCCGGGCCGTCCGAGCAGCAGCAGCAATTGAGCGAATGGGGAAGAACACGGCGTGTCGATGTTGATGTTGATGTTGGGTAGAGGGCGTGCAGAGGCGTGCAGAGGCGTGTAGTGGGAGCAGCAGATAGGAGAGGGCAGATGGAAGGCAGGCGACGGCTGTTGGAGACGTCCAGCGGAATCTCCTCTCCGAGGCGCACGCACTGACCGCACGCCGCCGTCGACGCATCGCGAACTCTCACAGCCGCGCCCGCTCCACAATTCCTGGCTCCCACCACCACGACACCTCCCTCACAGTCCCCGCCATGGCATCAGAAGCGCCCCCACCGCCGGCAGGCGACCGTGTGCAGGCCCCGAGCCCACACGCAGAGGCCGATGCGCCACAGAAGCCGCCCGTCAGGCGGTCGTGGAGGTAGGCGCGCCGGAATGCCCTGCCTGCGTGCCCAAGCTAACACGGCCAGGCGCAAGTACCGCAAGATGCGCGTCCAGTTCGACGAGGCCATGACGGTGAGCAACCGCCTCATCACCGACGAGTGGAAGGCCATGGGCACCGCGCGCCGCCTCGCCGAGGGCAACGACCAGCTGCTCGACATGCTCCTCGACATCAACGAGCAGACGCGCGCCCCGGCTCGTCTGCGCTTCAACCTCGACCCGCCCGGCGCTGCTGCACCCGCCGAAGCTGCGCCTGACCCCGAAGTGATCCGGCGGCAGCTGCAGGACCTCCGCGCAGCCGCGGCCGACAACATCATCTCGCCCGACGAGTTTGCGCTGCAGGCCGACCGGCTGCACAACTCGCACGCGATACGGCAGACGCTCAAGTCGCTGGCCAGCCTCGAGGCACGAGTGGCGCACACCACCAAGGCCGACCTGGCGGACCGCCCCTTCGACGGCATAGACCTGAGCGAGCATGCGCCCGGCTACATGTCGCCTGCGCACGAGGAGGAGTACCTGGCCGCCCTTGATCAAGTCCTCGCAGAGCCCGGCTTCGACCCGGCCCTCCAACAAGGCCGCCCCATCCGCACCTCCGCAACCCACCCGCCTCTCTCCGAGAAAGACCTCACCGTCCGCAACCCCGACAGTGTCTACAACTGGCTGCGCAAACACCAACCACAGGTCTTCCTGCAAGACAAGGATGCCGCGCACCACGAAAACATGTCCGAGAAGTCTGCGCCCCACAAGGGCAACCCAAGCAGTCGCAAGAGCATCAAGCGCGAGTCCGCGATTGGAGGCGGCACGCCCGGTCCCCGCGAGAACGACGATGAGGACTCCAACTTTGGAGAGGCTGGTGGCAAGGGACGCCGAAAAACTGGCGGCGGCGAAGACGACACTGCCTACCGGCCCAAGGGTGGCAGCAGTCGACCTGCGAAGCGCAAGCGGGAGGACGGCGACACCC
>TARA_R110002003_G_scaffold59_10_pt1 | contig 10510 bp, 9 predicted proteins | sample TARA_R110002003 | Tara Oceans TARA_R110002003 (sample SAMEA4396441) | marine metagenome | biome: Westerlies Biome; feature: [SRF] surface water layer (ENVO:00010504); material: water (ENVO:00002006), including particulate matter (ENVO:01000060) such as... | depth 5 m | reverse complement strand
AAAGAAGCGAACCAAAGGTACCGATCAATGTGAAGTTGACTTTAGAAGCAAAGTACCAGAAGGCCTGGAGATGCTCGGGCTTGAGGCGATTGACGAAATCCATGGCAGAGATGAGTCGCGTCTTTGCAGCGTTACGGCACATGAAAAGGCCATACGAGTCCGGGTTGGTCGAGTCGAGTGATTGGACAATGCGACGGTGCAGAGTAATCTCTGTGGCAAAGTATGCCAGGTGGAGATATCCCGTCGAGGTAAGCTTGTTCTTGCTGAGTGGTGCGTGCATCTTGACTTCAGCAGGCAGTTTTTCGTGCCATTGGCGAAGCTTGATCTGTACTGGCTTTGCGCGTGCAAGGATGAGCTCAGTCGACTTTCGCCCAGCATTTGCGAAATCGTGAATGGCGATCTGTGTGTAGAAGGTATCCATGACCTCGGCCATAATCTGTGTCAAGCCAATCATTTGGGCAAATAGTATGCGGCCCCGATGATTATCTTCTTGTTCGTCTTCGGTCTCATCATGTCGAGTCTCGTACCCGTCACCTTCTTCCTTGAAGTCTTCTTCGGTGATCGGCTTGACTGCCCAATTGGCATTGAAGATGTGCGAGGGACGCCCGTGGATCAAAGAGCTCCACTTGTCTTGCATGTACAATGCCCACGCAATTCGCTTTCTCAAACCTCGCTCCCAAAGAGGCACCGACCACGAGGTGCAGTCCAAATGCAAGCCGAGTTCTTGACCAATTGCGACCAGTTGAGTGGTCAGACTCCACGAGTCTGCCTCTGGACGTTGCAGCAACAACAGACCAGCCTGGACGGTTGACAATTTCGGCCTCTCCATGGCCACTGTCAGCGACTTCATTGCAATCGCTTCTAACCGTGCTGCATCGGGCTTGGAATACTTCGCCAGATTTGGGTTGAACGACCACCAATTCAATGCAAGAATATACATGCCAGCCAAAAGGGCGGGCGAGAAGCTTCGATCGCCATTGCGATATCGTTCGACAAAGAGGTGCTTTTGGATGATGGGGAAGTTGGGATGTACTACTTGGAAATACAAGTCCAAGAGAGCTGGACCGTGAGGATGAATGAGCTGCTCGACCTGGCTTAGTGCTTCAACCTCGCCAGCATAGTCTTGTGTGTTTTCGTCAGGCAGCATGATGAAACATTCATGATCATTGACTCGTCGCAGGGTGCCAAGATCAAACGTCGACTCGTTGCGAGTATCAAATTGCGACAACCCAATGAGTAATGAGTCGAAAGGCGAGCTCAACCCAATGTATCTACTATGTTGGCGTCGTTGCAGACCCAATGTCTCTCCAAGTTGGGGAAGGTGGATGCTGACCAATGGGGCCTGTGGCGGTGGGGGGCTTGGCGCGGTTGCAGTGATGGTTGGTGTGGATAGCGCTAGTGGTGGAGGCTCTGTGTCGACGGTCCTGCGGACGGTATTAGCGTCGATGGTCAAGCGGCACGGTGCAGCACGCGTCGAAGTAATCTTAGATGGCAACAGCGACGTGTTGACTCTGGTACGGACAAGTCGAAGAGGCAGGAAGGGTTACACGCATGCACGTGACGCGATAGGTGAGACGAAAGCGGCATAGCAGGCTCGACAAGTGACAGGTACAAGCGAGATCCAGGAACACGGGATGCTATACAGTAGTGGAAAAGCCTAAACGTACCTCTTCTTGGTGTTGTTGGGCGAGTCCTTCTTGTCGCCGTCGACGACCTTCCTCTTACGTGGCAGCGGGCTCTGGACGAAGGTGCACTCCTGCTTGTGGAACTCACACAAGACGCACAGTGCAGCACCCTCGTGTATCACGCAGCGGCTCTTCCTTCTTCTGCAGGCGTCACAAGGCCGTTCCCTGCGCGAGCGGATGTTGGAGACGGGACCGTTGGTGGTGGTGGGCTTGCCGACGACCAAGTTCTCTTTGCCCGGCGACGGCTTCTGTTGTTTGCGAGGGCGGGCGGCGGCGATGGGTACGGGCATTGGGCGTGGCATAGCAGGCTGTATAGCCACGGCGGTCGTCATATCGGTATCGGGCGCTGACGATGCGCTCCAAAGATAAGGGCGGGTATCGTGAGAGGGTCGGGCTGGCTTAGTTGCAGCTAAGAGACCAGGTCTATTGCTGATAGACGCGGGCCGTTGGCTAGTCTCCGGCGGCCAGGGGCCGGATGAGATGCAAGGCAGCTCGATTGCTACACAGCACCAGTCACACGACCCTGCAGCAGATAGAGCCCCAGAAGCGGAAGTGACCAGGGCTTATCGCGTGGGCTTGGGTATGCTGCACGGGAATATATTGTGTAAAGCGGAAAAAGCAAGTCTAATCGACCAGTCCGGCGGGGTAGTGTCAAGACGGATGTCCGAGGTTGCCTGTTACGGCCGCGAGGAGAATAAGATGGTGGATGCTTCGCGCCGTCATTGAAGGTGTGGAAAGGTGTAGAGAGCGGGCGGTCGCGGGTCGAGAGGGCGGGTACAGCCTGGAGACGTGGACTGGCAAGCTAGAACCCAGCGCGGGGCGGGAGCAAGCACATAATCCGGGTGGGAGTCGTGGAAGCGTGAGACGGGCCTTGGAGAGCGTTGCGGGAGTCTTTTGAGGGTTGAGCGCAACACCATGGACGAACATGTGCTTGCGGACAGGCCCGTGCGCATCCGTTACGTGATGGGAACCTGTGGAAATGCGTCTAGAGATGATGCGGCTAGCAGCCTGTACTGGAAACACCAGCTCATCCGAACACCAAGTGATAAGGAGAGTACGGAGCCAATGGGAGCCCCAGATCCCCCACAGCCCGTTGATGCGCGTAAAAGTATTATGCCCACGCTTGCTCTATCGCTGCCCCATTTCCAGACTGCTATCGCTGCGCATCGTCCTAATAAATCCAGCCAAGCAGCAATTACTGTTAGGTACTGCTTTTCGAATTAAGCATTCCAAGATGCACGTCACCACGGAAAGCGCGCAACGCCCTTCCTCGACACATCATCATCTGCCGTCACTCTGTTGGCGGAGCGTTGTGGACGGGTGTTGCCCGACTGTTCGGTGATCTGGCCTGACGCTGATCAGAACGAACTGGTGGAGTGTCGTGGAGAAGCACATCATCATGATGCACCTGGTGCTAAACTCTGGGAATGCTCGTAAGACTGTTGTAAAGGTCCCATAGATTCGCCGGTGCAATGCTCTCCGCACGTGTTGCGACTCCACTCATCGTGTGCCATCTCCGCTCCGCTCAGTCCCTTGCTGCAACTTCACCGCTCGCACTTCAGGCAAAACGCCACCCGCTCCGAACACCGGAAGCACGTCCCGAAAACCTCCGCCAATCCCAGTCGCAAGGATCAGCCTTATGTCATGCCAGCCTCCCTGCGCCGTGCACGATTTAGTGCGGTGAAAAATAGTCCGCGGTACTTCAGGCACACGCCAAACTACCCAAGCATCTATCCTGCATGTCGTGCCTTTGTACGTAACATATAACGCTAGCAGTCCGCAACCTCAATCTTGAGTATGAACGCTGCAGGATGACGGAGCAAATCAGCGAATCCGGCACCTGCTCCTCTATGCTGCGCAATCTTCCCAATCACAGCGGTATGTCGTAAACAAGTGCCGTACTTTGCTCCAAAGGGAACATCGCAATTGCGTGAAGTACCTCGAGCATTCGTATCGTGAGGTGGCGCAAAATTCCTCCAACTACCGTAACTGGTCTTGGCATAACCTCTTGAGCGTCACCAACCCAGGCTTTCGCTGTTGTTGTTACGAAATCCATCAGCGTAGATCGCATGTGATTGACAGCTAACGTTTGGCGCGATGCGCAGCGATGACGGTTGGGGAGTATGTCGGGCCGATTTTCCCCCGGAATACTCCAGAGTCCAGACAGATGAAGGAACTCAGTCACGTGGGGCTGCGTTACCGTTTGCAGTAGACATTCCTGTTGCTCTCGTTCCTCGTCTCGCATATTGCTTGAGCGCCATGGTGGCGGTGAAACTTATCCCCACGAACCGCGTTCAAGATTAAGGCAAAGGGTAAATGTCGACCGAGTTCGTCAAGCGCGCCGGGACAGCTGCTAACAAAGATGCACGGAGTATCAAGACACCCAGAACACTGCCGGGAAGTCGTCTGAACAGCTGCTCCGACGTGCCTGTCAACGCTTCGTCTCCCTCACGCACATATAGCCGGTTCCGCGTCGAGGCATCAAGTCTCCTTCTATAGAACGAAGGGCAATCCCTCGATTCGATCGGGTTTGAAGACCGCTGAGTAGGCCCTCCTGATAAGTCCTCCGTCGCGGATCGAGCGAAGATCTCGGTCGATGATCTGGTTTGTCGTGTTGTTTTTGTTCTTGTGATGGTTGAGGACTTGCGACGTAATTTGTTCGGCTCAGGTCGCCAAGGTGGATCGGTCAAATCCATGAAATTCGCTGGCACGGCCTGCGTCTCATTTCTGCTTGACTTGCTTTTATGCCTCTGGATCTGAATGGAGTCGGTGTCGGCTCGACGCGGAAGCGTTGCCGTTGCTTCAGTCTGACAAAAGATCGCAGGCTTCTCTCTCTGGCTGGCTTTCAGTAACAAAGTCCAACCTGCGAACAGGGTCATGTCATGCGATGCTCTATGGTTATCCTGGAGGTGTTGGCGGAAGCTCTGTCCAGAGAAGTACAACCTTTGATTACAGGCACGAAAGTTGTGTTGTACCAAGTGATTCTTCAACAATATGCTATTCACCTTCCCTTCTGCCTCTTGCGGAAGCGCATCGTTGCAATAGCAGCAGACCACTTCGACCTTACGACGAGTTCGGGTTGGATATATAGCATATTGCATGCTTGGAAGGAAGCTGCATGACCACATTGTGCACATAGGATGAAGTTTCTGTGCCATTTCAAGGTTCTCAAAAGTCCTTTTGCAGTATGCGCATCTGTGAGGGAGGAACCTGATGCTCGTTAATCCTGTCCTCTCCCTTTCAGTCGAAGTACTCACGCGCTTGACGTCTCGTCACTCCCTTCAGATAGTTGTATATCGTGGCTGATACGACTTTCCCACCAGCATGCGACATCCTCGCTATTCAAGAAGTGGCGACCGACGTGCCTCGTACGATCTTGGTATGTTCGGAAATTTGCTCCACAAAAGCCACAATGAAGTGCTGGATGCCCTGATCTGACAGATGTCGGGGTTTTCCAGGCATCTTGCAGTGCACTCAAGCAAGATGGTTTCTGTTCTGGAGGTACCCGGTGAACCTGAGAGATGTGTTGCAAGAAGTGATCGCTTCGGTCGAATGTACGTTCGGAGACGGGCTTTGCTTGACAGGATATATAGTCGTGATCAGCGAGGTGTGCTGGACTCGGATTACCTTTGTCGCAGAACGGACACCTTGTAGGAAATTTGCCAGTCCTGGGACAGCAAACCCAAAGCTCTTCCGGCATATGCACGATTCGTTCGTGCCTCACCCACTCTGCTCGACTGTCAAATCCCTTCAAACAGAAAGTACAGAAGCATCTGAGGCGTTTGCTCGGTCGTCGCTCGATGACGTTTACAACCTTCGATATGTCCCCTTGGCGGACTTGGGCGTTGAGAGTACTGTTAGACTTGCTCTTCCGTATTGAATGGTTGTGAGGCAGATCTGATCTGTTGTAAGCAGTTCTTGATTTATCAGATATTGGAGAACTGGTGATTGTGCTTGACCCCGACCTCGCTGAGGTGCTTTCGTCGATTTCTCCGCCGAGTAATCGTGCTAATTTGGGCTTATGGCCAATAATCCCAAGGGCAGCCTCGTTGATAACCGTATGGTTGGGTTCATTATGCAGAGCTTTGTTGGATGCGTATCGTTGCAACGAGAGCTCTAGTTCTTTGGCCTTTGCATTGATATGGGCAAGCTCGTCCTCGACCTTCGTGCGGTAGTTGGTGCTTCCATCTTGCGGGAATTTGGATGTGAGAATCTCAATGCGCTCTCGCGCCACTCCGGGTGTATTTCTACATCCGACCGTAGCAGTATTACTTCGTGAGGGAGTCGCGATTTGGCCTTCTTGCTCTGTCTGCTGCAGTTTATAAGTATGATTGGCACTATGACTCCCATGGTGACAATGCCTGCACCCAGAATCCACCGTGTAAGAAGTGTCGACTGTCTCGGGTCCACTCCCGGAAGTGAAAACGGTTCTTCGGCCTTCAGAATGTATGTCTGTCGAGGTGTCTCGTGAGTGATGTGGCATTGTAACAAATCCTGTTCGATTGTGGTCGGTTTGCTTTCTGATAGCAGCGCTGATGGCAGGAGCCGAGGCTGGCTCGTCGGCTATTGGGGCACTGAGATACCGCTCGATGGACATTCTGCTAGAGACGCCCGGCGCCGTCATTCTCTCGAATCGTTTTCCATTGTCGACAGCGTCTAGAGGATCGTCAATGCCTTTGAAGTCCTTCAATTCAGGGGACTCGATCTGTTGAGCCGATAAGGACGGGGCTGCAATATGGTTAGCACGATCAAACAGTACCATAGATATTGCGCACCAGAGCGCTGACGGCGTAGCCTTCGATCCTGGAACCAAGTCTTCATTCTAATAGCAAGGCTTTGTTGTTTAGTGGGCGACACAAGATGATGTGAGCGTGTACACAGAGGGTGCAGGCTAGACTTAGATGCCAACTAACCACCTAAGCCTGCTCCGTTACAAACCATTGGCGCTGATCGTTGCATTCTCGCCGATTACCAAACGGGTATATTTAGGCTGCTGGATGCAGCAGTTCCGACCCTAAAGGGAGGCAGGTACCATGAATATAGTAAATGCATTCAGAAGGGCCGGATTTGGACGCCTTGATAGCACCCACGAGAGTGGGCACGGGCCGAAAAGGGCTGAAACGCCCCGTACCTGGCCAGCCGCGCATCTGGTAAACGGTAGGCATTGAGCAACGGTGTCGTCTGCTTCTTGAGTAGGAGCAGCTATAGCTGATGATAACACCTGACGGGCCATGACGGCATTCGGTCAGCTGGGCCTAACATAGAATGTATGGCAAACGAATCGTTGCAGACTGCGAATAACTGACTGAGCACCTGCTAAAAGTGTCCGTGGACAGCACCAGTGTATCCACTGTCATGCTGACGAAGGAACACTACCCATCATATGATGTGACAATATCCGGGAATAAAGTCTAGCTGTTGCCCCTGAGGTATGTGCAGCTGGCTGGATACGGTCCGTCACCAGAACAATGCCGCCTCTCTCCAGACTTTCGGACTGCGCGCATGCGAAAGGCAGAGGAGCCGTGCGCCACCGGAACCATTCGACGAGCTTGGCGGATATCTCGCCAGTGGTGGATGTGTGGGAACGTGGTTCAGGTCTGCGACACCTCAAGCTCAGCTTTGTCGCTGGCGGTACGAGGGCGTCCGTTGGTGAGTTAGTAAGTGCTTCACTGTGCCCGCTCAGCAGACATCAGGTACCAGAGGCAATGCGAACCGCTTGTCATCGCAGGGAACGATGATTCGACAGGGTTCATGAAACAAGGAGAATTCGAGTGTGCGATTTATCCAAAGTGAGGGAGAAGATGCGGGAGTGCCCAGGGTTTGGTGTGTGGGGTTAGCCAATAGGGAAGGAACTTTATACACTAGCGTGGTTGCTGGGTAGGAGCATTGAACCCACCCCGTCATTATGCTTAGCATACTACTAATGTGAGTTGATCAACGCCTTCCATCAGCTTCTGGAACAATGCGGAAATGCGGGATGCGGGACGGCAGGCGTACCGGGTTGGTGCACTCATGCGCGGATGCCGGAAGGTTATGCTGCGACGTCTGATATTCGCGCCATTGCGCTACAATTCTGGGCCACTTGATTCTTCTGTGAGTGGAGAGCGCAGCAATCGTCATGGGTGGAGAAGCACGGAGCTTTGGGCTAGGATGTTGCGCCTGAGCTACCTTGAGCGACTGCGTCATAGTCCTTCCAGAACAGTATGCTGAGCAGAGTCCTTGAGATTCACACCTAGCAGCTCTTCAAGGCCCTCATGACAACCGTATGTACAAATGTAGGCATCCAACTCCTTTCCATGATATGATTCGTCGCTCTTCGTCCAGACCACAAGACTGTGGTGGCTAGCGGGTCATTTATCCTCGCCATGATCATATCGTCATTATATCTAACATGTCTCGCTGAAATAGGGAAAGTAGCCGGAGGTATCGCCGCAGGAAGGTGCTGCATCCTGAGTCGGTGAGCGCGCCGCTCTTGCGCTGGAGATCGCCAGACGTTCGTCGAGCTGGCGTGGGAATGATGGTGGCATTAATGCATCGGAGGCTGGTAGTTGATCGGTCGCCTGTAACCGTTAGTGGACTACTGTGTAAACAAGCACTGAACCCACTTGAAGAGCAGAATGTGTGGCTCTGGCTCATGGACTTCATAGTGTTCCCAGCCCAAGCTCTGCGGAAGAGTCAGCCTATGCAGCCGCGTCATGTCTTGCGATTGCCAGTACCTGTGTAATTCCAAGCGCTCTCCACTCCTCCTCCCACAGCAGCTTTAGTGTGCCTCTTGCGCCGTCGAAATAGTCTTTGGGAATGACTTTGAGCATCTGCTTAGGGAGTTGCACGTGACGGTACTCATATTGGTCGTCTGAGTATCTGTATGTACATGTCAGCCTTGGACGCGTCGAATTGGGGGTGGGATTGACGTGCCTGGCTGAGTAGTGGATGGCGTCAACAAACTCGTCTAGCTTCTCTTTCTCATGCTCGGAGAGCGGTCGTGGCTTCTTGTTGCGGCGCGTAAAGTCGATATCCAATTCCGCGGTCATGGTGACGGTTGGTGGAGCGAGGGATGAGCTCGTGTGCTCGTGCAGTGGGGGCTTGAGAGCTTCGGCTAGTGGGGCAGGCACGAGCTCGGTTGACGGACAGTGGTCGTGAGAGTGGAGGCGACAAGGCTGTGTGCTTGGGTGTTTTGTATTGCCGCCGGCCTCTGAGCAAGAAGTTAAAAAGAAGGCGATTCAAGAGCGCGAACACAACAAGCGTTGTTTACAAAGTCATGAAATTCGGGACGTGTTGCATGGGTCAGGGGTCCGAGCGCGCGCTAGTGTCCAGTACCGGCTCGGCTAGCCACGTTCCCAACGTCCTTCACTCACCGCCCGTGCATCTTCGCCTAGCTTGTGATACCATGCCGTTCATGTCCCAATAGGGCCCCGGCATCGATACGTCACCGATGACTTCCATCTCACGGTCGCCCTTGCCGCAGAACGAATCTAGCTAGATCATACAACGACAGGGCTCATCATATCGAGTATGGAACGAATCAGCACCTCTCGCCTCTCCAGGGGTGCACTCGGGCTACATTGATAGACTTGTCACTCGAGGATAACTTCCGCACATGAACCCTGCTTCTCGTGTACCTCGTCCGTCGCCACCTTCACACCCCCGCTCCCGATATCTCCAATTTCTTCCTCATCCTCTCTGAAGCTTTTACGTCAGCCTTCTATCGATGCACGAACATCTGAGTCCTTGCGAGGCCAATATGGAACAAATGCAATCTTCGCGTTGTGTCAATCCAGGGAACATGGCTGCGAAAACCGTGCCTATATCATGTGGACGACGAAAGGTAAGTGGATTGCAAGGTCGTACAATCACATCCTGCCAAGCCAATTCTAGAACACACAGCATGCAGAACAGGTACAAGTATGTCACGGATGAAGTCACTGTGACACTTCCAAATAGACTCTCCTGGAGAAGCGCAAAGTCTCGATAGTAAATAGGCCCACGAATCGCCGGTGTGAATCGAAACAATCCCCAGATCCTGAGGACTCGTAGCAATCGCCAATATCTTCTCAAGCGACAACGAGATGCAAACCCATTCAGCGCACCTCACTGCTCAACTTCCCGCCTTCCCTCATCACGTATCTTTGCGCCATCCGGTTCGCTCGTCACACCCAACACCTTATCCATCTTCTCCCTCTTCATCTCCAAATCCCCATCCACCAGACGACTACTCCTTCTCTCCAGCCAATCCTCCGCCCTCTCACTGCTCCCGCTCGTCCTGATCTCCGGCAGTAACTCAATCGACGGGGCCACAGTCGTCAAACGCGAAAGGCGCTGTTGTTCATCGTTGTATGGGTGTTCGATATCCGGGCGCGACGTCTGCACTTTTTGCGCGTAGAGGGGTATTGGTAGTGCGGCCTCGTCGTCGTCTGGAGGATGTTGTGGCAGATTTTGGCGTTCTTGGTCTCGCTTGATGCAGTAGTGGAGGAAGTAGACGAGGATGAGGACTAGGATTAGACATGTGAGGACGATGAGGGCGAGGAACAGGTCGTATGTCGACATCTTGCTTGCAGGGCCTGTTGCTGGGAGCATGGAGACTGACAGCGGGTCAAGGGAGATGCAGTGGAAGTGGCGCAGTGTGGTAGGAGGTATACTGCTGCGACCGTGGTGCTGCAGGACTGGATTACTTGATGCAGCTCGATCAACTTGGGTGTGGTTGCTCGGTTCGGTAGGTGAAGGATGGCACAAGAGGTAATTGTACAGCCCTTTGAGCATATTTGATGCTACACGGTGTTACTCCAGATGACGGTCTTCTTGCGCTTTGTGATAGGTGTTCGCTGTGG
>TARA_R110002003_G_scaffold814_4_pt1 | contig 10513 bp, 7 predicted proteins | sample TARA_R110002003 | Tara Oceans TARA_R110002003 (sample SAMEA4396441) | marine metagenome | biome: Westerlies Biome; feature: [SRF] surface water layer (ENVO:00010504); material: water (ENVO:00002006), including particulate matter (ENVO:01000060) such as... | depth 5 m | reverse complement strand
CACCTTCTCTTCTCCTACCAGCCCATCAATCATACTCGTCCTCGTCAACTTCGGATACACGCCCTGAACACTGATGCCCGGTTCTTCGTGCGCCAAACACGAAAGAAACCGAGTAAGAGCAGCCTTGGAACTGCAATACGAACTCCAACCATGATACGTCACCGACTGATCGCACGCAGATGATAACACAATCATCTTGCCGTACCCGTAATTCAGCGGATTGGCCTGCCTCGCAGCCCTCAGGTGCGGCAACGCAAGCTGTGCCTATCGCCAGATCAGCCCCCTCGTCCCAACGCTCACCACCACTTCGGTAAACTCACCATCGCCATCACTCCAAAAACATTGACTTCATACGCCTCCCTCACACTCTCCAACCCCTCCACGGCCAGCCTCTTCACCCTCTCAATCGGCCCCAGCACCCCCGCGCAATACACCACCGTATCAATCCCACCTAGAATATCCTCCCTACAGCACAACTCCACCGCTTTTTCGCGCTCCGCTGCAATAGTCACGTCGCCCTCGTGACCGTACATGCGATTCGGGTAAGCTATCAGCGCCGCGAGAGGACCGGTGGGCGAGTGGTCTATAAACTTGTCCATCATGAAGACAAGGGCAGTGGAGTTGGTGATGAGGGAAATTGTGGTTGCGGCGCCGATGCCGGTGGCGCCGCCTATAAGAAAGATGCGTTGGGGTGGGGGCATTGTGACGATTGTGTTTGAGCTTTTGGATTGTTATTCATCAATGTCGAGGGTGGGGCCAGGGGCTGCTAAATGATAGACTGTAGACGTCGTGAGTGCTGGATGTTTAGTGTGCAACGGATGTCAAATGTTGGTCGGTAAACACTGCTATGTCATCGTGCTGCATGCCAAGCGCTAAGTGGGGTGCTTTTGTTTATCCCTGTCAGTATCGTTTTCTAGCTCGTTTGTGTTATTTCACAGCATTTGCAATCGAGGAGTTCAATGGTGAATAGTCTCGATGATCTTTGGGAATCTGTGACTGCGTGTAAACCGACCCAATCGCATCGGTCACTTTTCTTACAATCTCGCCTTCGAGTCCGTACCGGCGTCTGTGATGCCTTCCTCAATGGCTTTGATCTGCAACGCAAGGATGCGACTGTAGTATCTGGAGATGGCGAGGTTGCCGCCCATGAACCACAATCCTGGATGACCGCTCCTCTGCCACATTGTTCTGAACTCACCCTCCTCGTTAAAGCCCCACACATCGCTTACGCGGTCCGCGACCTCATCGCCGAAGATCAGTCTTGCCTGCGTACGCATATTTTGGTAGCCGGTCGCAAACACAATCTCGTCAGCTTCCAGCTTCGAGCCATCGGCGAACTCGATCGCATTCGGCAAGATCTGCGCAAGCTCCTGGCCCTGCTTGACTTTAATCTTTCCGTCGATGATGAGCTGCGATGCACCCACATCGATGTAGTAACCGCCTCCGCGCTGAAAGTACTTCATCAAGAGTCCAGCCCCCATTGGGCCGCGGTCGGTCTTGAAGCCCGCCGCTTCCAGGCCATCGAGAATCTTCTTATCGTGCTCCTCTTGGGCCTTCGTGACTTTGACTTGCTGCGTCTTGAACAGCTCGCTAGGCATGCTCCATAGGAAAAGATCGGCGTCCTCCGTTGGCGGGGCATCTTCATCATACAGCCCCTTCAGACCAATCTCGCAGATGGCCTCAGAAGAGATGACACATGTAGTGCTGCGCTGCACGATAGTGATATCGTAGCCCTTCTCAAAGAAGTCTTGTGCAATGTCGTGGCCTGAATTGCAGCAGCCAATGACAACTGCCTTCTTGCCCTTCGACTCGGGATTGGCACCAGGATGTTCGGAGCTGTGGCAAAGGCGGTCGCCCTTGAAATCATTCATACCCTTGATATCTGGCATGTTCTTCTTGCCGGAGTGGCCAGTCGCTTGTACGATATGCTTAGGGTGGAGCGTGCGTTCTTCCTGGCTCCCATCAGGCTTGCGGCGCACAACGACGACGGTCCATTGCTTTTTGCCCTCATCCCACGAAGTCGACTTCAGATCGGTCGAGGTCCAGGCGTTGAGCTCTAACAGATTGACGTACGCTTCGAAGAATTCCGCAAGTTTATCTTTAGGTGTGAAGATCGGCCAGTGGGATGGGAAAGGAATATAAGGCATGTGGTCGTACCACACCGGATCGTGCAACACCAGTTGTCGGTATCGCTTGCGCCAATTGTCCCCGACGCGATCGTTGGCGTCGATCATGAGCGTGGGGACATCGAGCATCTTCAAGCGCGCAGCAACAGTGAGACCACCCTGGCCAGCGCCAATAATGAGGACTTTCGGATCGATTGATTCCTTCTCCGCCTCCCGCCTCTCGACCCAGTTCTTCCTGTTGGGATCTCCGCCATGCTTGACGCCTCTCGCACGACGGTGATTGACAGGCTCTTCGTGACCTTTCAGCTCTTTCAGGGCGGTGTAGATGGTGAACAATCTCCATTGACCATTTTCCTCGGCGAGACTGATGACACCGTCGCCGCGACCAACTTCGGTCTCGAACTTCATGTAGGAAGTAATGCCGTTGACCTCGCCCCATGCATCGATAGGTCCGAACTTTGGTGAGCGGAAGGCCGAGCTTCTGTCCACCTCAATTTTCGTCAGTCGTACCTTTGCTTCACTCAGCAACTTCTTGACGTTTTGACTGCCCTTGACTGTCCGGAAGTCCCAAGTCAGTGCAAGATGATCTCGCCAGTAGCTCTTCTCTTTCAAAAAGAGGTCCGCAATTGCATCGTAGTCTTTGCTCGAAAGAGCATCGTTGACCTTTGAGATGATCTCATCGGCCACCTTAGACGCATCGACCGACTCGTTCTTTGATGTTGCTGGAAGTTCTCCGAGAGCTATGTTGACCGATCCATATTCGGGTCGTTCACTTGATGGAATGGAAGCGTCGCCTACGCCCATGATGTCGATGCTGAAGCTGGAACAGCTTGTGTTTGACGCTGGTTGAAGAACGAGGGAGGAGACGTACAACAATTTGGGAGCTGACCTGATGGTCTTATAAGGCTATCAGCGATGAGGCTCTGGCAGTAAGTTCGGATGCTGTGCCCACCCAACACCAAGTGTGATCATGTGTTTCGTCCGATTGTGGGGGGTGGCTGCTCGGCAAACCTTCCTCGTGCGCACAAGTGCGGGGGTGGCTGCTGCAGGGGACCTATGCACTTCTCCACAACAATAACCAACCTATCCGTGAACAACATTTCTACGGCGCGTGCCACCGGCTAGAAGGACATAAGGACAACAATGCGGTAGTCTTCCGCTCCGCCATGAACCGGATTGCCGTTCCTGGGTATCCACGGCGCGTTAGTTGTTGATGACGTGTGATTCATCTGCAGCAGTACCGTTGTCCCATCAAGTATCATCGGAAGAGCAGCTCCGTGGCACGTGAAATCGGAGCGATAGAACGAACATCACGGAGATTTGCATGGACTGATGGATGTACATATTTTCATAAATCAGAAATCAGTACGTACGATCCGCGGCCGAGGTCCGTACCGAAATGCTTTGGCCGGCGTTGCACAGCACAGCTGATGCCCTGCTGGAAAAGCACGCAGGCTGCTCGTAATGAGATCTTCACCAACTATGGTGCATAGCGAAAGCCTTCCACTCCTTCGAGTGCCGGTCGACTCCCTTGGTCCGCCAGCTTGTTCTGCCGCTTGAAGTACATCGACAAGCAGATTGTCACGATGGAGTACAACATTTGCATGGCAATGGTCGCCCACATCCCTGGAATATATTGCTAGATCGCGGTTAGCAGGGTTGCCAGTTTGGATTTAGTAGGCGAGAGTCACATACCGGAGCATCCTTGGCCTGAAAGATTGTGCTTCCAGTCACCCCACCGGCGGCACCCACTGAGATCATTGCCGCTGCAACGACAGCTCGCTTCTGGATTCTCGCCGTTTGGCTTATGGTCAGAACCAAAGTAGCTGGGACATTGCCTTGGGTACCCCATGTCGCCAAGAACAATCCAAAGTATCGAACTCCGGGCGGGCCTCCGTAAAGCACTATCAGCAGTCCGACGATGGCGATAACCGATTGAGAGACCAGAATTGGCCATCGCATTCTGATCCTATCGGAAAGCCAGGCCATGCCCAGTGATGCGAACACGGTGAAAATGTAAGGCGGCGAAGACAGCAGCTGTGCCTTGGCATATGAGAATCCCATCCCTTGCCGAAGGATGATGGGCTGGAAGAAGGCGAGCGAGTATACACTGGACGCAGCCACGAAGTACTGGACACAGCTGTTGAAGGTAAGTATATCGTCGTCGATTTCCAGAAGGTAGTACTAACAATAAGCCAAGCTTCCAGTCGGCAAGCATCTTCAGCATTTCACGGATTGTTGCGTGATCCGTATGCGCCGACTTCTTCTCCATCGTCACTCGGGTAACAGCGATGTGTTTCTCACGGTCTGTCAAGAACTTGACCTTCTCAGGAACTGCTCTCGTTAGCAACACTTTCGAACGACTTTAGCTGGGCAACATACACTCAATCAGAAAGAACGGCGCGATTAAGCCAGCCACAATCGTAACAATTCCCTCTATGATGAAGATCCATCTCCAGCCACGCCTATACATCCCGTCACCAACTTTGATGAGCGAAAGTGCATACGCAAACTAAATCCATCAGCGTCAATTCGAGCAGGACCGTATTAGGACATACAATAGGTCCAAAACCAGACGCCAGGAGTGCTGCCATATAAAAAACGGACACTCTTTTGGCCGTCTCAAATTGTCGATACCATGAGCCAATGATGTAAACAGCACCCGGGAACACTGAATATGCTGTTAGCTTCATAGTTCTTTGAATCCCTCGTTCCGCTACGTACACCCAGCCTCAAATATGCCGAGCAAAGCTCGTAGGACGGTCAAAATCTTCCAGTCATGGACGAATCCCATACCAAGCACGCACGCTCCCCAGGCGGTGATGAGAAACGGGAGCCATAGTCTTGCGCCAACCCGACGGATGACATAGTTCGATGGCAGCTCAAAGAGGGCATAACCTTGTCACTATCAGTGCTTTGTACTTGTGTTGGTGGCCGTCGGATGATTACCAATGAAGAACACAAGCAAAGCGATGTTGTATCGATTCTCGATCGCGAGCTTCAAATCGACTGCCAACCCCGCGATGTAGGCAGCGGAAATGTTGGTTCGATCAAGCAGAGACAGTCCGAAGACAAAACATAACATTGGAAAGACGCGCCAGTCCGCTTTGCGCCTACACCGCGATCAATATTGCAATCTAGTCAAGGCATAGGAGGACCTACACGACAGCGCGCTCTTCTTCCGGTGTCCAGTCTTGTTCCGGATGTACGTCGTTGTCTGAAAGCGCGACCTCGTAGGACGTCTCCACTCGTTCGACATCCGCCTTCTCGTCGCCGGTATTGTCGCGTCCAAGCATATTTCTTGAAGTCAATAAAGTATATCGGAAATGTATTGCGACGACCCAGACCGCTCCATGCAGCTGCGACTTCTTATCATGACCATCATGTCGGCTATATGATCAATGAACGACGTCGACCTGGATAACGGGCCCCGGCAGTCACAGACGAGGTCAGCGAGGTGCATTGACACGAGGCCAACTAGACTCTAATTGGTAACGTTGGACACTGCTATTGGTATAAGGGCACTTGGCAAAGCCGCATTTCCCCAGTTGCCAAGGCGTTTCCGAGTTCCGGGGTAATTGACCCCAGACAGTGGTAGTTGGGGTAGGCGGGATGCCAAGGATTCGAGTAGCTGGGGGCGAGTCGAGCGTCATGAACCAACGATATGGTGCACTCGAAGCCACATGAGTGCATAACACGCGACACGGTAGATCTTTATAGCCGTTATGCAACGCCACGAGTCTGGCCGGTGCTGCTGAACAGCACTGTTTGCTTCCTGTGCATGAATGAAGGCGCCACATGGCTGGTTAAGGTAGCCTTGAACCTGCTTTTTGGGCTCACCGTCCGTGATGTCCGAACCAGTTACAATGCCCATCTTCAACAAATCCAATAGGACCCGGGCGATGCGATATGAAGGTGACCCTGAACCAGCTTCTAGGGCTGACCATCCGTCATGTCCGAACCAGTTACAACGCCCATCTTCATCGAACCCAATAGGTCCCGGGCGATGCGATATGGGTGTTCGACTCGTCCTCCACTTTGCTAATTGGTGGTGAGGAGTAACAGCAAGAAAGCATGCCTCGAAGTCAAAATGAAAGTTTTTCGGGCAAGGAGCACGCCTCTTATCGGAGAACAGTGGTACTCAGGCAATGTAACGTATCATAAGACGAAGAAACTCGCCGGCGACGTCAATCAGTCGGCCTGATACTGTTTCTCGGAAAGGAGTCGAGTCGTCTAATACTACAAACTGTTGGTGCGTCGAGGCTGTGTATCTGCGATCAGTCGTGAAGGCGATAACGGTGAGGTCTAGATTGCTCGACTCGTTCCTAGAGCTCTTAGTCGGAGCGATCCAGACTTTCTGAGGGATCTTGAGTGCGTCGGCCCACGACGTCCTGACTCTTTGCAACGAATAGCTTTACCACGCGACATGGCATACACAGCAGCAGGATCAGCCACGAAAGCCGCACAAGCCTCATGCATGGCAAGAACTTCCGGCTCGGTTGCATCGATGTCCTTCACACATTCTTGCCATGTCTCGTTCGCCTCGATGCGCGTCTGCATAGTTTAGCCTCAGAACATGCGCTGATCACCCGAGCCAGTGATGACACCATCGCCACCAGGTCCAGCGAGGTTTCCTGATCGCTTAGCATCCCATCAAAACCATTTGAAAGCCTGGCTGCTTCCACTTTGCAATACCAGATCAACGTGCAGGCGGACAAGGGAGCAAGAATATCCTCGCGTCGTCAACTTAATTAGTTAGCTATCCGCGAAGCTCCTGACGACTTCGAGGCATCGATTCAAACGATCACGAATTATTGCCGCATCTGGTAGCACTGTAACTGATCTGCGCCGTATCAAAGCCAGTCTCAAGCGCACATGCCACTAATTCACGGCCAGCCGAGGGACTCCACTGGCTCTTGAGTATAGTGTTAGTCATGAACTTTTTCCATAACTGAATTCCAGGAATCAGCGTATACAGCTCACCACGCCGCTGCCTGGTTGGATGACTTATGGACTGGTCATGTTAGAAGACCTGCGTGCACTGGTACGATCTAGGGCGACCAGAACATGGGAATCCTCGGTGCCCTCCTCAAAAAGTGTTGACAGATGTTATGATGGGCGAGCGCGAGCTTGAGGGCGCAGATGCGGCGATGAAAAAGGCCCAGGTGGATTTGGGGAGCAAGGACATCCCAGCGGCGATGACGTGGTGATATTCATTGATAAAATTGATTGAACTCGAGGTCAATGCGCGGATGTGAGATATCATGGAGGTATTGCGCGAACATCAGGGTTGTGAAGTCGGGTGAATTGCCCGGCCCAAGCGGATGGGATGAGCAAGCGAAAGCTGCTCCTCATCATTACAAAGTATAGTTGCCGCCTCCGGCATGCAACAGAAAAACGCCACTAGCATATTTTATTCGTGAAAGTCTGAGTAGTATCTGAATGCAGTGGTGAACTACACTCCACAACTTCGCTATGTCCCACACATAGCATTTGATAATCGTGAATGCCTGACCTTTTACCATGAGCAATTATACTTGAACGCATGTCGATATCCAACACCCACAGCAATACTTCCCCAAAGCTTAGTGGTGCAATACCGCCCCATGGGAAATGTACGAACGCCAGAATTAAGCGCTGTGTTCACATTACCCGGTGCTGACCACCCACCTGATCAGAAAACGCCTTCTTGGCAGGCGGCAGCCTCAAATAAGACCCCGGGCCCATTGCGTCGCCGCAGCATCACGGCTTCCAGCTAAGGTCTTCAATCAAATTCTCCATGCGCTGTAAGTTCCGGCACGCTATGCGGAGCCGCAATTATGACGTTCTCGCAGGTGGGGAGCGTACGAATTTCCTGTCAAGAATCCCGATAGCCATCCGCCAGAAAGAAGTTGAAAGTGCAGGTCATGGTCCAACATGCCGCTGTCATCGCTGTGCCCGTAAGCTACATCGCGATGAGGTTCGGGCCGGGCCTGTGTTGGATGCATCCTAAGTGCAACGCGCATTGGTTGGAGAGTCCAGCGCGCACACTGCTGGGCACTTTGATTGGTTGCTAGAGACGTGCATTGCCCAGTTCCTATTGGCATGTCAGCTTTGCTAATCGAGCGACCTAAAGACTCCTGACTGGGTGGATGTGGATGATCAAAGACCGATTGGAGGCAGATCAGTCTGGATGCTACCGATGTGCATGGCCAAAAGCGTAGAAGTGCGTTCTCAAAGAGCCGGAAGCAGAAGCTGGTTCTTCCTCGTGGCAGCCTCGTGAGCATTGCGCATACACTACCTTACCTGCATCATGCAGTCAGCAAGGCTGGACACTATTGCAACATATTTGGATAGTGGGGCCAATTCTCAACCAGTGCTGCTGTGTTCATTGTCATAAACTTCGCTAACGTGATCCCTCGCTATCTTGAATAGTCCAAGGCTTTTGTGTCCCTGGTGAATACTGTACTACCCATCAAAACTGTTTTTGTCGTTATATCGCCCTGTAGATCGTGGTGAAGCTGCCCCATCTATGTCGACTACGCTATAGTCAAGTTGCTGAGCCACACAATGGGCCTCATATGGTTGGCTTTATGCCTATCTTCTCTGGGGTTGAAAGGATTTCAACCGTAAAGGGGCGAGAAAGGCAGCCTTCAATCATGCCAACCAAGATGCTAGTATCAAGATAGCGCTGTCCCCGGCCCCCGTACGGCCTCCCTGGCCAACCAACACGGCGATATGCGACGGGCGTATCGGACTAGAAGCCTTCGCCGCTGCTGACAGCTTCAAAAGCGAAACCTCGCGAATGAAGAGAGTGTAAGTGCTGGATCCAAGACGCCTGGCCGGGTATTTCACAACGAGTCGGGATTGTGACTCCGGCGCAGAATGGCCCTCTTGTGGAAGATAGTAATGACGAGGCGGGGCATGTGGTCAGTCTTGCCCTCTTCTTCCTCGTAACGCGTTTTGTTGATAAAGTAAAGCCATTAGAGCCCATGAGGTGTCTCAGGTCGATTGGACTTTGCCGCACTACTAATCAGCGTTCGCCGCATCATTTTGACCGATCGCTCGCAAAGTGGTTGTGTAAGCTTATTCCTGTTCCTGAACTCGGATTCTGAGCATGGGGTTCCGTTGGGCTTCGAGAAGACGCGTAGGGTGTAAAACCTTCGACGAGGAGAGAGTTGCATACAATGATCGTGTCGAGCGTCTTAGAAGACACGAATATCCAATGCTGAAGGGTACGGAGCCTCTGTTCAATTCCATTATTTCAAGGCCGTTAACGACAACAGGAACAACATACTTTGACCATGGCGGGACTACTCTCGCAAGCAGGTCGCTGCTCGACTCGTTCAGCAAGGAGATGCGACGGACCCTCCTAGCTAACCCACACTCCGATGCCTCAAACCCCAGTGCGTCCAGTATCATTGTTACAGAGACACGTGCAAAAGTACTCCGCTTTTTCAACGCCGACCCTAACCAATTCGATGTCGTGTTCACTGCAAATGCCACTGCTGGCGCAAAGCTTGTCGCGGAATGCTTCTCCAGTCTGGATAGTGGTTTCGATTACTACTACCATCGCAACTGCCATACCAGCCTCGTCGGTGTTCGGGAACTTGCGGGCTATAGTCAGTGTTTGGTCTCAGACAAAGAGACGGAGGCCTGGCTTGACGGAGGGCATATGCCCTGGTCATCCGAAGGACCTTCTCGACCGCAACTTTTCGCATACTCAGCGCAATCCAACATGAATGGTCAGCGATTGCCTTTGCACTGGCCGAATCAGCTTCGCAAATCTGGATATCACCCGAACACATACACGATTCTAGATGCTGCCGCATTAGTGTCCAACAGCCCTCTGGATCTTAGCAACCACACTTCAGCCCCAGACTTTGTCATTCTCTCATTCTACAAAATCTTCGGATTTCCTGATCTCGGCGCTTTGATAGTACGAAAGGCTTCGTCACATATACTGGAGCACAGGAGATATTTTGGTGGAGGCACGACCGAGATGACCACATGCTTTGGAGAGAAACCGTGGGTGGCAAGAAAGGAGGCAAGTCTTCATGCCCGATTGGAAGATGGTAGCATTGCCCTGCGAAGTATCCTTGCTTTACGATGCGCGATTGATACTCACCAAAAGCTCTTCATCAGCATGGGTGAGATATCCAAGCACACCAGCTGGCTATCAAAGACACTCTACGATCGAATCAGCTTACTTACACACGCCAATGGGGTATCAATATGCCATATCTACAAGGCGCCAGGTTCGGAATACGGCGACTCGAAAACGCAAGGCGCAACAATTGCGCTCAACTTCAGAAAGAGCGATGGATCGTGGATGGGTCCATACGCAGTCGGAGCGAAACTTAGATCGCATAACATACACACGAGATCAGGCAGTCTTTGCAACCCAG